>Ga0209230_10000011_pt1 | contig 99265 bp, 156 predicted proteins | sample LakOntMetagenome_FD_187467 | JGI IMG/M metagenome (GOLD analysis project Ga0209230, IMG submission 187467) | Freshwater and sediment microbial communities from Lake Ontario - Sta 18 epilimnion Metagenome (SPAdes) (version 2) | ecosystem: Environmental > Aquatic > Freshwater > Lentic | place... | reverse complement strand
CTACACGGAGTATACGCAGGGAAAAGGAAAAGCGAATGGATATTAGGGATAGACGTAAACAAGCCAATCTATATACAAAAGAGCAAATCAAAAGAGTCGTTACAGGCTCAGGTATAACAGTTGAGTCTGAAGTAGACTCTGATTACATAATCTTTTGCCCATTCCATAATAATAACCGTACACCTGCTGGAGAAATTGATAAGAATAACGGAACATTTTTTTGTTTCTCATGCCACCACATTGCCGATCTTGTTGAGTTTGTTATGCATACTTCAGGCAGAACCTACTTTGAATCAGTTCGTTTCATCAAGAGTAAAGAAACAGAGCAAGATCTAGAACGTGATATCAATCAAAAGTTGGTGGTTAAGCCAGAGTTTACTCCATTCGATGAGTTAATTCTAAAAAGACTAAACAACACATTGTTGTCTTCTGATAGAGCAAAGGATTATTTTAAGTATCGTAAAATTGAAATGCCATCTTGGTCAAAGTTTTCTTTAGGGTATTCTGAAAAACAAGATATGGTTACAGTTCCAGTACATAGTCCAGACGGTATGCCAGTAGGATTTGTTGGTAGATCTGTTGAGGGTAAAGAATTTAAAAACACTCCAGGATTACCAAAGGCAAAGACATTGTTCAATCTTAATCGTGTTAAGACAGCAGACAAGGTCTATGTAGTTGAATCATCATTCGATGCTATTAGACTAGATCAAGTTGGTTTGCCAGCAGTAGCAACACTTGGCTCTAACGTATCTAACTTACAAATAGAATTGCTTCAAAAGTATTTCAATAACATTATTGTTATTGCAGATAATGATGAGGCAGGAGGAAACATGAAAGATAAGATAATTGAAAAACTTGGATCTCGTGTTTCTGTTATACAACTAAATAAACAATATAAAGACATAGGTGATATGTCAGATGAAGATATCAAGCAATTGGAAGTTTCATTTGACAAAGACATCATCTCTATGCTAAACTAATACAACAACACAAAGGAGAAACATATGAGCGTAATTAAGGGACTAAAAGATATCAACGCCCTGCTCGAAAAACCAAAGTATGAAGGAACAGGACAAAAGGTTCGCTGGGTTAAACTTGCGGACGGTCAATCAGCAAAGGTTCGTTTTGTCGAAGAACTAGATGCTGATTCAGCAAACTATGCAGAGGCTCGTGGTCTTTCTGTCGTAGTTTCAGAACACACAAATCCAAAGGATTATAAGCGCAAGGCTGCATGCACTCAGGACTCTGAGGGACGTTGCTTTGGATGCGAAATGGCACGTAAGGAACCAAAGTCAGGTTGGAGAGCACGTTTGCGTTTCTATTGCAACGTTCTAATGAATGACGGACTTGAAGATCCATACATTGCTGTTTGGTCACAAGGAATTTCTAAGCAGTCAGCATTTAACAACATTCGTGAGTATGCACTTGATACAGGTAGCATTTCAAATCTTGAGTGGAAGTTGAAGCGTAATGGACAGGGAACTGAAACCAACTACACACTTCTACCATCAAAGCCAGATGCAGAACCATTTGCATGGGATGGCTTTGAATTCTTCAACCTAGAAAAGGTTGTCCGTGAGGTTCCATATCCAGAGCAAGAAGCATTCTACTTTGGATTTGACACACCTTCTGTTACCAGCACAAACATCGACTGGTAATAGATGAATTACGTAGGCTTACACGTACATACTCATTACTCGTTATTTGACGGTATTGCTACTCCAGAAGAATACATTGACCGTGCAGTTGAGTTAGGGATGCCAGCAATTGCCATCACTGACCACGGTACTTTATCTGGGCATAGGGAACTGCACCGTATTGCAAAAGCAAAGGGTATTAAGCCTATACTTGGCGTAGAAGGCTATATGTGTCAAGATAGATTCGACACTAGAGATAAGTCTGAAAGAGACGGAGATCTAGATCTAGTCTACAACCATATAGTCCTTCTTGCCAAGAACCAAATTGGTTTGGAAAATCTTAATAAGATTAACGAGATTGCATGGACAGAAGGTTACTTCAAGAAGCCAAGGTTTGACTTTGAGATTCTTGAGAAGTATGCAGAAGGCATTATTGTTACATCTGCATGTCCAAGCAGTGTACTTGTAAAGGCACTTGAAAACAATGAGTTTGCTATTGCCAAGAAGCACATCGAATGGTTTAAGCGAGTCTTCAATGACGATTATTACATTGAAGTAATGCCACATAACCCTGCTGAGATTAATAAGCAGTTAATTGATTTGGCAGATGAGTTTGGCGTAAAGGTTGTTGTTACGCCAGACTGCCACCATAGTCATACAGATCAAAAAGAAATTCAAGAATTTAAACTTCTACTCAATACACATGTAAAGATTGATAAAGAGCACACATTCGAAAAGTCTAAAAAGTATACGGACATGATGGAGCGCTTGGATTATCTTTACGGACATGATCGTCAGATAACATTTAATGAGTTTGATATCCATCTTCTTTCTTATGAAGAGATGAAGGCTGCAATGGAAGCACAGGGCATTGATCGTGCAGACATCTACTCAAACACGCTTGAAGTTGCAGACAAGGTTGGGGATTATGGCATTCAGGAAGGAATGGATCTACTTCCAGTACAATACAAGAACCCAGATAAAGAATTAAAAGAGTTGGCTCTAGAGGGATTAAAGGAGCGAGGCTTTGAGGGTAATCAAGAATACTTAGACAGACTAGATGAAGAGTTGCAAGTCATCAAGGATAAAAAGTTTGGTCCATACTTTCTTGTAGTTAGAAACATGATTACATGGGCAAAGAAGGAAGGGATCATGGTAGGTCCAGGTCGTGGATCTGCAGCAGGTTCCTTGCTCTGCTACGTACTCCGAATTACTGACATTGATCCAATCAAGCATAAACTATTGTTCTTCCGCTTTATTAATCCAGAGCGTAATGACTTTCCAGATATTGATACAGACATTCAAGACTCACGTCGTGAAGAGGTAAAAGATTATCTAGTTAGACAATATCGACATGTGGCATCAATTGCAACATTCCTTTCATTTAAAGACAAGGGAGTTGTTAGAGATGTATCAAGAGTATTAAACATTCCGCTGACTGATGTTAACAAGGTTCTTAAACTAGTTGACACATGGGACGAATACTGTACTTCAAAAACAACACGGGAGTTCCGTGAGAAATATCCAGAGGTAGAAACATATGGTGAACAATTACGTGGTCGTATTAGAGGTACTGGCATTCACGCTGCTGGTGTTGTCACTAGTAAAGATCCTATTTTTAGGTACGCACCAATGGAGACACGTTCTTCTACTGGTAGCGATGAGCGTATTCCTGTTGTTGCAGTGGACATGGAAGAGGCTGAAAAGATTGGTCTCATCAAGATCGACGCACTTGGACTTAAAACCTTAAGCGTACTTAAAGATGCTTTAGAGATTATTAAAGAGAGAGATGGAAAGTTAATTGATCCATTAGACATTCCGATGGATGATGCTAATGTATACCAGATGCTTTCTGATGGATATACAAAGGGTGTATTCCAGTGTGAAGCAGCACCATATACAAACCTTCTTGTTAAGATGGGTGTTAAGAATCTATCAGAACTTGCAGCATCAAATGCTTTGGTTCGTCCAGGTGCTATGAATACAATTGGAAAAGACTACATTGAGCGCAAGCATGGTCGTCAAAATATTGGTTATACTCACCAAGTACTAAAAGAGTTTACGGAGGAAACCTATGGTTGTATTCTTTACCAGGAACAAGTTATGCAAGCATGCGTATCGCTTGGCGGTATGTCCATGTCGGAAGCAGATAAAGTTAGAAAGATCATTGGAAAGAAAAAAGATGCTAAAGAGTTTGACGTATTTAAGGATAGGTTCGTTGAGGGTGCTTCACGCTTTGTTGCTCCTAATACTGCTCGTGATCTTTGGCATGACTTTGAGGCTCACGCAGGGTACTCATTTAACAAGTCACACGCAGTGGCATATTCAACACTCTCATACTGGACAGCATGGTTAAAGTATCACTATCCACTAGAGTTTATGTACTCACTACTAAAAAATGAAAAGGACAAAGATGCGAGAACTGAATATCTTATTGAGGCAAAGCGAATGGGGATTAGCATTAAACTACCTCATATTAATGACTCAGATAGCGATTTTAAAATTGAGGGTAAGGGCATTAGGTTTGGTCTTACTGGCATTAAGTATATTTCCGACAAAATTGCTGAGCGCTACATTGAAGCACGACCCTTTAATTCGTATGCTGAACTTGAGGAGTTTACTTTTACTAAAGGAAACGGAGTTAACAGCCGTGCTCTTCAAGCACTACGAATTATTGGTGCAGCGACATTCAATGATAATCCACGCAACGAACAAGAGATTAAAGAAAACCTCTACGAATATCTAAACCTTCCAGAGTTTAATATTACAGTACCATCACACTACCATGCATTCATTAGTCCAATTGAGGACTATGAAGAAAAGGGATCATTCATAATGATGGGAATGGTTAAGTCAATCAAGAGGGCAAAGGGTTGGTCAAGAGTTGAAGTTCTAGATAAGACTGGTAGTGTTGGTATCTTCGATGACGAGAACACAACTATCGAAGCAGGAACTTCTTACATACTCTTGGCTAATGATAATAGAATTATCTCTGCAATACCAGTAGATCAAATTAAAGGTTCTACAAATGCAATGATAAAGTTTTTAAATTATAAGCAGTTGCCATTTAAGGATGAGGAAATGTTTGTGGTATCATTTAAACCTAGGATCACAAAGACAGGTAAAAAAATGGCTTCACTCACAGTTGCAGATACTGGAAGAAATCTGCATTCCATCACCGTATTCCCAACTTCATTTGCTAAGGCTTATATGAAAATTGAAGAGGGTACAGCGTATAAGTTTGATTTAGGAAAGACAAAAGACGGAACAGTTATATTGGAGGATATACATGCTTGATAGTCTAGCAGTTGATTTACATAAAGAGGCAGTAATTAAGGGCTTTTGGCCTAAGCCAGATGAAGTTGATGACATCTTTGTTGCAAAGCAGTTGATGATGATTGTTTCAGAAGTTGTTGAAGCCATGGAAGCAATTCGTAAGAATAAGGGTGAGGAAGAGATTACTGCAGAGTTTGCAGATATTTTAATTCGCACACTTGATCTTTATGCAGGGATTGTTGAATCAGGGTATACTAGATTATCACTAGATCATGTGTTAAAAGAGAAGGTAGAATTTAACAAGACTAGACCAGAGAAGCATGGAGTAAGATTCTAATGGCAGTAACAGTAGAAGAAGTGTTGGCTAACCTCAACCCTAAGTTACGCAAAAGCATTATGTCTGGCGATGAAATGCCAAAGACAGAGTATGCAGCAACACCTAGTTTTGGTCTAAACCGTGCCCTTAATGGTGGGTTACCTTATGGTCGACAAGTGTTGATTTGGGGCTCTAAGTCATCTGCAAAGTCTTCCCTATGCCTTCAGATGATAGGTCTAGCACAGAAGGAAGGAAAGATCTGTGCATGGATTGATGCAGAAATGTCTTATGATCAGGCATGGGCACAAAAACTTGGCGTAGACACATCTAAGTTGATTGTTTCACAGGCAAGAACTATCAATGAGATGGTAGATGTGGGTGTACAATTGATGGAGGCTGGTGTTGATATGATCGTAGTAGACTCTATTACATCACTATTACCAGCAATCTATTTTGAAAAGGATTCTGATGAACTCAAACAACTTGAGAATACAAAACAAATCGGTGCGGAATCTAGAGACTTTAGCAATGCATGGAAAATGCTTAACTATGCAAACAATAAAGTTAAGCCAACTTTGCTTGTTCTTATTTCTCAGTCTCGTAACAATATCAATGCTATGTATACTAGCCAGCAGCCTACTGGTGGTCAGGCTACTAAGTTTTATTCCTCAACTGTTATTAAACTATTTTCGTCAGAATCAGACAATCAGGCACTGAAAGGAAAGATACATGTTGGTGACAAACTTATTGAAGAAAAGGTTGGTAGAGAGGTTAGATGGGAACTCCAGTTTTCTAAAACTTCTGCTGGTTTTCAGTCTGGCAAGTATGATTTCTATTTTAGAGGCGATAACGTGGGCATTGATTCTATCGGTGACCTTTCTGACACTGCTGAATCACTGGGAATCGTAAATAGAACTGGTGCTTGGTATCAGTTAGAAGATGGCACAAAGGTCCAGGGCAGAGATGGATTTGTCAATAGACTAAGAGAGGACCTTGATCTTCAAGATATGATTAAGAAGAAACTAGATGCCTAATTATACAATTTATCCTGGTACATTTTTATGTCAAGAATGTAAACAAGAAGTTAAAACGCTTAGGCTATATGCAAGAACACAAGAGGCAACGTGGATGTGTAAAAATAAACACATAAGCAAAGTGTCTTTTGCAACCAAAAGGAAAAAGGACTTTGAGCGAGAAGAATGAAAGCAAAAGAATTGGTGCTAAACAGCACAAGAATTCTGGACGAAACACTCATAAGGGTGATGCTACTTGGCAGAACTTTACAGTAGACTTTAAAGAGTGTGGAAAGTCTTTCGCATTAAACAAAGATGTATGGGCAAAGGCTGTAACTGATGCAATCAGAAATGGTAACGATCCCATGATCCTCCTTGTTCTTGGTGAAGGCAACTCTAAGGTAAGACTTGCTATAACAGAGTTTGAAATATTAGAACAATTTTACGATGGTGTATAATATAATTATGAAAAACAATCAGATTGATAATGTTTTTACACCTGATGAAATTAAAGATATTAGGGCTGCTGTTGAGCATGAACTTGCTACTCGTGAGGTTGTTGAGTGGGATGATGCAATTGATAGCAACTGGCACGAGAAGCCAATAATTAGAATTAAAAGAAATAATCTTGGTAGACTTGATGTAAATCAAGTTCCAATGCCATCACACATTGTTGATAAGGTTGTTAAACTGGCAAGAGAATACTCTCAAATAGACAATGAAGTAGAACGACTAATCAGCGTAACATATGCAGAATATAATTTAAAATATGGTCAACCAAAACTTGAGGTTCATAAGGATAATGATCCAGCCAGACCTGACGTTAAGAATGCTGGTGGTGCTGGCGTAGTTCTTACGTATCAACTTGAGTCTAATATTGCCTGGCAGGTAGGTAATAATAAAGATCTGTATACGATTCCAGACAATGGAATAATGATGCTCTATCCAAGACGTGACTATCATTGGAGAACCATTCGTGAATGGAAAGAGGGAGATTTTGTTAGGGTTTTATTCTTTGAAATGCTTACACCGAACCTTCCACCAACAATTGAAGACAAAGAGTTTGAGCGAGAAGTTAGAGATTTTAGAGAACACCTAGGGAGAAATAATGAAAATAGATGAACAGAATGTGATTGTAGAGGATGTCTTTACACAAGATGAAATCAACTCAATTTATACTAGTATGCAAAATAGTTCTGGTGGAGCCTTTATCAAGGTATTCTCTCAGGCAAATACATATATTACTTTAGAAGATAGCATTATTGAAAAGGTAACTAATAAAGCAAAAGAAATTTCTGGCAACAACAATTTAGTGCTAACCGAATATTGTCATGCAAGATATGCAAACGTAACAAGTAATTGTGGTAAGCATCATTACAAGCCAGCACTATTTCCACATCACGATGAGACATTTAAGGAGCCAAGGTTTACCTTTGACTATCAACTTAGTGGAAACGTAGAGTGGCCAATTGTAGTTGAGCCAGACACAAAGTTGACGCTAAAAAATAATCAGGCAGCAACCTTTTCTGGTACTCACCAGATTCACTGGAGAGAGCCACAACACTTTACAGATGATCAATATATTGAGATGGTTTTCTTCCATTTCACTGATCCAAATGCCGAACCAAAAGATAAAGAGACCTCTGCATTGATTACTGAAAAGGCAAAGAAGTATAGCGCTGAGTTTTTTGACAATGGTGGGTTTGTAAATGATGCCTCAGAATAATGTTGCAGAGATGCACAAGTTTCTTACATCTATGGAAAAGTATAAGGTAGATGTTCCATTCTATGTAGATAACCTCTACTCTGATGAAGATATGGCAGAGTTACGTTCCATCTGGCAAAAGGGTAGAGAGTTAAAGCCAATTGCTTATGGCCCTAATGAAAAGCATGATCAGGAAGAGCCAAATGATATGACAAGGTTCAGGCCTAAGCATATCAAGAATATGTCTAGACTCTTACTTGAATTTGAAATGCCAAAAAGAATTGAGGAGAAGTTAGACCTTGTAGCAAAGCCAGTGTACGATGGTGAAGTTGCTATGTGTCATTATAACTATATTGAATATAATCTCAAGTTTGGAGATGGAAATGATCCAATCTTGCCACCACACCTAGATGGCGATGAGAATCTTGTTACTTTAAATACAAATGTCGGTGGTAACATTGACTGGGACATCTATATTGATGGTGTTAAGTATGAGTTACCAGTAGGACGAACTGTAATTTTTTCTGCAATCAATCAGGTGCACTGGAGACCAAAGAGAAAGTTTAAGGAAGGTGAATACTTAGAGATTCTAAGCGTAGATTATTGTCCAGTTACTAACTATAGATTTACTGGACAACTAAATCCTATTGATTCATTTTTATTCCCAGAGGCAAGAAAGCAGCATACTCTAGAAGTTCAACAGCATCCTAAAACAATGGCTGCTTGGAAACAGTATGAGAATGATCAATCAACTATTTAAAAACTTTTATACACCAGAAGAGCGCCTTCGTTTAGAACAGTACGTTGAGTCCTATGTTCGGAACTCTCATAAGTATGCAAAAGAGTATGCTCTTGGTAGATACTATGGTGTTATTCAAGATAGGCTAGATACTGATCAGTCTATTAGATTTTTTCCAGAAGATCTATTGGAAAAAACTAAACTGTTTGCTAAAGAGCATTTTAAAACAAAAGATCTTGTAGTATTTGACATAATCATAATTAAATATTGTAATGAAAATGGTTTTGTTCCTAAACTAGACATGCATTTAGATGGCGGTTCATCAATAAAATATACTTTGGACTATCAATACAAGGCAAATATTGATTGGCCAGTAATGGTTGAAGACAAGCAATTTGACTTAGCCGACAATGATATGGTAACCTTTATTGGGAGCAAGCAAAAGCATGGTAGAAACAATAGAGAGTTTCAAGACGGAGAATTTGTAGAAAACATATTTTTTCAATTTATAGAAAAGAGAAACTAATGAGCAATGAAACAACAATAGATATGGTTAATGGCTTAGCAGAAATTGCTGAATACATGGAGGATGAAGAACTTACACAGGCTCTTACCTTTATTGCTAAGATAATTATTAAGCCAGATATTCCAACACAGGTAGCAACAATTGAGATTGTAAGGCTACAGGCAATTGCAGCAAAGATGGCTTTTAAAGCAACCTGGATGGCAAATGTTGATAAGTCAGATCGTGGCAAGAAGAACCTATACTACACAGCAGCAGAATCTATTAACAATCTTGTTTCTGCATTAAAGTACATAACACGCTGATCTCTGGTATACTTATAGAAATAGAAAAGAGTTTAAAATGACAAAAAGTTTATTGCAGCAAGTTATGGTAAGACCGCCAGTAAAAGAGGCACATCCAGTAGATCCTGAAGGCTTGGTTAAGTCTATTGAGGCTGGATACGTAGCATCTAGAGGAACAAAGTTTCAAACAAAGAAAACGTTTGCTCCATCTACAATTGCATATTCACATGGTGAGTGTGCTCGATATTGGTTCCTTGCTTTTAACGGTAATGATTTTGAAGACAGCGCAGATGCATATGGTGTAGCCAACATGACAGCAGGAACACTATCTCATGGACGAATTCAAAAAGCCATGAGAGATGCTGGGATTTTGATCGAAGATGAATTTAAGATTACATACGTTGACCCACCAATCTTTGGTTATGGTGACGTAATGCTTAATTGGCAAGGAGAAGAACTCCTTGGTGAAATTAAAACAATGATGAGCGAAGCGTTTGAATATCGCAAAGCAGCAGGTCGACCAAAGGCTGGTCACCTAATTCAGTTGCTTATTTATATGAAGATTCTCAAGAAGAAGAAGGCAGTGTTTATTTATGAAAATAAAAATAATCACGAACTACTTATTCTTCCTGTAGAAATTAATGATTACTATGTTCGGTGGGTAGACCAAGCATTTGATTGGATGAGACGAGTTCGTAAGAGTTGGGAAGATCAAGTCTTGCCAACAAAAAATTATAGATCCAATTCAAAAATATGTAAGACGTGTCCTGTAAAAAAGGCATGCGACATGGCTGGCGATGGAACTATAAAGATTAGTCCATTGGAGCCGCTAGATGAAAAACTGTCAATGGTGTGACCACACTTTTGAATCTACAGTAAGTTATCAAATTTATTGCTCTCCTGAGTGCAGAGAGGCAGCAACTAAAGAAAAAATTGCAGCCAGATATGTTGTAACTAGGAGACAAAAAAGATTAGGCAAAGTCCGTCAGTGTAAAAACTGCAATAAGGATTTGTCTATCTACAACGATGATCCCCTTTGTTTTGATTGTAATGTTAATCCCAAGGATGTCATTAAGGCACTAAAAGAGATTAAAGGATTTACAAATGGTAAAAAATAAATGGGGTGTAGAGATTATGCCAGAGCGTATTTGTGCTATAGATGCAAGCACCAATAGTCTTGCTTTTGCTACATTTCATGGTGGCCATTTAAAAGAAGTTGGCAAGATTAAGTTTGAGGGCAAAGATATCTACGAAAAGGTAATTGATGCTGGCAGAAAGTCTAAAGGGCTGTTCGATCATATAGTAAATGTTGATGCCATTGTAATTGAACATACAGTGTTTATGAACAGCCCTAAGACTGCTGCTGATCTTGCTCTGGTTCAAGGTGCCCTATTAGGTGCAGCAGGTCAGTCTGGCATCAAAACTATTGGCAAGGTCGCACCAATTACTTGGCAGAACTTTATTGGCAACAAGAAGATTTCCAAAGATGAAAAACTATATATTAAATCACAAAATCCTGGAAAGTCTGATTCGTGGCTTAAAAGTTATGAGCGAGAACTACGCAAGCAAAGAACCATCAACTTTATCAATATCCAGTACGATAAGACTATTACTGATAACGACGTAGCAGATGCTTGCGGTATTGGTCATTGGGCTATAAAAAACTGGGGTAAGGCAATGGGAGTTGACAAATAACGCCATGGCTGCTAAACTATATACATCGGAGGCCTTTATGCGTAAGAGATACCTTATGGATAAAAAGACTCCAGAAGAAATTGCAAAGGAGTGTGGATGTACAGTGGAAACTATATACGTATACCTTGCTAAATTTGGACTAAGGAAGTCAAAGAGATGAAGAATATTAGAAAGATTATTGTAGCAATCACTGTTATAGGTGCTCTTGCAACTGCAGCCTTCATGTATATTATGAAGAGCATGCCAAATGTTTTTGATTGGGACTTAGACGATGAGTGAAAACCTAAACATTACGGTTGATCAAGTCAACCATCCATCTCACTATACAACAGATCCATCTGGAGTTGAGTGCATTCAGATTACAAGACATAGAAATTTTAATATTGGCAATGCGTTTAAGTATCTTTGGAGAGCAGGACTTAAAGATGAGTCTAAAACAATTCAGGATCTTGAAAAGGCAATCTTCTATATCAAAGATGAGATTAATAGATTAGAGGGTAAGTATGTCAACTGAAGAAGATTTAGTTAAGCATTTAGATCAAGTAAATGTTGTCGTTGAGGAATATCTAAAGGGAAATGATCCAACACAGATTTCAAAGCAACTTGCTATTCCACGACAAAGAGTGGTTTCTTATATTGATGAATGGAAGGTTAGTGCATCGAATAATGCAGCCATTCGTGCTAGAGCAAAAGAGGCCCTTGCTGGTGCAGATCAACACTATGGAATTTTGATTTCTAAGTCCTATGAAGTTATTGATGAAGCGTCTATGACTAATAATCTTGGTGCAAAGACTGCTGCAATTAAACTAGTTATGGATATTGAATCTAAGCGTATTGACATGCTTCAAAAGGCTGGACTACTTGAAAACAAAGAGTTGGCTGATGAAATGGTACAGATTGAAAAGCGTCAAGAGGTTCTTGTTGGAATCCTTAAGGATATCGCAGCAACCCATCCAGAGGTACGAGACTTAATCATGAGAAGACTTTCATCTATCTCTAAAGAAGATGAAGTTATTACGGTAATCGCTGATGTTTGATGAGTTTTTAGAGGCACTCAAAGATAATAACTTTAAGGAGATGCCTGTCAACGCCAAGACATTTGTTGAAGGTGAAGACTACCTTGGGCAACCACCACTATCTGATATTCAGTACGATATTGTTGAGGCAATGAGCCAGATCTACAAACTAGAGGATGTTATCGAAATCCTGGGGGAAGCAGAGGGAACTCGTTACTATAAGAAGTATACAAAGAATGAGATCATCCTACAACTAGGTAAGGGATCTGGAAAAGACTTCACATCTACAGTAGCATGTGCATATATCGTATATAAACTTCTATGCCTCAAAGATCCAGCAAGATACTTTGGAAAGCCTTCTGGTGATGCTATTGATATTATTAACGTTGCTATTAACGCTCAGCAGGCAAAGAACGTTTTCTTTAAAGGTTTTAAAACAAAGATTGAAAGATCTCCCTGGTTTGCAGGAAAGTATAATGCTAAGGCAGAAAGCATTGAGTTTGATGACTCTATTACAGTTTATTCTGGTCACTCAGAGCGTGAATCCCATGAAGGTTTGAACCTTATTCTTGCAGTACTTGACGAAATCTCTGGTTTTGCACAAGAGGTTGGAACAGGTAATGAACAAGGAAAGACTGCTGATAATATCTATAAAGCATTCCGTGCTTCTGTAGACTCTCGCTTTCCTGACCTTGGTAAGGTAGCCCTGCTGTCATTCCCTCGCTACCCTGGAGACTTTATCTCACAAAAGTACGATGATGTTATTGCTGAGAAAGAAGTGATTAACTATACCCATAAGTTTATTATGAACCCAGAACTTCCAGAAGATGCTACTGGAAATTCACTTGAGATTAACTGGGATGAAGACACAATTGTTTCTTATAAATACCCAGGAGTGTTTGCTTTAAAGAGGCCTACATGGATTGTAAATCCTACAAGACAGATCGATGATTTTAAGTTAGCCTTTTATACAGATCTTGGCGATGCAATGCAGCGCTTTGCATGTGTTCCAACTTATTCATCAGATGCATTTTTTAAGCAGATTGAAAAAGTTAGAACGTGTATGACATTAAGAAACCCACTAGACTCATTTAGAAGATTTGATGAAACATTTAAACCAGATCCAGACAAGACATACTATATCCACGCCGACCTTGCACAAAAGCATGACAAGTGTGCAGTAGCAATTGCTCACGTAGATAAATGGGTAAACATTCAAGTAATTAAAGATTATGCACAGGTAGCACCAGTAGTTGTAGTAGATGCAGTTGCTTACTGGGAACCAAAAGTAGAAGGGCCTGTAAACCTTTCAGAGGTTAAGCAATGGATTCAAAACCTTCGTAGACTTGGCTTTAACATTGGAATGGTCTCGTTTGACCGTTGGCAATCATTTGATATTCAGAATGAGTTGAAGCAGGTAGGAATGAGAACTGAGACTGTTTCTGTTGCTAAAAAACATTATGAAGATATGGCTATGCTTGTATATGAAGAGAGACTTGCTATGCCAGCCATTGATCTTCTATTTGAGGAACTTACTGAACTAAAGATTATGAAAAACAATAGAGTTGACCACCCTAGAAAATCCTCCAAGGACTTGGCGGATGCTGTGTGTGGAGCAATATTTGGGGCAATATCACATACCCCAAAGGATCTAAATCAAGAAATTGAGATCCATACATTTAGGGATCGACCAAAAGTTGACACCTTTCAAGACAACGTGATACAATATAAACCTATGCCAAATGAAGTAAAAGATTATTTGGATAGATTTAATCTACTATAAAAAAATAAGGAGCAAGATGAATTCATTTAAGAAAATCGCCCTTGGACTCGCTGCAGCAATGTCCGTTGGCGTACTAACCGCACTTCCGACAAGTGCTTCTGTAATCGGGCCATCGCTTACAATTGATTCCGCAACGGACGCAATTACAGCAGGTGAAACCGCAACAGCCGTAGTTACTTTGTCGTTTATTTCAGAAACAGCAGCAGATACAGCAACGGTGCTCTCTGCTATGTTCGCACAGCCAACAGGCTCAAACAAGTCAGCAACACTAACGTTGCTTGAGACTACTACTTCAACAGTGGCAATCGCTGCTGGAAACCTTTCCGCTGATGTTAACTCAACAGTTGGAACACCAGGATATGTAACTGCAAAGTTCACAGTATCTTTGGTTGCACCAACAGTTGCAGGTACATACGAAGCAAGAATTATTACAACACGACCATCAACTGGTCCTTCAGTTGCTTGGACAGTAACAGTTAAGGCAGCAGATATTACACCTGCTGCAGCAACAACAACTTCCATTCTAAATGCTGGTGAAGTAACTACTGCAACTGCAGATGCTTCAGTATACGCACCAAAGGCGACATCTACAGATGCAGCAGCAGTAATTGTTGTTACACCTAAGAACGCAGCAGGTGGATCAGCAACTGAGTCAATCCTAGCAACAGTATCAGGAACAGGTTTGATTGGTTATGGCACAAATGCTACAACTATCTCTGCTCTTGGTCGTGCACTTGTAATTCCTTCAGGAAACCACATTGGTGTATTTGCTGACGGTACAGCAGGAGTTGGAACAATTACTCTTACAACACTTACAGGTACAGTACTTGCAACAGAGAAGGTAACATTCTATGGAGATATTGCTTCAATCGTTGCAACTCCAGTTAAGTCTGTTATCTCAACAGGTGCAAATGTTTCAACAGTTAAGGCAGTTGCATACGATGCATCAGGCGTAACAGTTGGAGCAGGAACACTCAATGCTTTCTCAAGCAACACAGCAGTCGTATCTGATTCAGGTACAGCAGCAACTATCGTTAACGGAGAAGCCCTATTTACACTTACAGGTGTCGCAACAGGCGGAGTAGCAGTTACAGTTAAGTCTGGAATTGTCTCAGCAATTGCAGTACCAGTACGTGTGGAGAGTGCACTTGCCTCAGTCAAGATCGAATTTGACAAGGCTGAGTATCTTCCAGGAGAAGCAGCAACTATTACTGTAACTCCAGTAGATGCGTCAGGGCTTGCATTGTCTGCAAAGACACACTCTAACCTATTTTCTACAGGTGGAATCACTTCTACATATGCATTTGGTTCAGGATCAGATGTTCTAACTGGAGTTTCTATAACAACAGATACATCAACAGTTAAGACATTCAAGGTATTCATGCCTTTGACTGAAACTGAAGTTAAGATCTCAGCAACAGGCGGTTCATCACTTCCTGTAGCAGGTCAGGTTGTAGTCTCTGCATCAGCAAAGGTTACAAACAAGGCAGCAGATGCTGCAAAGGATGCTGCAAAGGCAGCAGATGCAGCGGTCCTCGCAGCAGAAGCAGCAACTAAGGCAGCAGATGCAGCAACACTAAAGGCTCAGGAAGCAGTAACAGCAGTTGCTACTCTATCAGCACAGGTTGCATCACTAATTGCTTCACTTAAGAAGCAGTTGACATCACTTACCGCTTTGGTCGTCAAGATCCAGAAGAAGGTTCGTGCTTAATTAATCCAACAACTAAGGGGGTTAGCCAAGTGCTAGCCCTCTTTTTTGTGTAATAAAATGGTATAATCATCTTAACAGACATTGTCTGTCTAAGGGGGAAAGGTTAATTAAAAGATTAATACTAAGATCAGCATTTATAACAGCACTTTTAGCCCTGTGTTTATTTTTATTTCCACAGGATACCGCTCACGCTGATGATATCAGTACTGTCCAAGTAACCCCCTCAGAAACAAGCACTGTAACTATTTCAACAGACACCACACTTAATGTACAAACATCCGATACTGGTACAGTCGTATCCGTTACACCAACAGCCGTAATTGAGGCAGCGCAGACTGCTATAACTCAGGCTGAAACTGCTACGGCAGTAATACAAACACAAGCAGCAGCCATTACAAGCCCTACAGAGACCATTACAGCCACTATCACACAGGCTCAGGACTCTATAATACAGGCTCAAACAGTAGTAGATAGTGCTACTGTGGTTATGGCTCAGGTTGATTCTGCTACCGTTTTGGTTGCTGATGCTGAGGAAAATGTTGCTATTCTAGAAATAGCAGTAGACTCTCAAACTGCTACTGTTGGTTTGACACAGACAATTGTGGATAGTGCTACTGCTACAGTAAATGCAAACACATCTCCAGGTCTTACCATGACTGTATATCAAGATCTAGGATATAACAATAGACCACCAGAGGGTGCAGGATATGTAACATCAGTCACTACTGATACAAATGGAATTAATGAGCCTTGGGGTGGAGGTGGCCCTGCTAATACATACCCAGAAGATTTTCAGGTCAAGTGGGAGGGTATTTGGACACCACAGACTACTGGAACACAATATATCACAGCACCAGCAGATGACGGAGTACGACTGTATCTTGATAATGAATTAGTTATTGATGACTGGTTTGACAAGGGGGGCGGAGGATCCACTGCAGATGTTATGACTACCGCTGGCGTTGCAAAGCAGTTTAAAATGTGGTATTACGAAAATGGTGGAGGGGCTAACGTATCTTTAATGAGATATACAGGCTCTGGATGGGAAGTTATTCCTGCATCAGAGTTCAGCACAACCACTGCTACGCCACAACAACTTCAAGCCCTTGCAACTGCAAGAACCAATCTAGATGTTGCACAGGATGCGCTGACTATTCTTGAGGCAGATCTTACTACAGCAGAAGAGGACTTAATCGAGGCAGAAGATAATCTTCAAAATGCCCAAAATAATTTAGATTCATTGCTATTGCAGGTAGGAACCGCAGTAAGCATTATGAATAATAAACTTTCATACGCAAATACAACAGTTAGCCAGACACTTGCTAATGAAGAGGCTGAAAGACAAGCAGCAGAGCAAGCAAGGCTAGCAGCCATCGCAGCAGAGAATGCTCGTATTGCTGCAGAGCAAGCATACGCAGCAGAGCAGTCTAGAATTGCAGCAGAGGCTGCAGCAGTAAGAGCACAGGCAGAGGCTGCAGCAGCAGAAGCGGCAAAGGCTAAGGCAGAGGCAGAGGCCAAGGCTGCGGAAGAAGCAGCAGCAAAAGCAGAAGCAGACAGAGTAGCAGCGGAAGAAGCAGCAGCCCAAGCAAAGGCTGAGGCTGAAGCCCAAGCAGAAGCAGAGGCAAAAGCAGAGGCAGAAAGATTAGAAGCAGAAGCAGAGGCAGCAAGACAGGCTGAAGAAAATGCAAAGGCTGAATCAGAGGCAAAAGAAGCAGAGGCTGAGGCTGCAAGACAAGCAGAAGAAGATGCAAAGGCAGAAGCGGAAGCAAAACAAGCAGAGTTAGATGCTGCTAAAGCAGAAGAAGAAGCAACTAAAGCAGAAGAAGAAAAGGCCAAGGCAGAAGAAGAGAAGTTAGAAAAGATTATTGAAGACGCAAAAGATGGAAAAGAGTTAACTGAAGAACAAAAAGAGGTTGTAGTAGAAGCATTAGTAGCAAACCTTAAGGCTGGAGAGTCAATCTCAGCAGCACAAGTTCAAGCATCTGGAGTCTCATACTCTGATCTTCCACCTTCAACACCAATTGAATTGAGAACATCTGAGAACGGTGAGGTGCTTGTTATTACTGCAGAGGTGGCAGCAAATGTAGAACTTGTACAAGATCCAGGAGCATTGCTTGAGGCAGCATTTACAGACCCAGGAGCAGCGATTGCAGCACTTGGAAGCATTGGAGCAGATATGACTCCAAGCGAAAGAGAAGAGGCAACCGATATGGTTGTAGCAACAGTAGTTGCAACAGGAGCAGCACTTAACGCTGTAGGTTTGGCTACTGGAGGATCAGCACCTGCTGCCCCATCTGGTGGTTCAGCAACTGGAGCAAATTCAGGTGGTTCAAGGAGGAATGAAAAATGGTAAAACTAATCAAGGATATTCTTGATCAACAATGGACTCTCCTAGGCATGTTTATCGCTTGGGTTGTTTTGGACGGCAGTGCAAAAACAGTTGTTGGTTATGGAATTGGATTCACGATGCTTACTTGGATACTAAGTTATCCAATTAGAAATAGAGAGGAGGACTAAATATGAACAGTATAACAAATATTTGGAATATTCTTATGCGTATTGTTGCAGTATTTGCAGCAAATGCATTAGCAGTAATCGGAGCAGGTGCTATTGCAGGAATCTCAGTAGCAAAGGCTATGACAGTTGCAGGCCTTAGTGCAGTGGCAGTTGTCGTTGAGAAGTTGGCTCGTGCATTTATGGACGACGGCAAACTCACAAGAGATGAGATTAATGCAGCATTTTCTACAACAGACAAAAATGCAGTAACAGTGCAGGATGCAGTAGTAGAAACACGCAGAAAGTCATCAAAGACAGCATAATTAATCATTATTGATTATAGTTGACAGCCCTCTCTGGGTGGTGGTATACTTGAGTATATCTATCTGGAGAGGGCTTCTGCCATGACTTGTATTGCTGTAGTAAAACATGAAGATAAAATCTACATGGCTGGAGATCGTGGTGCCTCAGATGACGGTACCATATTGGCATTAGATGCACCCAAGGTTTGGAAAATTGGTCCGTATCTTATGGGCTATGCAGGAGCAATGGACGGAGAAAGAATCCGTTACAATTTTAAACCAACTGCACCAAATATCAAGGACACAGATAAGTTTATGCAAACAAAGTTTGTTAAAGAACTTCGTGAATTCTATAATGAGTTCTGGGTAGACACATCTAAGGATGGAGATCTTGGTTTGATCATCGCAGTTCGTGGTGAAATTTATGAACATAGTTCTGCAGATATGTCTTTATCTAAATATACACTTCCATATCTTGCTATGGGTTCTGGAGCAGAGTACGCATATGGTGTACTTTATGCTACAGATAAACAAAAGAATGCAAGAAATCGTGTAGTATCTGCAGTCTCTGCAGCAATTAAATTTAGCCCATCATGCATGGGCCCAGTTGACGTAGTTAGTCTTTAGGGGTATACTTAGTATATGGATCACAAGCACGAAGATTTGTCACCAGAAGAACAAGAGTTTGGCATCTGGCTTTCAAACGGTATTGAAAGAGGTTGGGTTACACCTCCTTACTGCAATACCCATGATGGTGGATACGAATATATGGGTGAAGAAGAGTTAGAAGAGTGGGACGCAGGTGGCGACCCATGTTGTCATGTCATCAGATTGATGATATCGTAAAATGAAAAGGAATAAAATGAAGAAGATCGTAGCACTAGTAGCAGTATTGTTTTCAGTTGTAGCACCAGTACAGTCACAGGCAGCAGTAGGTGAGCGCATTGTAATTATTGATAATGCATTTAATCTAACACAAGTTGGCGGAAGCGTTGAGTTTGTGTGTGTTGCATCAGATCGTTGCACTAATAAGACAGCATCAAACAAGGATCATGGAACTCAGATGGCACTTGTTGCTCGTCAGCAGAATCCATCTGCAACACTAGTTTTGATTCAAGCAGCACCAGTAAGCAAGAAGGGTGTTGCTGCAGATGTCAATCTTATTGGATTTATTGATGCACTAACATTTGTAAACAACAATTCTGCTAGTGTATCTGGTGTATCATTTTCACGATACATGAATGCTACAGGAAAGTTGGCTGGACAGTGCTTCCCTCCAGCATCAGCGCCATACACACCACAAACGGGGTTTGATAAGGTGAAGTCTTCGGTGATCTCACTAAACCAAAAGGGTATTCAGGTTTATGCAGCAGCAGGAAACAACGCAGCAAAGCCTATTGATTTCCCTGCATGTGTGTCAGAAGTTGTGTCTGTTGGGTCATACCTTTATGCAGGAGCAAAGGTTGACATTCTTGCTACACTAGTAACTCCTGAAAATCTATCAACAATCAAGGGGTTGCTTCCAAATGGTGAAACCATTGGTTTTTCAACTTCAGTAGCAACTGTTGCACTTGCAGCAAATTCAAAATCAATTTCAGCAGGTAGCACTGCTGTAACAATTCTCTCTAACTAAGAGAATGGTGGGCTGTAACTCAGATGGTAGAGTGCCGAACTGTTAATTCGGATGTCGCAGGATCGATACCTGCCAGCCCAGCAAATGGTATAATTATACAATAAGATCCGTAGGAGGATAAAATGGCAACAAAAGGTTCACTAGAAGCAATCATTGAGGTTGCAAAGAAAGAAATTGGGACTATCGAAGGTCCAAAAGATAATGAAACAAAGTATGGTAAGTGGACAGGTGCAAACTTCCTTCCATGGTGTCAGTCATTTGTTTCATGGTGTGCATTTACTGCAGGACTAGATCCAAAGAAGTATCCAAAGAGTGCAGCAACGGTTGCAGCATCTGATTGGTTTAAGAAGAATGATCGCTGGGCAGATGCTCGTAATGATGACCCAACTCCTGGAGACTGGATCTATTTTGATTTCCCAGATGATGGCGTAAATCGAATTTCACATGTCGGTCTTTGCATTAAAAACAATGGAGATGGAACAATTCAGGTTATCGAAGGAAATACTTCAGGAACTGCAAAGGGAGACCAACGAAATGGCGGAATGTGTGTAGAAAAGACTCGTGCATATGTAAAGAATAATAAGCCTAAGTTGATGAATGCAATCGTTGGTTGGGGTCGTCCAGTATACGCTGGTGAAGAAAACCTTCCACTACTTTCAAAGGTGGGATCCTCTGATGCACCTGTAAAGGCTTCAAAGCCTGCTACAACCGCTGCTAAGAAGGAGTTTAAGCCATTCAAGGTAGGGGCAAAAGGATCTTCTGTTAAGAAGATTCAGGAAGCCCTTGGACTTACTGCAGATGGAGAGTTTGGTCCAGGAACAGATAAGGCTGTTAAGGATTTTCAAAAGAAGAATAAGTTGACTATCAATGGTATCGTTGATACAATTACTTATAAGAAAATTTTGGGGGCATAAATGGAATCAACTAAGAGAACATTGTTAAAGACGGCAAGTTGGGAAACCTTTCACCTTGTTGGAGTCGCTGGAGTTATTTATCTTTTCACTGGTGAATGGGAGTACGCATCACTTGGTGCACTTCTTTATATTGGCTGGGAAGCACTTGGATACTTTATCCATGAAAGAGTATGGGCAAAGTTCGGCAAGGAGGTAAAGTAATGCGTATTAAAATTATTAGATTTGTAGTCAAAGTTTTAGGATATGAATGGGGCGGAGATAATCTCAGTGCACCAATCTGGACAGTAAAAGCAAAGAAGAAGTAATGCCTATATACGAATATAAATGCGAATGCAATAGTAAGATCATTCCATTTAATACCAGTATCTCAAACTACAAAGAGACTTATCCTTGTGGTGATTGTGGTTCTGATATGAAAAGACATTATACACCCGTTGGCGCTCAGTTCAATGGTTCGGGATTTTATAGCACAGATAATAGAAAGAAGTAGTATACTATGGATACGATGATTGAATCTACAGAAGTTCAGAAAGAGTGGAAACTCAAGGCAACCGATAGGTGTGATTCCTGTGCAGCAGAAGCATTGGTACAGGTTACTGGACTTAACGGAGATCTATTATTTTGTGGTCACCACTATAATAAGATCATGGATAACCCAGAAGGTTATAGCAAGATGATGTCATTTATGATCAGTGTTGTTGATGAACGAGAAAAACTATCTAAAGGGTAGTTGATGCTTATTGATGGTAAAGAATATGACAAACCATTGTTTGTTCATATACCAAAAACTGCTGGAACATCTATACTAAATGTACTTAAAGATAAAGGCTTGGATCCCTGGGATAGAAGATCAGTCGAATATCCTAGAGGTCATTTGCCATTAGTAATCTTAAAGCAACAAAATATAGTCAGCGAATCAGTTTTTTCTTTTGCTGTTGTTAGGAATCCATATACAAGAACCTATAGTTGCTTTCACCAGTTTAACAAGACTAATAAAACCAACATATCTTTTTCAGAGTATTTAAAAAATATTCAAAGAAATAATATATCTAGGATAACTCCACTATTACATCTACCACAATACCTATATGTAATTAATGAGCATGGAGTTGTATCAACAGATAAGATATATAGATTTGAAGATCTTAGCGAACTTAAAAATGATTTTGATTTGGAACTGGGATTTGACAACCCTGGCAAGTATGTGATAGAATTATACAACAAAGACTATACAGACGAAGCCATAGATTTAGTACAAAAAATATATAAATCAGACTTTGATCGTTTTGAATATTCTAAAGACTTTGAAGAATTGGAAGATTTGCAATGAGTAAGATATCTGAAGACTTTAATTTTAAAAATCATGGTACCTATAATATCGATGCCATTAAATCCCACATCTTAAAGTTTGCAGACGAATGGTTTTTGGATACTTCTAGACAAGAGCAATACAGTAATCACAAAGATACTGAGTCATATTTTTTATATAAATCAGACCTTGGTTGGAGCAAGGGTACCAAGTTTAATTACGAGGTCAAATCAGATGATGATCTACTCCTCGAAATGGTAGAGCCAATAATCAAGGATTTAGAAAAAATACACGAAGGTGTTAGAGGGAACGTCTTGATTATAAAATTAAAGGCTAACCAGAATATCCCTAGTCACTTTGATGACGGGGACTACCTTGTATACTCAAGAAGACATCACGTTGCCATTATCACAAGTCAAGAAACAAAGTTTGGTGTTGGTCTAGAAAAGATCAATATGCTTGAAGGTGAGTGCTGGGAAATTAACAATACCAGACTTCACTCAGTAAAAAATAATAGCGATATAGATAGAGTACACCTACTAATTGATATTATGCCAACAAGAGAAGTAGAACTGACGTAGAGGGTTGCAAACTCTATACTTTAGTAGTATAATAGGAAGATGATTGGCTACAGTGTAGTCACTAAGCGATAGGGAAATAAATGATTGTTCTTTTTATAGGATTGCCAGGGGCTGGTAAAACCAGTATTGCAGGCGCAGTAAGTGATAGAGTCAATGGTCTTCATCTAAATGCAGATGAAGTTCGTAATGGCCTAAATAAAGATCTTGGTTTTACACCTGAAGATCGAATCGAACAAGCACGTCGCATGGGAGAACTCGCACGATTGATGGAACAACGTCAGGATCGTCCAGTAATCGTTGATTTTGTTTGTCCAACAGAAGAAACTCGCAGAGCATTCGGTGAAGCAGACCTAGTTGTATGGGTTGATACAATTAAAGAAGGTCGCTTCGAAGACACTAATAAACTTTGGGAAGATCCTCAGCACTACGATCACCGTATTGAGGTTACAGGAGATGACTACCTAGACTCTCTTCCAACAAGAGCAATTACAGTTGTACGTAAGTTTGGTCTAATTGACTGGAAGGAAGATACAGTTCTTCTTCTTGGTCGCTACCAGCCTTGGCATGAAGGTCACCGTGCCCTTTACGAAGAGGCAAAGAAGCGAGCCTACCAAGTTGTAATTGGTGTTCGTCACACATCAGGTATGACACCCAAGGATCCACTACACTTCCATGAAGTAAAGCAGCATATCCTTAATGATGTTCCAGATGCATTTGTAGTTAAGATGCCTAACATTACCAACATTGTATATGGGCGTGATGTCGGATACAAGATTGAGCAAGTAGACTTGGGGGCAGACGTTCATGCTATTTCGGCTACTCAAAAACGTAAAGAGATGGGTATTTAATTTCTTTTTAACTAACGATTGGGCAGATAAAGAGGCCCAACTATACTTTAAGGATAAAGATGACAGTAACAAGGGCTAGATCATTTGCTAAGGCAATGAGTTATCGTATTTGGGGAACGCTTTCCTCATTTGTTGTTGCATATGTCTTAACAGGAAATGCTACCCTATCTGGTGCAATTGCATTCTGGGAAACGGTAGTGAAAATATTTATTTACTACGCACATGAGCGTGGCTGGAATAATGTTCAGTGGGGTAGAAAATGAGAGAGTCTTTTGAATTTAAAGAATTAGACTCTGCTGTAGAACTTAAAGTGTACACAAAGTCGCCAAACAAGTGGCTACTTTTAGATAGAGAAACAGGTAAAGTCTTTCAGGGTAACGAAAATGGTTATTGGGATAGACTAGATCCAGTGATAAAAGGAGAATAATATGTATGAGTACTATGTAAGAAAAGTAGAAGCAGTTGTCGATGGAGATACTATCGATGTGCTTATTGATCTAGGGTTTGACATCCTGTTTGCATCTCGTGTAAGACTGGCTGGTATTGATACCCCTGAGTCACGCACAAAAGACCTTGCTGAGAAGGCACTAGGTCTAGAAGCCAAGGAGTACCTAAAGAAGGCTCTGAAGGATGCTAAGGCTGTTGTTATTAAGACTGAAAAGATGGATTCATCTGAGAAGTATGGTCGCATTTTGGGCTGGGTATATGTAGATGGAAACACTGTATCACTTAACGACATGATGATCAATGATGGTTATGCATGGGGATACTTAGGAGATACAAAGGTTAAGGACTTTGATGCCCTTGCAAAGGCTAGAAAGAAGTCTGGCAAGTGAGTCATGTACTTTACTTCACTGCTGAATGGTGTAACCCATGTCAGCGTACAAGACCAGTTGCTGAAGAACTAAAGCGTGATGGAGTCATCGATTTTGTCTTTGTAGACGCAGATTCTGAAACAGAACTTGTTCAAAACTTTGGTGTTAAGACTATTCCAACATACATTCTTCTTAAAGATGGTTTAGAAGTTAAGCGAATGAATGGTGCAAAAACAAAACAAGACTTCTTAGACTTTATTGGAGAATAATGAGCATAAAGAATCAAGCCCTAATGGAGCATCTTGTGCTTCAAGGGGCGCTGGAGGTATCTGGATTTGACGTTGATTCTGGAGAAACACTGTACACAATTACAGATAAGTTAAAGACTGTTTATCCAGACATGTACGAAGATCTTGAACAAACCTTTAAATACAACATGTATCAAATGATTGATGCAGGTCCAAAAATTATGCAATGGAGGATTAACGTTGAGTGAGGATGACTTTATTGACGCACTGATTCTTAATGGAGCCTTAGAGGTCGCTGCTATTGATATGGAAACTGGTGAGGCTTTATATAAGTTTACTGATAAACTAAAAGAAATATCTCCAGAGTTGTATGAAACTCAACAGGCAATGTTTCATGAAGAGATTATGTCGTTATGGGAAGATGGCTTTGTTAATTTAGATCCAATGGAGGCAAATCCAAAGGTAACTTTAACACCAAAAGCATTTAGTGCAACTCATGTAGATAAACTTGATGATGCAAAGAGGGCTACCCTAAAAGAAGTAATCCGCATAATGTTACCAGAATACTGATATAATTAAATCATGACCAAATATTTTTTAGGATCATTGATCACAATATTTGCCATGTATGTTTATGCCAAACTATTTTATAAAGAACAAGAAAATGTTAAAAAAATTAATATTTATAAATATAGTCAAAGCACTATACATCACATAGTTAGTCCTTTTATTAATCAAAATAACTTAATAAAACCACAAAGGTCGACTCAAACAAGGAAGCATTATGATAAAACTAACTTAAGAGTCATCATTGTTGAAGATGAGGCGTTCTGGATTAAGGATAATATCTTTTATACAGCACGTATGACCAATGAAGGTGTTGACAAAGAAACAACATCAGTAGTTGACACAATGAATATGGATAAGGTACAATTAGACAAGATGTTGTTCATAATAGATCAACTTAGAGATGGGAAAAAAGATGATAGTGGGAGTGCAGGGAACTAACCAGTTCACAGACTATAACGTATTTTTACGTGCTATGGCTGTGGCAATGTCTGGTATGTCTGAGCAAGATGAATACTTTTACATCTATACCGCTGGACCTGTAAAGATTAACTCGATGGTCTCAGAGTTTGTCAATCTATCTGAGCGAGGCATGAAATCTCGTGGCAAGAAGATTAAGTCATTCAAGGTTCCTCCAAGTTGGATCGAAGAAAACATGAAGGACGTAGACTACTTTGCATTTTTAAGTCAGCCAAAGGAAACCGTTTCCTCATTGGTAGCAGTAGCAGAACAAAACAATACCGAAATCGGTATTTTTAGATACTAGAATGGAATAAAATGATCATTAAAGAACTAGAACGTATGGAAGAAATTGTTGCATCAAACAAGACTTTGAGTTGGGATGGATGGACTGTTATTAACCAGTATCCATCAGAGAAGGGTAGAACATCAAAGAATGGTGTTCTTGTTGATTCCAAGTGGTACTTGCAGCAACGCTTTGTACCAGGTAGCAGTGGCTGGGATATACCACAAAAGTTTGCGGTTTAGCATATGAAAAAGCATGAGTGGAAAGACGAAGCCTTATGCTTGGACTACGACACTAATCTATTCTTTGATAAGTATGAAGAAGATGAACTTCTAAGACCAGCAATTGACAAACTTTGTTCTACATGTCCAATAAGCAAAAACTGTTTTGCTGTTGGCATTACTGGCAAAGAGTGGGGCGTTTGGGGTGGTGTCTATCTTGAAGGTGGCGCTATATCGAGGGAATTTAATAACCACAGGAAGAAGGAAGATTGGTGGAAGACTTGGAGCAGTCTAACTATGTCAGACTAAATACGGGTGCGAGGATCAATAATGTATACTGATGCCATGAAACGTGCCTTTAGGTCTCTTACACCACCAAAAAACTTTAATGTCTACATTATTGACGAGGAGCACTTCATAACTGTTCTTGCAAAAGAAAAAGACTTCATGTCTTTAACTGGAGAAGAAAAGTTTGAAGCAGCAGAATATATGGTAAGAGTAAAGAAGGCTCTTGAGGATAATGGAGCAATCGTAATGCTAATGAGAGAAGGAGGAGAAGATGTCTGAGACTATTAGTTTTATATCTTTTATTGTTTTTATATTTGCATTTTTTGCTGTGAGCATTAACATAGTAAGAATGCGTAGTAAGAATATCAAACTTAAGTTACAGATTATTGATCTCATACAAAGAAACGAAGTATTGAAAGCGTCTCTTGACTCTAGAGAAAGTAAAGATGTAGAGAAGACAGAGGGATTCCTAAACTTTGTAACACAGTCAAGGGACTGGGCTTTTGAGTATATTGAGGAAGTCCAAAACGAATTGAAGACATTTATTGATGAAGTAAAGCCAGAGATAGATTATTTTGATGAGTATGGTGTAATCGGATCTGCCTACCCCCATTACTACTCTATGAAAAAGATTTCTCAGGCTTATAAAAAGATAGAAAGTTTATTGCCTGAAGACTATGATAAAACAGAAAAACTATAAGACGACAACATGAAAAACAAAAGAGTAGAAAAGTTACAAGCCAGCACAGGTAGAAGCGAAAAGTTTCTTCTTAATGGTTTAAATGGAGATGTTCCTGATGTTTTCTATAATAGGTTTGATAAGACTTGGGCAGAAATACAAAATGAAGATGGGAGTCCAGTGTCACGCACTTGGACTAAACTACCAACTGAGATTGCAGAAGATGATGGCACGGTAGAGTATAGTTTAAACCAAGACTACTTTAGGTGCGAGGATTTTACAAGTGAGCATAAAGGTAGTCACATTCTTTTTGCTGGATGCTCACAAACAGAAGGTCTAGGTGCACCACTAGAAACTGTATGGTCAAAGTTACTTCTTAATAAAATAAACCAAGATAAACAGGAAAAGTCTGGATTTTATACAATAGCAAAAGCAGGGTTTGGTTGGCAAAAAGTTGTATCAAACTTTATGATCTATGTAGAGAAGTACGGTGCACCAGAGCATCTATTTGTTTTGTTGCCAAATGTAGGTAGATTCTTTCAATGGGACATTAATTCAAATAGATATGTATATGTTCAAAGATACCCTAATGGTAGTGTTGTCACTAGAGAGCAAGAAGACGGAGATAGAGTTCTAGATCCCTTACTTATTGCAAAGCCTTTGACACTAACTGAGCATAGAAAATGTTTGGTTGATTTTGCAATTGAGTGGAAACTATTTGAAAAGTATTGTGAGTCTATTGGAACTAAGATGCTTTGGGCTTCCTGGGACTATACAGAAAATGAAAACTATAAATTAATTAATCTATCTAAAAATTATGTGGAACTATCTGCTAAAGAATTAATGAAGTTTATTAGTAAAAAAAGACCTGATGGAAAGATGGGAAAGTTTGATCTTAACAGAAGAGACGGTCATGCTGGTATACTTATTAATGAGTATTGGGCAGATGTCTTTGATAAAGAAATAAAAGATAGGGGATGGCTATGATTAATAAAGTATTATATTGGTACAGATTTAGAAAGATAAAAAAAGAAATTAATAAACAAAAAAAGTTTTTATACTAAAAGGAGAAATAATGAAAGATGTAATACTATCAACACTAACAGGTTTTGGATGTGGCATCGTGTTTGCTGCATTCAAATTGCCAGTACCAGCACCACCAGTTTTTGCGGGAGTCGCAGGAATTATTGGGCTATGGATTGGCTTTACAGTACTAACACGAACTATATCCTAGGAGGAATAATATGAATGAACAACTAAAGGCACTACTAGCATCATACGGACGATCTGTTCTTGGTGCAGGACTTGCACTATACATGTCTGGGGTTACTGATCCTAAGACACTTGCATACTCACTATTGGCTGCTCTTGCACCCGTGGCATTGAGAGCAATCAATCCAAGTGACACTGCATTTGGTCGCTTGCCAGACGTAGCAACAGTCGATGCTGCAGTCAAGAAGGCAACTGTTAAGAAGGCACCAGCACGTAAGAAGGCTGCGCCAAAGAAGAAGTAATATAAAAAAGAAAATAGGCTAGGAGAATAAAACCTCTTAGCCTATTTTTTTATTTTAAAATAGTTCTTTAAATATTGGTTTGTATGGAAAGTCTAGATCTTTTCTTCTCTTTGTTGTTTCAAAATCATCACCAAACTCTAAGAATGAAACGATAGTCCATCTAGGATTACCAGCAGTAATTTCTGTAATTCTATGCTCATAAGAATAGCCTGAAGGGAATATAAACAACTGCTTTGCCTTTGGCTTAATTGTTACACCAAAGTGAATAAACTCTAACTCTCCACCTTCATAGTCGTCATTAGGATAATAGACTAGGGAAACAGTTCTTGGTGTCGCATATGTATCATCTGCATGAGCCCCAAAGAATTCACCGTTTGAGAATCTAGAAATTCTTAAACTCTCTCTGCTTCGTGGATCAATATTCCAGTGGAATGTATATGAATTAACAACATCCTTAAATGCTTCATTTGCTTCTGGGTGAGAATAAACCCAGCATGTATCAGACTTCTTGCCATTATCTTTTGTATACTCTACATCATCAAAGAAGTCTTCACGTACCCATTTTCTAGCACCAGGAATGTCTGTATTTGTTTCCCAAAATTCTGGCGTAAGCAACTTTTCAAAAAATGCATCAGACTCTGGCCAAACATTATCATAAATATGCACTCCAGGGATTGGAGATGTAAAACTAAACTCTTTACCTTCTTGATTAACTGTAACGCCTCTTTTAGCGTTGTCAAGTCTTTGCTGATCCATAACACATCCTTTGCTCTCAATAATTATACCATAGGTGTTTTCTGCTATACTTATTGTATGCCTGGTTTTTTTATATCGACACCACCACGTTGTGGAACACACCTACTTGTTGACTCTATTGCATTTGCCACTAAGTCTCATAGTATGAGATTTACAAAATATGATGAAGAGTTTTGGAAACATCCAACGGTATCTTCTAGAACAAATCCAGTTATTGGAATACACGCAGATACAAAAGATCATCAACTTTTAGAATTTGCAAAAACACACAAGATCATAACAACAGAAAGACATCCAATAGGTCAGGCATTATCTATTCTTTTTATGCACAACAGAGGATTTAGCCCTGACTGGCCTGATAATAAAATGTTTAACTCAGACCTATTCAAGGGGATGTTGCCAAATTCTGAACAGTTCCTTTCTTACATAGGTAGCAGACAGTTTTCTAGTTATAGAGAAATAACATCAGACTGGTCTAAGCATGGGGAATGCTTTAGTTTTGATAAATTAGTTTCAGGGGACATTGAAGAACTTGACAGACTCAGTGATTACGTAGGTGCAAAGGTAATCCTTAAAGACATAGAAAAAAGCAAGAAAAAGTATAATGAGGGTATAGTTTTCCTTGGTGATCCAAACTTGTGGAAAACCATAGTGTCACAAGAGATTGCTTCTGAAGTAGAAAAAATATTCCCAGAGTATGATATGCAAACCTATAATCCTTCACCTATAGATGGTGACTGGCTCTTTAAACAACTTCTGGTATAATTTAAATGTCGGGGGAGACAGCGACGTTAAATACCTGGTATGCCTCACGTAGGACCTTGGGATGGATTAGTTACCTATTCTATACGACCTGGGCCATTGTGCTTGAATCGCCTACGTGGGGCTCTTAATATTTTACGGTATAATAATATCAATGACTAACAAAGAGTTAGAACACTATAACAAGCAAGAGTATAAAAGAAAACTTGCTGAGATCAAAGAGGCTTCTGGCTGTGTTGATTGTGGAATAGGTAATCATATAATTTTAGACTTTGATCATTTAAGAGATAAAAAGTATAACATATCTAGGATGATTCATGATGGATTTTCGTGGGCAGCGATCAAAAAAGAGATAGCCAAATGTGAAGTAGTATGTGCAAATTGCCATAGAATAAGAACACATAAAAGATTGACATCCTAGTTTTCTTGCTGTATACTTATAGTAACACTAAGGAGATATTATGATACATTCACTACTACTTATCCCAGCATTTATAATGGGCTATGTTGTTTGTTATGTTGCAATGACGTATAAAGTAGATCAAGAATAATGCGTTCAGACTACTTTGACTATACAGAAAGTAATGTTAAAACCTGTATGAAATGCCTAGATGACTCAAACGATGAAGACTTTTGGGAAACACACCAAGAACTTCAAGAAAGTATCATTTGGTGCACTGTTAAAGGGCAGTAGTTCAGTTGGTTAGAGCACCACTCTTATAAGGTGGTTGTCGTTGGTTCAAGTCCAACCTGCCCTACCATTTCCCCTTCGTATAACGGCAATACGCCACCCTTTGGAGGTGGTCATCGTGGTTCGAATCCATGAGGGGAAGCAAGTATCATGGTATAATAATTATATGTTAAAAGAAGGCGATTTTGCCATGACTGCACACGGATCCGATGAAGAAGTTCATATTGGTCAGGTAGTTCACGTAATGCGTGAAGGAATGCTTGGTGTGCCAGGAGGAGAATACTCTCTAGAAGCATCTCCAGAAAATCCAGCGGTACTAATTCAACTATTTGAACAAGAAGAAAATGGAATGTGGGAAGCAACAAACCTATATACTGGATGCATGATGTCATTGATGGTTGCAATTGATCCACTACCACAAGAAGTAGAAGATTCTGAAATGGCGATGGCTGAATACGATGCATCAGTTGGTAAGGCAGAAAATCCAATTCTTCCAACAGAAACATACCAGGCAAACAAGCAGTCACCGTGTTGGGATGGATATGTACAACGTGGCATGAAGCCAGGGGCTAACGGAAAGCCAGTGCCTAACTGTGTGCCTGTTGCAAAATCTTCATCAATTTTTGCAGGTATTGGAAAAGACTATACAAGATCAACCACTAACATATACAGAGCGGAGTAGTAATGCCAAAAAAGAAAGCGGGATCATTTAACGATACCCAAATTAAAGATGGATGGATTGTTAAGATGCGTAAGGATGGAACTATTAAGTCCAAGATTGAGCGCTATTATGATAAAACAACACAATTAAAGCCAAAGTCAGAGCGTAATTAATAAATATATTTTCTTGGTTTATTAATTTCTTTAACTGCTTTTCTTATTCTGTACCATTTAATAATTTTTTTAATCATAAAAATAAGTATACCATATGCTATACTTGTTAAAATATCAAGGGAGTATTTGTGAATCATAGTAATGTACCAGGCAATGAGCCTTATGACACAATAAACCCTAATAGTTTTAATACAATGTGGATCAGAAATATGGATTCTGAACAGTTTATCCTTAGTATGATAAAAAACGATGAGTCGCAAACAAATAAAAAGTATACTTACAGAAAAATTAATGATTACCACATATTTAACAACATACCACCAGAACGCATCCAGCCAGGAAAAGAAGACTGGGAAGTAGAATATTCATATAACAACGAACTCTTTAGATCTGATCATTTTACAGATAAACATGATGGACTACACATCTTATTTGGTGGCTGTTCTAACACAGAGGGGGTTGGATCAAACATCCAAGACAATTGGTCATATAAATTATATAAAGATATCTCTCAATACAACAAAACAAGTGGGTTCTTTAGTGTTGCCAAGGGTGGTTACGGATGGCATCAGATATTTATAAATTTTAAAGTTTATGTAGAGAAATATGGAGCGCCTGACTATTACTTTGTTTTGCATCCAAATATGGTAAGGCATTATGAATGGGAAGAAGAAGCAAGACGTTGGAAGTATATTCAAAGAAACACTGGAGATGCAAGTGAAAAAGAGTTAGATCTTGAATATAGAAATAAATTTCCTGATTGGGTCACAGCAATGGCGTTGTTTATAGCGTACTGCGAATCAGTTGGCACAAAGTTTTTATGGAGTACATGGGCTACTGAACAAAATGAAAACATTAGAAACTCTAAATTTTTTGAATCTACCTTCTTTGAAACACAAAAAATTGATAGACAATTAATAAGCGCAGTAAGACCTGATGGAAAAATTGAAAAAGATGATATTAATTTTAGAGATGGTCATCCAGGAAGAATTGCTCATGAACTATGGTATAAAGGTTTTAAAGAAGAATTAATAAACAGAGGTTTAATCTTTAACCAAAAGTAATAAAAGTTAATTCCACATTAATTGTGACTGTTTTATTAAATCACATGCATCTTTATAAAAGTTTAATGTTGGTTCAAGCAGTTTATGATTGTCTACAATTTCTTTAATTTTATAATAGACATCTGGTTTTTTATCAATTGGGACTGGGTTATTAAAACCTACCTCGCCCTTATCATGCTGCATAATCTTTCTTCTTGCATGTTCAATTGATGCAGGAATGTTTTCATTTAAAACTATATTATAATCAACATTGAAATTTTTCATTATGGACCTCATAACAAACTCTGTATCTGTTGTTGCTTGTTCAAATGTAAAGGCCATAACTTTATCTAAATTATCAAGCATGGTGCCAGACCACAACCTGTATATGCCAAATTGATCATCAACTAACTTTTCAAGGGAAGGCAAACTACCCATTTCATGTGGCATAGGTATACCAGAAGTTATATTATTTCCTAACCCACCCATTGTCTTGGTAACAATAGAAGGAATTATGTCTTGTGGACTTCGCAATATGCTTACCTGAACAATATCTTTAAATGTTGCATTAAGGATTACTGGCACATTAGTTCTTACAATAAAATCATCAACAGTTGCACCTAAGTTTACATTATTTGAATTTTTTAAAGAATTAAAAAGCAAGTATTGTAGCCAAGTATGTCCAGATCTTGGTGATGAGTTTATTAGTATTCTTAGCCTATCCATTTTTGCCCCTTAGTATTTTTTGATTGTAGGTTTGTTCCCAAAGTGTAACATCGTTTTCGTCATTAAGTAGGGGCTGCCCCTTGATGTTTAAACTTGTATTCAGCAATACTGGTACACCAGTTTGCAAGTAGAACTTATTTATTGTTCTCCATAAATCTCTATGATCCTTTTTATTAACAGTTTGAACTCTAGATGTTCCATCTTCATGAACAACTGAGGGTATTTTGTGTGGCTGTAAACACTTAACTGTATACTGCATATATGGAGAAGCAAAGTCCATGTCAAACCATTTAGATGCATGCTCTTCTAGCACAACTGGAGCAAATGGTCTAAACAGTTCACGCTTCTTAATCATATTTACTTTATCCTTGATGTTTGGATCTCTTGGGTCAGCCAGGATTGATCTATTACCAAGAGCACGAGGACCATACTCTGCTCTACCTGTAGCAACTGCAGCAACACCATCTTTTAAAATAGTATCAACAATCTCTTGTACTGGATATTCTCCACCAAGATCATAACCAAGATATGGAGTTTCCCAATCTAAGTGCTTGCCATAAAGCGCAGCAGCAGCACCTAAAGAACTTCCTGCATCCCCTGGGTTAGGCATAATCCATATCATATCAAACAACTTCCACAAAGATGTGTTGGCTGATGAGTTAAGTGCACATCCACCCATAAAAACAAGATTCTTTTTACCAGTAATTAACTTTGCCATCCTCATAAATTCCATGAGTCTGGTTGTATAAACAACTTGAACTGCAGCAGCAATATCAAACTTATCCTGCTCAGTTATTGGCATTCCCCAGTCGTGGATGCCTTTATGAAAGTTATACTTTTGTGTATGATAGTTTGGAAAGTACTCATCTACTTCTTTATAGTATCTCTTCCAGTCTCCATAAGCAGCCATACCCATCATAATATACTCTTCTTGATTTGGCATTAGTCCAAGGAGTTGAGTAAATGCTGAATAGAACAATCCAAAACTAATAGGATAGTTTTGTTTGTACTTTAATTTAATCTTATCACCCTCGCCCACCCAAATTGTCGAGGTATTGTATTCTCCAATAGCATCTAGGACAACGATAACTGCATCATTAAAAGGACTAGTATAGTATCCAGCAGCAGCGTGTGAGTAGTGATGACCAAATGATTTTCTGGGGATATTAGGAAGATCAAAGCGTGGCTTCCAATCCCCTGCACCACCCCTCATAAGCAGTCTGGAGGCCTTTAGAAGGGGTTTCTCATAGTAGGCTATAGCATCAGGTGTCCCGTACTGCAAAGCATCATTAACTAAACTATCATTAACATACCAGTCATTCTTTTGCTTACTATATCTTTCAGCATGACCAGCGAATAGAATCTTTCCATCTTGGATCAAAGAAACAGATGCATCATGTGAAGTCTCATTGACCCCTAGGATTATCATTCTTGTCCTGTCGAGTCTCGTTTGAACTGTATAGGTATGTTATGGTACCAATTTGGAAGGGCATATCTTGGACCCTTTGTTACAGGATATACCTCATGAACATATAAGAAGTTTGAAGGGAAGAACAAGACGCTTCCAGCCTTTGGCTTAAACTTTAACCCAGAGTGTCTAAATTCAATCTCTCCGCCTTCATAATCATCGTTGAGATATAGCAGAACAGATAAAACTCTACTACTAATCCCTTGATCTTGATGTGCTGGAAGGTGACCACTTTCATCATATTTAAGAAGATGCATTGTGTGCTCTCTAGACTTAATATTTTTTTCAGCAAATGGATATAGTTCTGTAGTGTAGTGCTTAAGGGTTGCATCAAGTGCACCAAAAAGTTGTGAGGATATGTTTACTTGTTCATCGTAGTAAACATCATTATTTGGTATGTCGCTAACTTGTGGAATGAATTTTTGCCAGCAAAACATTAGTTTGTTTTCACCTTCGCCATATGTCCATGGCACCCAAGGCTTAACTGAAGTTAAGGTTGGCTGGCTGTCTTCAGAGTATCGACTATCTAGATCTTCAATCTGTTTAATTAATGATGCTGGATCTTTAATTACATTCGTATAGTAAGCAATTCCAAGATCTAAAACCTCAACATTAAAGTTTGACAAGGGGATAGTCCTTTGCTTTCCATTTATTTATACCAGGATGAAATTCTGGATCAACATGCTTTGGTAGAGATGTATGCATATACAACGCAGTGTATCTGTTACCTCTTTGAACTGTAGTTATGCCATGTATGTATTCTGTTCCTGCACTTGGAAAAAATACTGCAGAGTATTGCTTAGGCTTATACTCAAAACCTTGATTTGGGAAGTATATAACACCACCATCATAGTCATTAGGATCATTGAGATAGATGATTGTGCTAAACTCAATCCATGGCTCAGGTCCTTGTGCGTCAATATGCAAGTCGCCTTTTGTTCCTGGTGCCCAATTTGAACCAAATGCCTTAAAGACATAGATGTCATTCTTAAATCCATTTAATGCTTTATGCATTTCATTTGACTTAGTGCCATATTTCTTTAGTATATCCATCACTGGCTTATTGTATGGCAGTGATGTTCCACCATATCTATCCTTATAGTATTCTGGATATGGATTAGTTTCAGAAGGATTATTTTGCTCTGCTATTAGCAGTGCTGCTTCTTCTGGCGTAATAAAGTTTTCGATGACGGAGATTCTGTTCATATTTCTATTATACACCATTCACTTTTTTAATATAAATATCATAAAAACCAAGGGGATGAAGAGCCAAAGCATCTACCTCCCAATTAGGATTATCATTAAGGAACTCATTAACTGTTTGGAACGTTCCATAAGGCTTATCTTCAATTACACCATCATAGATAAGGTAGTCATTTAAACCAATGATTCCACCATCATTAATCTTTTTAGATGCCTGAGATAGTACTGTTCTTGTTACATGTCTATCATTGGTAATGTCAATATATATGAAGTCATATGTTTTATTTACTGACTCAAGTACATCTTGCGCTCTACCCTTAATAGTATTAACATTTCCATGATAAGAAAACTTATCTTTTATATATTGCTCATGTGTATCTCTTGTATAAAGTAATTCATGTCTCATGCCCTCACACTGACAGGAACCAAATTTTCTCCAAGACCAACACTTTAAGTCTTGATCGTATCCATCTAAAAGGTCTGCCTCTATAGCATTACTAGCATCAATAAAGAGTTGGGCTGAATAGCCCCATGCCACACCAATCTCTAAGTATTTAATTCCCTGTTTCAAAGTCTTTGCGTATTCTTCACGAGTAGCAAATACCTTTGTATTAGTTAACTGAGATTGATTAAGATTATATGCACTTTCAATTTCATCTTTATTGAACTCTTTAACCTCTCCAGGTTGAAGTGGTGCTTTTGGTACCTTTGGCATTAAGCCCCCTTTTTATTTATTATAGCATCCCTGGTAGGATTCGAACCTACGACCTACACCTTAGAAGGGTGTCACTCTTCCGCTGAGTTACAGAGATCTAGTAGCCCCAACGGGAATCGAACCCGTCTTGCCAGATTGAAAATCTGGAGTCCTAACCGATAGACGATGGAGCCAAGTGCCTAACTTTAAAATATACGTCCTAGTTAGGCTTAGGTACAGAGGTGGTGCACCACATGTATGGCTATGTGATCGATGCTTTCGCATTACAGGGATAGTTCCAACGCTCCGCAGAGTCTCTAGGAGTCGAACCTAGGCTTACCGCTTTGGAGACGGTAGTGCTTCCGTAACACTTAGACCCTAAATGCCAACCACGACTTTGATTCTTAATCTAAACCATCTGTTGGCTGTTATACCTAGTTCTCGCTTAATCAGGATATCCATGAGCCTGAACGCTTTCATATCCCTGCTGGAACAGTGTTGGTTTCGGTACAACTATCTCCATATAGATTGTTCAGATCTATACTTTGAGTGCTCCTCGTAGGACTCGAACCTACAACACCAAGATCCTAAATCTTGTGTCTCTACCAATTGGACTAGAGAAGCGTACTTGAGCGGATGATGAGAATCGAACTCACCCCTTCTGCTTGGAAGGCAGAGGCACTACCAATATGCAACATCCGCAATACTCTATTTAATTATACCGTACACCAGGTAGGACTTGAACCTACGATAACCGAATTATGAGTTCGGGGCCTTGACCAACTTGGCTACTGGTGCTAGACCTTACAGGCTTGAAACTGATCTTAACCTTTTAGTACACTTTATACAACTAGTATAAGTTCTCATTGTAAAAGGACATGAAGCATCAAAAGTTTCTTTGTGTGAACAAAGTGATTGCTTCACCAAATCAATTGTCGCTTCTATAAAAAGTTTGATCATATATAAAGTATAGCAGTGCATGCTATAATTGTCAAATGACTGAAGAAACCCCATACCACCTTCCATATGTTGTAAAAAACTTTTTAGATCTAGGGGATTGCCCTGGGATAATTGATTTTATCAATGAAAATGTCGAGGGTAAAAATGATCATGCCAGAAGAAAACTAATTAGATACGGTATAGACTATATGAATGGACACACTGATCCATTGCCAGATAATGATTTTGGTAAGATGATTAAGGAATATTGCGATAGGGCTGGGAAGATTGTCAAAGTCCTATACAACATCAAAGAAGACTTATACCTTTCAACTGTTTGGTTATCTAGACAACAACCTGGTGCCAACATAATAAGACATATGGACACAGACTCTGGTTTTCAAAAGCAGTACATGTATAGCGGTGTTTTGTATTTAAATACTCCAGAAACTGGAGGAGAGATAGTCTTTTCTAGACTAAACTTCTCCTACAAGCCAGAAGCAGGAGACTTTATATTCTTTGAGTCTGCTGATAAACGATCAATTCATGGCGTAAATGCAGCAAGTGATTTTAGATACGCAATACCTATTTGGTTTACTACTGATCCAGAATATCAGATGGCTTAAGATATCTTACTTCATCAATAATCTTATACTTAAGCGCTATTGTGATCATCTCATCTGAATAAGAACCTGGCTCTGGTGTATCTGAAAAGTAAACAACATAATACATTGAGTCGTAAACCTTTTTCATTATTGAACCATTAGCAATAGCCTTTTTTACATTATCAGTTCTTTTGGCTCCAGGTCTTTTCTTTTCCCCTTCTTTGCCACCCTTGCACTCAACGTACTCAAATCTTTCTCCTTGTGCAACAAAGTCTACTTCACAACCAGTGTGTGCCATGTAAACATTTTTCTTTATATTGGTAAACCCTCTATTATAAAGATCTTGTAATACTAAAGATTCAAAGTCATCCCCAGATTTTTTAGATTCTGATTGAAAGTTTAAAGTCATAGTTATCAGTATACCATCGTAGAGTCAAAGATGCTAGAATCATCTGTACATTCTGAATGATAAAGGTTATAAAACCTAATATCTGCTGCTGTTTCATATGGCATAGTTTTACCGCACACGCATGTCTTATTCATCACGCTTCCAGTGTATAAAAGACTTAATGTATACTGCTGCATATGCTATAGCCATAGCAATGAAACCATACTGCTTTGTTGCAAGGGCATAAAGGATCCAAAGACATTCATTAACGCATAGGATAAGCCATCCCCATATAGTCTTACGACCAACAAGAAAGATTCCAGACACGCCAATAACGGCTAAGACCCAAGACCACATATTACTTAGATGATGCCAATGGCATTACGTTATCACATGGACAAAGGATTGACTCTGGAAGTTCATGTACCTTTGTATCAATAACAATAGAGGTTTTGCATTCTGCACACTTATATGTATTTTTCATATGTCAATCATACCACAGTTAGGAAGTTGTGTCCATTACCAAATGGTTTTTACAAACCAAAGACATAAAATAGTCTGGCTCTTCGCCTACAAGTTGGGTGTATTGACCTGGGCCACTGCAATAGTGACATTTATCTTCTGGTCTATTTTCAATCATTATATGATTATATCATACATGGGTGCTGGTCAATTCCTGCACAACCTTATAGATTTTAGTTAAATCTACTTGATCTGTGAGAATCATAAAATTATTTACACCAGTTTGCTTTGATTTTTCTTTTATTTGTGCCACAACTTGATCATGAGTACCCTTGATTGAGTGGTCTGGCTGTTTTGTAAACTTGTACTGAATGTACTGAACGTCCTTTTCAGATTGTCCTTCATCTAAGACTAATGGATCGATTACTAATATAGGCTTTGTGTTTTTTAATCTAGATAAGTACTCATCAGTTGTCTGGTAGTCAGCAATAATAATATAATCTGCAAACTTATCTGCAATCCTAATGGTTGTATCAGATGATCCAACTACACACAACTTTGTAACAAAGTCTTTTTCCTTAGATAATTCAAAAAACTTTTCCATCCATGGCTCAGTAAGTTCAACTCGTTTGTCGTGGCCATCTACTAAAGACTTGTCTCCTGGATAATACTTCATCATCATGTCAAACTTATCTTGTTCATATTTACCAGCAACTAGGTTTAAGTCAACTCTACCACGAGAACTAAAGCCAAGAGTTTGATATGTTTTTGATAAATATTCTGGGCTTGTACTATATGCTGCAATTGCAAGCATCATTCTTATCTTCTTGGTTCTTCTTAATATCAAAGGTAGGTGCAAAGAAAAGTCGATACCTTCTGGACTGTATGGAAGCAATACAGAAGTAATTCCAGCAATTTCTAACTGTTGTGCCATTTCGAGAAGTCCTTCTTGACTATTCTCCCAATTGTTTCGATGCATCCAATGAAATTCAATACTCATATTTTTATTATAGCACACACGCTAGTATTAAAAAATAACACCTAAATTACTGACTGTACTTATTAACATTATCCATGCCACTCATCAAATAATATTCCACATCTACCGCAAATACCTTTAGCCTTATTTTCGGGGGTAACAAACATATGATCACAATATAAAGTAGGGTTAGTATGCTCTTTAACACTTTCAATACAAGTCATTATAGCCTTGGCCCACTTCTTTGCCCCTGGATATTCCATATTAGAAGTAATTCCTCGTCCAGCATGCTTATACCAATTAATGATTAGACCGTTCTTCTTATATAAAAAGTTTGGTGGACAACCCTTGGCATGTGGATGATTACTGTTTTCATTTTCATCTATGTCCCACCCAGCATCACACCAGCAATAAGAGCGCATCTCAAAAACATCATTAGTATAATCAGGCTCACCAGAGTTAGAAGTTAGCAGATTGCCATATCCATACTGATCGTAGGAATAGCCACGGAATTCAGCAATGACTTCTGCTATCAAAGATAGTCCATCAGTAGCCCAATCAGCCTCATATGACTGCACAGGGGTATTGGTAAGTAGTAGTCCTAGTTCCATGACAAACCTCAGAAATGACTAGCGTGTGAGCAGTTGTTGTAAAGAGCGTCACCAGTAATCCATGTTTGAGGTTGTGGATTCTTAGTAGTCTCAGTATTAAATTTCAACTGATAGAATTCTTTAGCAGTTTCATATCCTGCACGGTAGGCATCATCTAATGCTTGCTTAACTTGTTTTACTTGATATTCATTTAATCCGCTTGGATTAAAAATAATAATTGGTGAAGTCACTTTGTCTCCTTATTTCTATAGTTTTTACCAATTGCCTCTGCAATGTCCGCTATTACATTATACACAATATACCCCAAAATTGCAAAGGGACCCCAAATTGCTATTAGAATTCCTAAAAATACAAATAGTATGAGCAGAAATGGATCAATTTCTCCATAGGCTTCTAGTTCCATATTAACAAAATACTTTACAGCATAAATAAAAACTGGGATTGAACACGCTATCCATAATAGTTTAATCATCACTTACCCTCTAACACCCAGTTAATTGATTTAATAGTTCTATATATGTTGTATCTATCATCATCTAGTTGAAATGCCTTACCTAATGACTCTAGTTCTTTCCATGATATTCCCGCCATGTTAATCAGAGCATCACGGTTTGAGATTAATTCATCTTTAGTCATTTAACTCCTTCTTAGGCAATAAGCCCTTAGTCTTTTCATATAAATCATTTTCAATAGCATGATCAATCATTTCATCTAAAATTCTGTCCCGCTCTTCTTGATCCATCCCAACTCCTTCTCAATGGCTTTAATTCCTTCAAGGACTGGTCCCCAGATAGATGACCCATAGTTATCATTAAAGTATTTAAACATATCTTTACCAGCCTGAGTTTTAATATCGTGTGTCATTGCAACTCCTTCTCAATAGCCTGAATAGTTGAGCAAGGGTAGCGATAACCACATTGTTCGCAGTAATTTCTGGTAACTAGTTGTTGTTCGTGGCTATCGTGTCCTGAACTAAACACACTAGGATACGTTTTCATTATAGGTTTATGCAATTCCACTACTGCACGAAGGGCGTTTGAGCGAACCATCATTTCCTGGCGGTCTACCCATTGTCCTTCTTTTACTCTTGTCAGCAATTCATCGTGAGTCATTACTTTTCCTTTACATATAGTTGTTTATCTAATGTATAATAATTTTCTTTATATCCAAACTGCATCTTCTTTAAACGCTTATTAATTGCTCTCCACATACCCCACTCAGTATATGCTAGACCACCCTTGCAAGCATTACCCCAATACCCACCATCACTATGACTAGGTGAAGTCTTCCATTCTTTAATATCCCAAAACCTTGCTCTTTTACCATAACGCCAGTTTTGATGGACTTCAATGATATAGCGTGGACGATCTACTTCTTTTTTCTTAGCCATTTTATCTCCTAGTATGGTCCATAACAATTAAAATGAAGATATGAATAAACTTCATCTACTTTACCTGAGTTAATCAATTCCATTGGAATACCTTTAAGCGCTGTGTTGTGTCCATATAGCCATTGTAAAGCATGTAGTACGTTATTACCTACAATAGCAAACAGCATGTCCACAATTTCATCAGTTTTCATATAATAATTGTACCCTTAGCCTCATTGTATGTCAAGTGCCCCTAGTTGGATTCGAACCAACGCTTGCACGATTTTAAGTCGTGTGCCTCTACCGCTGGGCTATAAGGGCTTTAAAGTTCGGCGCAAAATAGAGGTAGCCAAACAACCTTACGAGTCTTTCGACTCGCTATCTGTTACTAACTCATACACCGTGCCCCATTTAATATAGGGTTTGTAAAAAATATTTGAAACATAAGCATGAAGTCTACAAGCAATGCCATAGTCATCGTGATCGCTATGATGCAAATACATATTTAAATGATAATGTGCAGGCTTCTCGCAAAGGTTAGCAAACCACCTAAGAGGAAGAATCTTCGTCCTGTGAATCTTTCGCAAATTCCATTGGAACCCATCGTAATCTTCCATCTTTGTACTCTCTTTCATATCCAAGGGACTTCCAGTCCATTCTCATAATGCTAGGCTCTTTCATTATTCCCAATCTATATTATTAATACTAAGCCAGTCTAAATAATTAATAACCACCTAGGCACTCATTTCTTGTATGGTAAAGCCTAATCTTATTCATAATCTTTTTGTTTGGAGCATATAGTTCTTCTCCGCAGCACAATGTGGTTAGGTGCCACTCCTTAGCAAAGAAGTCATAAACCAAGCCTTTGGCGTTAGCATACTTATTGGCTACAAAAGTCTCAAATGGATCTGGAATCTCTAGACTGATCATTGAGGCGGTACACATTCAGAACAGAAGGCTACACCAGTCTTAGCAATACGAGCATTAGCAGGGTTAACGTAGATAGCATCTGATTTTTCAATATGTCTACGACATACATAACACTTGGTCATTTTCTCACCTTTGGCTTTGGCATTCGCTCTTTGATTAGTTCGATAATCTGATTATACGCTAAATCAGAGTAAGCGTCAACCTTTAACTCTTCAATAAGGGCAATAAGTTGTTTTCTTTCCCATGCAACAGCCTTTTGGCAGCCACTACAAGGACATGCCCAATCTCCTCTTGCAGGTGTTTGTGTTGGATCAGCCATTGTGCTCTTTCTTAATATGATTAGTTAGGGTATGGTGTGCAAATGCTGACCTAACCTCAATCTCACGTTTACAGTTAGGACAGATAATAACTCTAGTACTCAATGCTAAACCAGAACCATAGAAAGTCTATGTTAAAACTGTATCTATCAATACGAAAGCCTAGCCCAAAGCCTTTAGAGTAGCCAACATGGACCCAGTACTTATCTTTGATTCGTAACTCCTTATTCATTGGAGTATTCGTAATCTAGTAGATACTTAATGCTGTTCAAAAGTGCGAGGGCAATGAATGCACTCTTCCAGTAATTGATCTGATTATCCATAAAGGATAGACCTAAAGCCATACCTAGGATAAAAGGTGCTCCGTTAATAAGGGATCTGTATATTTTAGTCATGTATCTATTATAGCCTAATTTGGCGGGGGAAGTCAAATGAGAGCCAATTACCCCTAGTACAATATACAATAAGCCATAAACCCCATAAGGAACATAAGAGCGATAGCAGCCCCTACGCCATAAAAGTCTTCTAAGTTATACCGTTTCATTTTGACCTAAAGTATTCATAAATAGATAGACAAACCATAAATGCGGATAGCCCTAACATGCCATATATCCAATAAATGTATAGTAGTCCTATGTCCATATAGGCATTGTAGCACCTTATGTTGGATCATCTTAAGGTGTTATAGTGACTTAAAGTAAAGTGCGTTTTACTTTAAAACCTTACAAAAAGTTAAAGTCTACTTTAAGATTGTTAGGTTTGATATGGAATTATTGTTCTGATACTGGAACTATTGTTAGGTTTGATAAGAGTTATCCACAGGCAAATAGGTACATTTGGTTTGATATTATGGTTTGGAATGTACCTTTTCACATAGTTATCCACAGGTTTATCCACAGATAGATCTTACTGATTATATTATTAGATGTCCTAGAAGTGGAGTGATGTGGAGGATAGTGGAGAATAGAACACTTTCATAGAGGGCGCTTCGTAATGCCGCTTTTTCCAAACCCCATATCCAAACATTCCCAAACCTTCCAAACCTTATATCCACCATATGGGGCATGCATTATATACCAAACATTAGTGTTTGTCAACTTTGTTTTGACACAAAACATATGACAAATGTCCAGGATATTTTGACGAATTTCGTAATAAAATTAAATAAATTGTTTTATATTTAAATATATCAAACAAAATGTTTGAAAACTATATGTTTGTATATAGGGTGTTTGTACTATAGGGATTTGGTATTATCAAAGGGATCTATTGGTACTCCCTGGGAAAAACCGTACACTTGCCCCAGGGCTTCGCCCAGGGCCTGGCCTGCGTCCAGGTCTTCGTAATCTATTGTGTCCGCTAAAAAGTCGGGGGTAAAGGAAAAGAAACGATTAACTACAGGAACATGCTTAGTGATAGATACAAAACCATTCCACATAGAGTCAGAGAATGCTTGATATTCTTTTGGTTGGTTTTTAGCATAGTTTGCAAAATATCTTGGACTCATACATTTATTATAGCACTGTTTGATATATCGGATATAAGGTTTGACAAACAAATAAAGGTTTGGTATACTCCAGGATTTTATATAGTCCTTCGTAATCCCAAACTCCAGGAAATTTAGATCATCTTCGTAATAAGGTTTGATATGTTTGGAAGACCTCTCGGGCCGTAGCCCAGGATAATTAGTCTTCCTGAGCCCCAGCGTCCATAAACATATCTTCTAATGAGTCATAGTCTTGTTTGGAATCAATCTTCAGTGCCGTGCACAATAACTCCCAAGCCTCGTTGACATATACCTCACCAACGGTAGTTGACTTTACGATATCTTCTGTTATCATGAAGGCCAGTGGCAAACCAATATCATTGTATTCCACAAAATCTTCAAACTCTTCATCATCCTTATAGTTCAGCCAAAAATCTGAAAGGATAAAACATCTCTTAGAATAACTTATATTGGTTGGCTCTGATGTCATGTCCCTGTCGCTCCTCTTGTGCTACTTCTGTTAGTAGGTCTAGTCTATGATTTACTACATTACCGCCAACTCTTGCCATATATACCCCAACCTTTTCGATGTCAAGTCGAAGGTCAGATATAAGGGCAGAGATTCGCAGTGCAACTTTTTCTTCATCTGTCATCTTATTACGCATAGGTATCTCCTCATGTCTATTGTATCAGAAAGGTATGGGAGGGGCAAGCCACCCAATAGCCTGCCCCATCCCTTTGATCAGCCTAGTGACCCATACTAGACTGACACTAGTGGCGAGTAAGCAGCCACAAACTTGTCCCATGTAACAGATACATTATCTGTAACAGTCTTGTTAACAAAGTCAATAACGACGGTCTGCTCTCCTAGGTCCATAGAGCCCTCATTATTGATAGCATAGATACCATATCCGTGCTGGTCTAGGACGCTGTCTTGAATGAGATAACTAATCATCATGCGAGTGCCATATGATGAATCAGACCAACGTGGACGTGCATGCTCCAGGGCACCTGCGATATCAGATTCCCATTCAGTCTGGCCCCAATGTGAGTACAGTACTACAGATGAATCGCTACCGTCTTTGAATACAAAATTAATACGTGCTCCCATTATTCTAACTCCTCTGCTTCTTCAATGTCTGTGATTTCTAGTGGGTACCAATCGCTGGCATATGATTCAATCTCATCAGTTAGTTCAATGCGGCTTACTTCTTCAAGGGCCTCTTCCTCTGTATCAGCCTCAATAGAAAACTGATAGGTCGTCTCTCGTGTAGCAGTAATGTCAAACAGTGGCATTTTGGGTCTCCATTTCTTGTTTTTCTAATTCTAGCATTTCTTTCTCAGTAATGCAACTTGGACAGCGTTCGTATTCGCTATATCTTTCATTAATTAGTTGACCATCATCTTCAATCTCTTCCCCGCAACCTTCACAACAGTACCAGTATGAAGAGACTTTGATTTGGATTACACACTCATCCTCGCTAGGGGCGGGAACCTCAGTAATGAAGTATCCTAATCTATTTATATAGTGATAGCCATTCCAGATATAACTACCGCCATCGTCTCCGTCGCCATAGGTCCAGATACAGTTAGGATTAGCAGACTTAACAAACTCTAACTCTTCACCATAGGTTTCAAACATGATACCTGAACCTGATTCGTTTTGGAATGAGGCATTCTTATCTATATGATTAGTGATAGGCTTGTAAGTGGCTTCCCACTCTTCCATGGTCATTTCTTTAAAGTTATCCACAGGGCTACTCCACTTCTACAGGTGAGATATATTCTTTATCAAAGATAAGGTGATAGGCTGCTGATAAGCCTTGTACATAGCCATCAGCCTCTGTTCGTTCCATAGATAGCATAGCATTCGAATAGCCATCTTCTTCTTCCTCGTTAGCAATCTCTAAGAATTCTAGAGTTGCTTTATCAATCATCTGTTCTAACATCTCTTGGGGGGTCATTGGGTCTCCTCTATATGTTTTCTGTCTATAGATAAATTATAGGTCATGCAGTATACATTTGTCAAGGCTTGCATGTACCCGTCTAGCCACTCACGCTCATCAGCATGGGAGGTAGCCCTCTCTAGTTTCTCCTCACACTCAAACATCTCAACCTTGAGGTATCCATGTAGGAGATCAATCAGAGGTATCTCCGTGTTCTCTAGAGCCTTCTCTAGGTAGTCAGGAATGAAAGGGTACTTAGTGCTCATCTAATACTCCTAGTAAATGATAGCAGGCTATAATCTGTCCATTAGTTGAGATATCCTCAATCTCTAGTTCACGGTATTCGTCATCCTCAAAGTTAGCATAGTTATTCATTGCTTCATCTATCTTTGCAGAGTCTTGCTCTAGGGAGAGCAGGTGTAGTTTAAGGTACTCCTTGAATGTTAGGATGTCCATTAGATTACTTCCTCATCTAGTTCGACTTCCTCATCTTCTTCTTTCTCAGATACCTCAATAGAGTAAACATCACCTGAGTAAGCATAGTCCTCATACATCCAGCCTTGCTCTTCAGCCTGTTTTTCATTATCTGCTTCTACTTCGTACATATACTCTACGATTACTTTAATGTCATATGTTGGCATTAGGGGTCTCCTTTTCCTTATATATTAATTATAGGGGTTTGAGTTGATTTTTACAACATTTGAGGGTGTGATACTGGTCACATCTGGCTCTACCGCTGGCTCTATGGCAATACGGGTAACAAAGGTGTCAAAACCACATATACAGCCTGGATCCATAACTGGCGGGGTAATGGAAGTAACCTCAATTAAAGAATCACAGTCAGTACAAACATAACTATACTTACTCCACATCTTCACCCTCCCAATGCTTCATAATTAGCCACATGGCTTGATGTAGTACACAATCGCATTCTCCACCATTCATGTTTTCCATGAATTCAAAGTGAGAGTAATTATCCTCATAGATAGAGGTAACAAGTTCGTCTATGGTATATGGTTTATATGGTGTTTGGGTCATGTATTAATTCTACATCTCCAGGAAAATAATGTCAAGTCCTTAATAGAATTCCAGGGAAAAATCTTAGTGATCTTAATCACATGCCCCCGATAAATCTCACCTCGGGGCCCCTTTTACGCTTGCGATCCGTACGGGACTTGAACCCGTGACCTCTACCGTGACAGGGTAGCGAACTAACCAACTATTCTAACGGACCTTGTGAGCAGTTTTAAATCATGCTCAGGATTTAATTGTATCAGATGCTATGCGAGTTGCATAACATTCTGCACAACTTTCAGCAAGCGATTCTTTTCTGCATTGATAGCAGGGTCAAATCCACTTGCAGATGCAAGAATTGATTCGTTAGAACCACCTCGTGCTGTGCGGTACCAATCAAGGCGTTCTGTAAGTGCATTAAACGCACCCCAAGCAGAGCCAGCAATCATGCCATTAAATTCACCTGTGTAGATGTCGTTAATGGTATCGATTTTGTTTTCCCACTTCTTGATTGCGCCCTTAGCATCCTTTTCAGGCTTTGCATAAGCAGCAAGCAAGATGTCGTTAAATTGCTTAGCATTGACTTCCTTCTCAATCATTGCCTTAGCCATGATGTCGAATTCATCCATGTAAGCATTAGCAAGACCAAGAGTCTCACGAGCAATTTGAATCTTGCCTTCTGCTGTCTGTGTGTGGCGAATCTTGAAAGATTGCTTGATGCCCTTATTCTTCTTACGACCTACGCCACCAAGAGCAAGGTTAAGAGTATTAGCGCATACAACACGAACTGGTGTAATTGATGCTTGAATAGCAATTGAGCCGTCGTGTGATGTGTTGATGAGCAAATAAGTTTTTACAACATCTGCCACGCCATTAGGGTCAAGAACTGTTTCACGCTCAAGAGCAAGTGAGCCAAATACTACACGCCCACCCTTGATTGAGCCAGCAGTCTCCCAACGACCACCGCCGTCTAGGATGTTATCACCAAATGAAAACAAATCTTCGTTTTGTAGTGGAACATAACGCTCACCAACAATTCCAAGAATGTCTGTCTGTGTTTTTTCTGTAGGGTTAGTACGCAAAACATATTGATATGATTTGTCGCTTGTTAGATGGGTAGGGGTCTCTAAATCTTCCAGACGAACATTCCAACCATTGAGGTTTGCAGCCTCTAGCATTTCTGCAGTTGTCTTTTCTTCTGTAAAGACTGTACCCAATCCATGCCATGCTGGTTCACGGAATGATGCGAATGATGCAACGCCGTTTTGTGTTTCTAGGTCATGTGCCATGAGTTATCTCTTTTCTGTTTGTTGATATTTTAAGTATAGCAGGATGGACTGACATATGCAAATCAGGATAGTTAGATGGGGGATAATTCGGACATTTCTTAAAGGTGATCTTAAACACATTGTGATGTTGATCACAGCGCCCCCGAGCAAAATTTTGGGGAATAAAAAGTGAGCAGTTTACATGGCCATGCTCAGGGCCCTCATCCAGTTTAAAGACATGTGACAGGTCTATTAGTAGCCCCCTACTAAATATCGATTCCTGTTACGGTACCTGTTAAGTAAGAAATGTTTTCATCGTTGTAGTCAATTGTTTCGAAATCAATATTGTTAACGATATCTTCTGCATCTCCACCAAGTGGAACATTAACGGTGATTGAGTACTCTACAGTCACGAGCACTTCAACTTCTTCTGACAATTCAAATCCAACAGTTGCAGCAAGTTCTTCTGCCTGCTCTTCTGTAAGGTCACCATTCTTGAATTGGTCCTTGGTCCACTGTTCCATTGAATCACGTAGTGTGTCATACATATTCTTCACACCTTGGTAGCGACGGTGTGATGCATCCAGTGTCTGTTCAATTTCTTGAATACGTAGGTCCTTGGCCACGATTTGTGACTGCAGGAATTCTGTAGTTGCGTTTACGATTGTTGTGTTTGTTGTTTCCATTAGAGGGCACCTTTTCTGTTTGTTTGTATTAATACTAGTCTACACGAGACCACTGACAAAGTCAAATCCATTGCTGGAGGGTAGTTTTGGCTCATACCCAGGAGGTCTGCTTCTTTGGGGCTGCAGTACCCCTGCTCTATAGTATTTCTATGATCGCCCTAATCAGCCTGGCGAATTCCATCTACTTAGCGTATTGGTAAGTATAGGAAAGGTGCTGGCTCTTGTACTTAGCCAATTCGTTGGCGGTAGTTACGATAGCATGAGCCTTGATAGCAGTCTTATCTGTAAACTGTAGGATAGTCTTCTTACCCTGTGTGATAGTGAAGTTGTACATTATGTTTTCCAATTCTATTAGTGGGTTTGTTGTGAGCAGTTTAGACTCATGCTCAGGAGATAGATTATTAGAGGTAACGGGCTACCGCATTATATGTAGAAGTATTTACAACTTCTTCATCTGTCATCTTGAGAATACGAATTGCGTTCTCAATTTCTTCCTTTTGATTACGGAACTCATATTCGTTCATGGTTACGAAATCACGCTCAGGTTGCTTAGGAAGATTTGCCTCTGATACTGTGAGGTCAAAGTCAATGTTAAGCAAGTTATTCCATGAACGATAGTTAGTACGGAAGTTTTCTGCCTTTGCGATATTCTTTACAGCATAAGCAATAAGTTCTTTCTTGTGCTTCTCAAAAGCCTTCTGATACTTTGCTTCGTTTGCTTCTTGTGTTGCATAGTCTGATGTTAGTTTTGCAAGTGCTGTTTCTAGTGCCTTGATTACCTTTGGTGTTGCGATTTTAACTGAGATTGCTTTTCCTCTTGTTGCCATTTGGGTGTATTCCTTTTCTGTTAGGGGGTTTGTGTTGAGCAGTTTTATCACTTACTCAGGTGAGGTTGTTAATTTACTTTGCTGTCCAAGTTGTGTAACGAGGTGTGCCATTTACATCTAACTTTACACGAACACTCTGTCCGTCCTTGTTAGGTGTGATTTCCATGATAGTACCTGTGACCTTTGACTTCTGTGTAGTGAATAGGTCGCCTACCTTGTATGTTGCTGTTGCTACTGACATTATTTTCTCTTTTCTGTTAGGGGTTTTGCTTATGTATTAAGTGTAACATTTCTTGCAGGAAATGTCAAATCGTTACTTGCTGGTCTTGACCATAGCAAAGCGGTGTGCGCCGTTTGCGAGTTGCAAAGAAACTCTAGTTAGTTTAGAATTGATTGCAGTAAAGTCCTTGATACGACCTGTCACGCCTGTCTTGCTTGTTGTGAACAAATCGCCAATTTGGTATGTGTATCCTGATAGTGTCATGTGGGGGGTCTTGCCTTTCTGTTTGGGTATATTATAAGTATAGCGGAAAAATGTCATAAATACCAATCCAAGTGAAATTTTCAGGTGTGATAAAGCCCACATCTTAAGAGCGTGTTCTTAATTTGACAAATCCAAAGTTTTGCCCCCGAGCCCTTTCACGGGATCGCAGGGGATTTACTGCAACAGGAATAAATAAAATAACCAGAGCAAGACAAACGCAAAGGTCCTCATTTATTTTTTACTCGCACTGAATACAATATCACTCTTAGAGTATACACAAAGTGAACATGAAACGCAAGCGCTACCTGTAGTGCTAATAAGTGGAATTGCTTTTTTATTCTCAGGGCACTTAGCGCCAGGCTTGCCCATTAATTCTTTCATGTCCGCTTGACCAATTGCAAAATTCTTAGCAAGATATGCAAGACGAACACCATGGTCTTTTTTAAGTTCAACACCTATAGACTTATTCTCACTATCTGTAGAATAGTATAAAGATAGATTAGGAATGTCTTTTAGTATTAGTGCAGCACTCTTCACACGAGTGTATACCCAGAATTGGATATCAGGTTGTTCTTCAATAACCATGCGCCATGCTTGAGTGTACTCATCGTTAAAGAAATCGCCATCCCAGTGAATGCGAAATAGCATAGGTGCGTCTTTCTTTACACAATCAGTTTTAAATTCTGCAATCATCTCAGAAAGTAAAGTGTACATTGTCTGACGATCAGAATCTTTGAGTAGGTCCCAATTGTGTAGTAGGTTAACCTTTACACCCTTGAATAGTTTTTCCAACTTGCCTGCATAGCAAACAGTTTCACAGACAGTCGTTGCGCCAGGACATGAATAGGCTTTTCCTGCAGGTAGTCCAAAGGTATTTGCAATTGCGGCCTGCTTTCCATTTTTAGTGACAAGGTTAGCCACCTTTCTATCATTAGAGCGTTTTAGTTTAAGTGTATTAGTAGTCAAGGCCAAGACTCATTTCTAGAGCGATATCTTCATTGTACATTGCAGACATCTCTTCTAGCAAACAGTGAGTGCACTTTTCTTCATATGCGTCAACCGCATTTTCTTTACATTCTGGGCAGGTTGTTGAGTAGTACTCATCGAACATTTCATCTTCATACATATTAGCCATTAGGGGGTCTCCTTTATTGTTCTTTAGATAAGTCTAGCATTTTTCTAGTACTTTGTCTATTTCTTTTGTATTTATTTTTAGAGGGCACAGCAGAGGCAGCGTTGCTACGGCGTAATTCCATAAGCCTACGTAATTCCTCTGGTGTTTTCTTCATAACTTAATACTAGCAAACATGGGAGAAAATGTCAACTCATCTTAAAACGGACATATGGGACAAAACGCCTCGGGCCCCATTTTATGCAAGGCAGTGAATAATTATTCGTCTACATCTTCATCAACTGGAATATACCAACTGAATGTAGCGTAGTCATCAACTTCAATTAAATCTGTTTCATCATAGTCATCAAGATACATTATTGCATATCCATCTGATAGTGGTGTGATACCTGTTATCTGAACGATATCACCATTGACTGAAATATAATCGTCAACCTCTAACTGATCAACGTTGAGTACATCTACCTTTTTAAATTCCATGTTTATCATTGTATCAGCCATTTTAATAGTCCTCCTCTGGAAGCCAGAATGATAAGTGGTGCTGTTCAATAATTGCACTTGCAGGGGCTTGGGTTGAGCCACGATAAGTTATCTGAAAGTCACCAACCATTGGCATGTCAATCATGCGCTGATAGTCTTCCTCATAGTATGCGTCAATAGCATCTATGCAAGGCTGCACCATTTCTGAGGGGACTGGAGGATAGTGATTAGACTTCAAGTGATAGAGAATCTGAGTCTCAAGGTCAAGGACTGTATCTTGAATTCCTAGTGCTGTTACTGCTCCCATATTATTTTACGCTCACATTTCCGTTACGATAGAAGGTCTTAGTGTACATTTTACCCATAGGGTCTGATAGGTTGTAGGTTGCGTATTCTTTAGCGTCACCAAAGTCTACACACTTATTCCATGCAGTTACCATTTCTAGCATATCTGCACTTCGTGTTGTTGATACAAGGTCTCCGTCATATGAGATAGTTAGTGAGTAGTTATATTCCATTAGTTAGCCTCCTTAGTGCTAAAGAGTGCGCCTTCATTAAGTAAGCCCAACTCTAAATTAAATAGTTCATTTTCATTTGCTTGCGCTAAGTCTATCCAACCTGCGCCGTCATTGTCAATTCTAAAGATTTCAATATATCCCATTATGCACCTACCTTTACTGCGACTGTACGGAATTTTCTTCCATAGCCACTATTAGGCGCAACCTCTACAAGATAGGTATCGCAACCCTCATACCAAACTGCATGAGGGTGAGGCTCTGCACTTACAATTTCACCTTGCAAGGTGCGTGAAGAGTAATTTGTTCCCACTAGAAGGGACTGGACTGAGTATACATTTGCTGACATAGTGTCACCACTTTCTTTTTGTTGATATAAATATCTTAGCATATATGACTGACATTTCCTAAACGACACGCCGTACATACTTATTTATTTATTTTTTCTTACTATGTAAGTCTAGCCTATTAGACATAAAATATCAACTTACTAGCCAGTATTTCCATATATTGAGACGCTCAAGTCCTGTGATTAATCTCACATCGTACGTAAGGTTATACACAGCCTGTGGATAACTCCTCGGGCATTTTAGTTGAAACTTCAAGCAGTTTTAGATCATGCTCAGGATTTCTTTTTATAGTTTTAGTTTTTCTTCTAATTCAATTATGTATTTATCTTTATAGTAAATTGTTACCATAGAATAAATCAACATTAGCATTGAACTAAGTAGTGCAATAATTACAGCCCACACAGTCCACAAATCAAAATAGTAACTATCCATTACAAGCCTCCATAAATTTATCGTGTTTGAAATTTGGATTATCTTCTGCGAACATTAACGCAAAATCATTTAGCAGGTCTTCCCACCAAAAATTATCAGCCATGCCGTCTTTATATCCTGCAAGAATATCAGCGACCTTTACATAGTCTTTACGAGTCATCATTATTTAGCAACTCCTCTCAAAGTGCCACGAACGCCTAAAGCGTCGCAAGACATTTTCACAGAGATACCAACAGGCAACTGCTGAGGGTACTGCTGAATAAATTGAGCAACTGCTCCCTTTGAAGGGAGAGCAATTTTGGAAGTTGAACCTGTGAAGGTTTCAAGTGTTACAGTGTATGACATAGTAGTCATCCTTTCTTTAAGTTGATAAGACTATCCTATCAGAGGGGACTGACAAATAGGGCACTTATTTGCTTAGGCTCACTGTGATACTAGTCACATTTATTTGCTAAGGCTCATGCTTATTTATCATTATTTAATTGTTTATAGTAACTATACTAGCAGAGAAATGTCAAAAAGTCAAGACGACACGCCGTATCTTAGATGTGTTTTAGGTCACAGACGGCTCGGGCCGTTTTTAGCGGTTTTTTATTTTATTTTTTCTAAAAGTTTTTCTAACTCTTCTAATTGTTTTAAGTTGAGATGATCCAAATTAATTGCATCAGCAAATCCAAATAAATCTTTTTCCATTTTAGTTTTCCTCAATTTCTTTTAGTGTTTCCCATAGTATTGGCTCAAGTGCAAGAGCAGCCTCATCTAGTTTTTCCTGTAGTGTTTTCATTTATTGCCTTTCTGATAAAGAAATCCCCATGCCTTGCGACACATCAAAATGCTTTCGCAATTATCACAACAGATAATTCCGTTTTCGTTTAATTCTAAGTCATAGATATCTATGCTAGTTGTTTTGTCTCCACATAGGGAGCGGACATTTACATAAGTGCTCATTTACGACCACCTTTCTTTCCAGCATATCGCTGAAAGTATCTTGCAACAGAACAGTTATTGCATTTGTGTTGAATATGATTTTCTCCAGAATAAAGGGGAAGAACTGAGAAACTCTCATGCTTGCATTGACCATTACCACCAAAACGGCTAGGGATAAGGAAATAAAACTTAGGTGTTACATAGAAGGCGTTCATTAGTTAGAAGCCTTCCACTTAGACCATGAAGAATAAGGGTTATCTATATCAGCCCATCTTTCAATGTTCTGTTCACATGTAGTGCAGAATGTATACTGCTCATCAAACGCCATGTTTGATACAGTAGAGATAGCAGAAGTTTTAGGTGTATGTGTTACACATACTGTGTTAATTGTTAATGAAGTCATTTTGACTTCCTTTCTTTTAGTTAGATTAAGAACCTTTCTCAACCTTCTATATATAGAAGTATAACAGAGGGGTCTGACATATTGGAGGGTACAAAACGGACATATAGGATAAAGAGGATTGTGATGTAGGTCATGTGGATAACTTAAGCGTAAATTCTTAGTGTGATGTACATCATGTGGATAACTGCTCGGGCCCCATGTGGTACACATCACACACGACACGCCTATGTAGGACTTGACTTTTGGCAGGGTATGTGATAGGATACTCCTATAACAATTAAATAAGGCTATAGATAGTACCCCCTAGATGTGGTGCATATCACAAAGAAAGTGTCCAGAATGTCCGTTTTGGTACTTGACTTTTAGAGATATGTATGCTAGTATTCTACTATAACAATTAAATATAAATCCTAGTGAGCCCTATATGATAGTATAGGCAAATAACCTAGGTCAAGGAAAGCGTTAGCAAAGTGCTAACACATTAAAAGAAAGGTGTTCATCAAATGAATACACTAGATAAAAATACAATTAAACACTCACGCTATGGTCACCTAGACCTAGAGGCTAGAATTAACCTTGCTGCAACTATGGTTGCTAATGGTGAGGTACTATCCTTTAGAGGTGCTAGTGCTGATACCTACAATAAGGTTATGGCTATTGCTAATCGCATTAAGTTAGAGCGTGAGTTTCCTCAATGTCCTTGCGGAGAGTGCGACTAATGCACATCTACCTATGCGACTCATGCGATACACTCGCTAGCGTTATCCAAGAGGGTAACACAATTACAATTAACCCATGTCTATGCACTACTAAAGGAAATTAAATGAAACTAACATTAACATCAATGCAAGGTAACACTAGAGACATCAATCTAGATACAAAAGAATTAGTTATGGATTTTATTGATATATATAAGAGCACATTGCTACCTCATCAGAGAGTCAAAATTACATGTGACCTATTGGGAATTGATGGATACCTACAGGGAGTATCTAAGTAAGAGGTGCGTATAGTGGGTGCTATTATGTGCTCACTATATTTTGCTCTTTTTATTCTGTAGATCCTGTATCATACATTTGGTAAAAATATTCAGATTTGTGGTAAAATGGATTTATGGGAATTTTAGATAATTTGGAAAGTTCGTGGGATGAAGAGTTCTACTTTGACTCTCCTATATATAAACCAGAAATGGAAAACCTCTCTCAAAAATTATTTTCAGATTTGGTATGCAAGGAATGTGAATCTAAGCCTATGATCGAAACAGACAATATGGGCAGAGAAAAATTTTGGGAAGATCTAGGCAGACCCTAAAGAGCCATACATCTTTGAGGTAAAATCGGGGTCACCTTCAAAGTAATCTATATTGTTTTGACGATAGGCTAAATTGATCTTATTATCAGAACACCAAGTCCTATACCAATTGATCGCTTCTTGATCTGGGTTTGGACCTACATTAACTAATACAATAAAGTTTTGTCCTTTACGCATAGCCATAACTTGAGAGATATTAGGTTTGAGGTTTTCTGGGATCTCTGGATCTCTTAGCCATAAACATTTAAATTTTTTGCAGGGGGATAAAGGTCTATCCTCATATATCGTACAACCATGACCCCATGCTAAAAATTCGCAGGGTACACCATTACCAAACTTGATGCCATGTGCTCCACCTGATATATAACCCTCACAACACTTAGTGCAAGAACCACATTCTCTACTTGATAAGTCCACGAGCACTCAATGCATCATATAGGAGTTCATTGGCATATTTGAGTTGAGGCATAGCCTGCTCTAACCATGGCTCGATATCTACATTCTGATCAGCAGCCATCTTCTTATTCCAACTGACGACAACATCTGTCATAAAACCAACTACTTCATCTTTTTGCATTTTTCACCATTTCTCCAAAGGACATTTTGCTGCTTTCAAAGTTGATTTCAACTTCATAAAACAACCACATTTTTTACATTTTGCAAGTCGCTTATTAAACCAATCGCAAGAATTACATATTGCTAATCTAGACTCAATTAACTCTCTATCGCTTCTAGGCATGTTTGGATCAAACAGATCTAAAAACTTTACATCATCGGTCATATAGATATACTACCATATATTGCTCAAATTAGCAACTGTGTTGCTTATAGTGTGCATGGATGGTTTGGAACACTCTATTTCGGCGGCGACTTAAATACCGTTTCATTTTTTCGAAAACACTGGTTATAATTTGTACTATGTCAGCGCAAGACTGGGCAGGTTTTATACTTACTATTTTATCTATCGGCGGAATCCTCCTCGGCGGTATTCGTTGGTATATCAAAATTCAAATCGAACCTATAAAAGAAGCCGTAAATGATATTCGCTCCGAAACTAAAACTAACGGCGGATCTTCAATGCGTGATGAAATTAAGTTTATTAAAAAAGATAATGAGCAAGCAAAGCAAGTTAGAGAAGAGCAAAAGCAAAAATTAGATCATATGTATGATATTCTAATTGAGTATATTGCTAAATCTGGCAAGTAACCTAATTTGCCTATTTGCTATATATATAATATATAAGATATAAACCCTTTAGAGATAGTCTTTTCTTCTTATATATATTTAAGTATACACCATCCGCAACTCTGACATTCTATGACTTAATAGTATAAAACGGACAAAAGGTATTGTAACGATTTGGTAAACTTTTTATATCTTGATTTCTAATGTCCGTATTATCCTGATATGATATACTTTTATCTGATACCTAGGATAGTTTCTTATACCCACCTATCCTGGGTATCTTTTTTTTAATTTAATGGTATAATCGCATTATGACTATGTGTGGACCTGAGATTTTTGGTGCTGATCCTGTAAGAATTAAGTGGAATGTCGTTAGAGGCGATACCGCTTCACTTAGAGTTGAGTTCCTGGATAACGACGAAGTTACTTACTTTGATACATCTGAATGGGAATACGTAGCAAGTTCTTATGATCCTAAAGGTGACATCATTGATGAACTTACAGTAAACCCTGGAGAAGGCTATGTCGATATTGTTGCTGGATCTGACCTTACACAATTTTGGGGTACTGGATATGGATCTGCCTTAGCAGAACTAACATTTGATTTGCAAGTAACTATTGATGATACCGTTTGGACTCCAGTTATAGGAAACATCCTTGTTATAGGCGATGTCAGCGGTTCACTCTAATGGCTGTAGTAAAAGTAACGACCCCAAGACCTGAACTGCCATCAGTAATTAAAATAGGCAATAAGACTTTTAAAGTAAATAAGTGATATAATCTAGTCATGACAATTCACTTGACCCCACAACTTAGCACAACAGATGCTACTCGCTTAACACCAGAAGGACTTCACTCTGGTATGGATATTACAATCCAAAATCTCCATGACTCAGGATATGTTTATCTTGGTGGAGAAGGCGTTAACTCTGAAGAGTTTGGATACAGACTTGCTCCAGGAGCAGCATGGTCAGTTGAACTACCAGGTCAAGATGCACTTTACGCAATTGGGAGCACACCTAGCATTTATATTGCAGTTCTTCAGACAGGACTTGAATAATAATGGCACGTTTTACTACAGCAGGTGGTAGCGGAGACGGAACTCCAGGAGCAACAGGTCCACAAGGCCCAGCAGGTAACGAAGGCGCACAAGGACCACAAGGCGAAACTGGACCACTACCTTTTACATATCAAGGTGATTTTGATTACGGAGTAACTTACGGTACAAATGATGCAGTTACTTTTCAAGGTGGTCTTTGGAAATTAAATAACTTTATTGGTGCTGCAGGATATGCTCCTACACCAGGGCAGTGGACTTTAATTATTCCTGCTGGAGAACAAGGGCCCCAAGGAGATGCAGGTCCTCAAGGAGAACCAGGAACTGATGCAACTGGCGGAGTTGTATACTTAGGAAATTATATTTCAGGCAATGGGTATATCGCAAACATTGCAGTTGTAAGAGGAAGCGACAATAATCTATACATTGCAAAATTAAATGGTGGCTTAGCAGATCCAGTTGGTAATTCTGCAGAGTGGGATATCTTCTCTGATAACACTACTGGTGGCGGTGGATCAGCAGATCTTGGTGATTTTGTATTTACCGCAGGAACTGCAACAGTAAATGACAATGAAACAATTCTTGTACAGGCAAACAATGCAACCACAGTTAAGTCACAACTAGTTCTTGATCCATATGGAATTGCAAAACTGCAAGCATTTGATAATCCAGATGTAGTAACTTTTGCTGCAGCAAACCCTGATTGGGATTCTGCTACATGGACAGTAGAGCCTGGTATTGGAAGCGTTATTAACTTTGTTAATGCTCCAAATATTCTTAACTGGATTTCAACATCATCACAGAGCGTATATAACGCTTCAATGGTTATTAATGGAGTTCCAGCAGGTACAGTAAATGGTTTCTCTTATAACGGTACAGACGCTACTCTTTTCATTAATACTACCGTACCAACAGAGGACCCAACAGTAAATGAAATTGGTTTTTCATTCATAACATCTTCATTTATTGATATCAACTATGACAATGGCTCATTAGATATTGAGTCAAACAACATGGCAATCAATATCTCTTCAGATGATGATGTGACTATTACTGCTGGTGGAGATGATCTTCGTCTTTATGCAAATGATGATATTCGTTTTATTTCAAATTACCAAAATGGTGGAATAGAGCATAACTGGAGAATGAATTCAGAAGGAGGACTAGAGTTTCCTGGTAGTGGACTTATATCTAACTCAAGTGACTCTGATGATATTACCATATCTTCAAATTCTGGTCAATTCTTAAATGACTCAACAATTCCAGGAAATCAAATTGCAACCCTTGATGATATTGATGAGTCAATAGCAAATTCTAACGGGAATCTATTTCAGTCAGTTAGATGGACACCAAACTTTACTGCAACTGGTCTAACCTTTACTGGTTCTGATGCTACACATCCTACATATAACTCACATTATGTTAAGCAGGGACAGTTAGTATCATTCTGGATTGCAGTTGATTGCTCTACCGTCACAAGTTTTGGAACGGGACAACTAAACCTAGAACTCCCATTTGCTCCATTAGCAGGAGCAATGAATCACTTCTCAGGATGGGTATTTGTTGATGAAACAGCAAACCCAGATTTAGCAGGGCATATAATTGTAAATGCTGATCACCTTCCTAATACACAGACACTTGATCTTCACTATATCAAGCAGCAGGGTGGAGCAAACTCTCCAGTAATGGAAGCAATGCTAAAGCAAAATACTCCAGTAGTGTTAACAACAAATACAAATATTTATGTTAACGGTACATACATTTCTGCTTAATAAGGTGAGATAATGCTACTATGGCCGTATCTAAATCTATGGATTTTCCTGGTGCAAAAAAATCTTCTTATGCTGCACAAGTAGAGCAAAGTCAAGGTGTTAATTATCAAGAGAATACGCTTTCCTTTTTACCAGTACCTGGTCCAGTAGGCCCTCAAGGGCCTTCAGGTAGGGATGGAAGGGACGGAGAACCTGGTCCAGAGGGAAAGCAAGGGCCAGAGGGCAAACAGGGTCCTAGAGGCGAAAAAGGGGTAAATGGAAAAGATGGCCTCAGTTCTCTATCATCTTCTGGACAACAAGCAGGATGGGCATCATACACAAGTACAAATTCTTCAAGTATTAGACTGGGCGCTACACAAGGAATAGACGGCTGGGTAAATGTAAGCATGAATCAGTCTAAACCGTTTGAAAATTTTTTACCTAAAGACTGTGTTAGCCTTTGGAATCAACATGCTAAAATGTTAAACTTTAAAGGCCTGGAGATTGGGGCTCAAGTTTTTGTAACATATAATTTTGAACTAACTACATTTTCTCCAAATACAGAGGTTTGGATAAGAACATTTTTTCCTTCAGATGAACAAGAGATAGCACAGATTATCGGATCATTTAAATATCAGCATACATATAACCTATCTGTTACTCAGCAACTCTTTATTGAAAACCAAAAAATGTGGGGTAATGGAGCAACACCACAAATACGAACAGACTATGATGCATCTGTAATTTTGAATTCTGTATACGTCAGCGTGGTATAATAAAATCATGGCATTTCCAGGAACCTATAATATTTCATACTACAAGGGTGATACTTTAGAGTTTGTCGTATACCCAAAACTCGCTGATGGATCAGCATACGATTTGACAGACTATACAGTTAAATTTTCTTTCTCTACTGCTCGTGGATCTGCTGGTACTGCAAATTACCATGAAGCATATGCAATTATCTCATCAGCCAAAGACTCTATTAAATGTGCAATTAGACCAGCAGATGCTGCTTATTTAACAGCAGGAACTACATACGTATATGATGTTGAAATTACAAAAAGTTCAACTCCATACTCTTTGGTTCATACAGTTCTAACAGGTAATATTTCTGTTACAGATCAGGTGAGCGTTACAGCATAATGGTTGATATTGTTCTTGCTACAGATGACCTTGCTGTACTTGGTGGTCCTGAAACTGTAAACGTTGAAGTAGACTTTGGTCCAACAGGAGATAGAGGAAGTCAAATATTTTCAAATGTTGGAAAACCAGTTATTGGAAATGATGGACTTACTGTCCTTGCTCCAGATTGTCAACTTTTTGACCTTTATATAAACATTTTATCTACAGATGATGAATACCAATATGTCTATCAACTTCAAAATGTACTTGGGACAAATACCTGGGTAAAACTTTTTAAATTAGTCTCAAACATCTATAGCAAAAACTATACAGAGACAAGTTTTGTAGATGGTGTTTGGTCAATGAACATTCCTGTGGCTGAAATTGTACCTGCTGATTTTGTAGGTAGCGTTCAAGCAGAAAACTTTAACGTCCAGTATAGTATTTTGAATCAAAATGCTCTTGCTTCGTCAGTAAGCATAGGCGAGGTTGCCACCTCAAATGGTGAGCGTGTACTACCAATAACAATAAGTGCTTCAGAGTTATCCAGTGGATCATTCACTGAGTTGTCAGGTCAAAAGTCTGTACAACTCTTTATTACTGTGGTATAATCTTATGTATGGCTGCAGAAAATATAGGAACTGTTTATCCCACTAAGATCCCTGGTCTTGAAGACCCAGCAGATATTCAGGCAGCGCTAAAACTTTATCATTACGGAACAGCAAACACAATAACTTCAGAATCTGAGATTATTGCTGACTCTGTTGTTGGTCACATCAAGGCTCTAGATACTAGAGTAGACGCTATCGAGTCAGATGGACTTGGTTCATCAATTTTATCTTCCGCTCCAACTGGAGTAGACAATGGTTATATTTGGGTAGACTCAGCCTCATCAGTTACAGCAGATGTACAATACGCAACAGCATCTTATCAAGCATCAGAACCATCAAGTCCAACAACTGGTACTTTGTGGGTAGACTCAGATTCATCACCACTAACAATGTATGTGTGGTCTGGAACTGAATGGAAAGAGATTGGTGCATAATGGCTAAAGAAAAAACTACAGAAGAGCAACTTCGTGAAAGCGGTATTGCAAAGTTAATTGCAGCAACCAAGATTACAGAAGCAGAACTTAGAGCATTGGGGTTGACATCAAATGGCAACAATTAATTCAGATGGCAAGGTTGCCTATATCTATAATGAATCTAATGATACTTGGTATGCATTAGGTGGCGCAGTAAATACTAACGCTGAATACACATGGACAGCAGATCAAACATTTTCTTCGGTAGTTAATTTTGACATGGTTGCAAATGCAAAAGCAGGAGTTAATAATTTTCAAAATCCAACAGCAAGAGATGCAGCGCTAACATCTCCAACAAATGGTATTGTTTGTTTTGTTAGACAAACAGACGGCGGATCTGTTATTAATCAGATTCAGTATTACCACAATGGAGAATGGAGATGGTCTGGAGATTCTGCAGACATTTCGCTCAAGACTTCAAACTATACAATTACAAAAGATGATGCTGGAAAGACTATTAACGTTTCATCAGAATCTCCAACAGATATTACCATTACTGTTCCAGCAAACTCAACGATTCCATTTATCAATGGTCAAAAGATTGAAATCTTTAGAAGCGGTACAGGCAATGTTGAGATTGCAGGTGCAGTTGGAGTTACCATTAATAGCAAGAATTCAAATAAAAAAATTGCAGCACAATACTCTGGGTGTGTGCTTTTGAAAACAGATACAAATACCTGGCTACTTATAGGCGATTTGACGGCGTAGGTCCAAGATGCTAAATTTGTTTGGGTGGGCATCTTCAAAAGGAATGGTAGCAGTACCAGACCTATCTACATTAACGTATACGGATGCAATAACAGCCCTTCAGGATGCAGGACTAAACTATACTAACTCTGGATCAACAAATACGTCAAACTCAAACTTAAATAATAGAATTGCAACACAATCTGTTCTAGCAGGAACACTTGTTGACTATGAAATAAATATTAGTTTTACTTATTATGTTTATGTTGCAACACCAACACCAATTCCAACACCAATAGCCCCAACACCAACTCCTGCACCAACCCCTACACCAACTACTCCTGTTGCCCCTGTTCCTGTACCAACACCAGTTCCAACTCCTGTTCCAACACCAACTCCTGTTACGCCAACAGCCTGTTCTTGGGTTTTCAGCGGTAATGAGACAAGAGTTTGTAATGGAAGTCCCACAACTGTTGCAGTATATTATTGGTCATGCGACCCTACACAAGAGCAATGGGAATGTCCACCAGCACCAACACCAGTTCCTGCACCAACGCCAACACCAACACCAGTTGCATCTTTACCAAGTTGTCCAGGAACAATCACAAACCCAGTATCTATGACATGCTCTGAACTTGGTTTAACATATCTAGGAGGATCTACACAGTACAGCATTCCATCAGGATGGGCTTGTTGTGGCAGCGCAATCCCTACACCAACACCTGTTGCTCCTACACCTTCACCTACACCAACACCTGTTGCACCAACCCCCTCACCTACACCAACACCTGTTGCACCTACACCTTCACCTACACCAACACCTGTTGCACCAACTCCAGTTCCCGTATATTCATTTTCAACAACAACATATGGAGTCAAGTGTATTTCAGCCAATACATTTATTCGATTTGCTCCAGGTGCTGGAACAGAAGTTACAGATCCTATAACTGGAAAGACTACTCTCGTAGATTCAAACAACAACCTTCTTGCTAAGCAAGCAAAAGATATTGAAATTGGAGATGAAGTAATGACTGTATCTTATGCAGAAATTGATATCAATGCTCCAGATTATGAAATGTTTGTTTGGACATCAGACTCTCTAACTTTTGTTGAAAACTCAACTACTACAATTGTTGATGTTCAGGAACTAAACAAAACTCAGACTGTTTACTTCAATGGAGATAAATCAGCACAATTTACTTTAGAGCACCCAATACTTGTTAATAAGGTAGATAATGGGGTAGATTCTTGGAAGTTTGCAATGGTAGCAGAATTAGAAGTTGGAGATATAATTGTAAAGTATGATCAGTCTAGTGGTCTTTACAACAACACAGAGATTACATCCATTGACATACTTTCTAATAATGATGCAGTCTATACATTCAGTGCAGAACCAGGCGATATTATTATCGCAGGCGACATTATAACCCACAATAAGTAGGAGGCGTGATGAAAGATCCATACTTGATTAAAAATGTTTTGAATGAAACAGATTTTAAGGTTTTACAGGATTATGCTAATAACATCTATCAAAGAGATAAAACTACTTTTGATAAAGGGTTTGGTAGACATCAGTGGGCTGTATGGGGCAAATCGGTTCCAGAACATCTACTACCATTAAAGTATTTTCACAACAAACTTTTATCTACTGCAAAAAAAGAGTTTGAGTCGGAAACACTAAAACCTTCTTGGTGTTTACTTAGCATCTACGAGGGTACAGAGGCAAGACTATGGAAACACAAGGATGATAATGCATGCACATATCATATTAACTTGACGGTATTTGCTAAAACTCCATGGGACTTTTATGTAGAAGGAGAGAAGTTTACACCATTAGAAAATGAAGCAGTAATATCCTATGGTAATGATCAAGAACACTGGCGAGAGGACTTTCCAGATCCTGAGACTAACATAGTCTGTAATGCTTTCTTTTTTTATTGCGAACCAGAGCATTGGTATTTTACAGAAGGTCCAGAGTACCTGTATACAAACATTAGAAAAAATCTTAATGATGAAAATTCAACTATGAGTAAAATGTAAATGAATAAAATATTTTTTCAGTTATATAACCCCACAGGATTAATTAATCAAGTGATGAGTCTTGAGTTAGCAGCAGGATTATCTTGTGAACTCAAAAGTCCCGTTGTAGTCCACTACGCAAAGTATGCCAGTGATCCAAAACTTTATAGTACAGGTAGTATTCCTATATTTACTCCAAGCAGGTTTTATAATCAGCAAAGAGAGGGTTTTACAAATCCAGATCAGTTTCCACACCTATTGGATCTCCTAGACTTTGATCAAAATCTAATCTTTATTAATGAAAAAATAGATAGGTTTGAGCAAGAAGAATTTTTAGTGGAAGACCTACTGAATAATTTTTATTATTCTAACACTACTAGTGTCTCAGATGATGAGATTGCTTTTGCTGAAGGTAGACAGAAACTGCCATTAAATACAACGCTACACTTAAAATTAACATTAGGGTGGTATTCAAGATTTTTCTATAAGAGAAGTCCACAACTGAATAAGGCTATATCGTCCGTTACATTTAAAAAGCCATATCTAGATTTAGCAAATAAGATAGCAAAGTCTCTTGGAAACTTTCAAGGGATGCATCTGCGACTTTCTGATCACGTTAAGATGTTTGAGACTACTCAAGATATGTTTGAGGGTTGGTTAGATAAGTTTTCTAAAAATGATTTGCCAATTGTTGTTTCTACTTGTGAACCAGGACATAAAATGGTTCAAGATAATAAGCATCGTTTTATTTTATTGGATGAGTACATAGTCAACAACTTCAGAGATGATTTCATGGCATTGCCATTTCAAGATGAGGTAGTCTTTGGTTTGATTTGTAACTTAGTTTTACATAACGCTACAAACTTCGTTGGAACTTCTGGAAGTACATACACTGCATATATTCATAGAAACAGAAATCAAAAAGGGATTGAGACTTGGGATTTTTTTGACAATCCACAAAAAGCACAGGCAGTGCCATATTCTTGGATAGGTTACCCACTAGAACTAGGAAGAAAAATGTGGTGGAGAGAATGGCCAGAGTCTAAATGTTAAAAAGAATTGTTTACAAGTTTAAGATGTGGCGTAAATACCGAAAAATAAAAAGGGGACAGGTAATTTACTGATGCTATTTGATATATTTAGTCCTAGAGTTATACCTCATATGGGTATTGATAGAAATAATCCAAAAAAAGATTATTCTGGAATGCAAGACATTCTGGCTACTCACTCAGAAGTTCCAAGACATGAGTATAACTACAAATGGAATAGTGACGGTCTTAGATCGATAGAGTTTTCAACAAAACCACCAGTTGTGGCATTAGGTTGTTCTATCACACTTGGCCAAGGATTACCAGAAGAACTTAGATGGACAGACATACTTTCTGACATGGTTGGTCTTCCAGTAGGAAATATATCTTATTCTGGTGCTGCTGCAAACAAGTTAGTTTCTAGTTTTTTTGGAATGATCCATCAATATCAGTATAAGCCAGAAATTGTTATTGCACATTTTGCTAATTTTGAAAGGTTTTATTTTATAAGTCCAGATGGAGAAGCCATGCATGAATGGTATATCAATCATAAGGCTAAAAAAACAAAAGCAACTGCCCCATGGGACTACGAAGAAATCTTACCTTACGAATGGGTTTACTATCAAAACCTAGATCATATTAAGATGCTAGAAGCCTTTTGTGAATCCAATAACATTAAACTGTATTGGTCCTGCTGGTCAAATGGAATGTCAGAAGAGCAAGAGCAATTCTTAAAAGATAACTTTAGACACTATGTACCAGATACAACTAAAAAAGAATTTCCAGCAAACTTTGAACTAGGTGTTGTCGTCAATGATGTGTCTGAACTAACTCCTCATTTTGCAATGATAGACTGGAATGGATGTCACAAAAACTATCAATATCAATACCCAGAAATATTTGACTACGGATATGATTATCATAAGTTTGCATATGACTATGGAAGATTAAAAGGGCCTGGTGCACATTGGCCTCATCCTGGTGTGCACAAACAACTACATATAGCAGAATTTTGGGAAAAACAAATACAAAATGATCAGGAGATAAAGTAATAATGAAAAAAGCATTGGTTTTAGGAGCAGGTGGATTCATTGGAAGTCATATGGTTAAAAGACTTAAGAGTGAAGGCTATTGGGTAAGAGGGGTAGATATTAAACACCCAGAATTTTCAGAAACTCAGGCAGATGAGTTTATTGTTCGTGACCTTTCTGAACAAGATAACATGAATAAGGTTATTCTATTTAAAGGGTATGCTGGAAACTTTTATAAAGAAATACCATACAGCATAGTAGAGCCTTTTGATGAGATTTATCAATTTGCTGCAGACATGGGTGGAGCAGGTTATATTTTTACAGGAGAAAACGATTCACAAATTATGGAAAACTCTGCACTTATAAACTTAAACTTGCTGAGAGCACAGTCAAGGTTTAACAATCAGTATTCAGTTAATAAAACTAAGATATTCTATAGCAGTTCTGCCTGCATGTACCCTGACTATAAGCAACTAGACACCAACAACCCTGGACTTAAAGAGTCAGATGCATATCCTGCAGATCCAGATAGTGAGTATGGTTGGGAGAAATTGTTTAGCGAAAGACTGTTCTTAGCATTTCAAAAAAATAATGGAATACCAGTTAGAATTGCTAGATATCATAATATTTTTGGTCCAGAAGGAACTTGGGATGGCGGCAAAGAAAAAGCACCAGCAGCAATATGTCGAAAGATTATACAGGCAAAAGATTCTATAGAAATCTGGGGGGATGGGGAACAGACAAGATCATTCCTATATATAGATGAGTGCATAGAGGCAACAAGAAGACTTATGGAGTCAGATTTTTCTGGACCAGTCAATATCGGCTCTGAGGAAATGGTTAGTATTAATGATTTAGTTAAAATAGCGTGTGCTGTAGAAAATAAAAACATAAATGTTGTCCATATTGATGGGCCTACAGGTGTTAGGGGTAGAAACTCTAATAATGATTTAATTAGACATCGTTTAGGGTGGGACTATACAGCGCCACTTAAAGATGGTATTCAAAAAACCTACAACTGGATCTCTTTACAAACAAATAGCAATATGCTATAATTTTTAAAAAGGAGCACATGTTGAAAAAATCTGTTAAGCCTTGGGATTTGCTAAATCCAAATAAGCCAAGATCAAATGATGAAGTTGCTAAAGAAAGATATGACATCTGTAACTGGTGTCCAGAGTTTATTTCTTTAACAAAGCAGTGTGCAAAGTGTGGCTGTTTGATGCACCTTAAAGTTAAACTAGAAGAAGCAACATGTCCGCTTGGCAAATGGTAATTAACTTTATATATCGCATATTTTTTAAATATAAAGAATATAAAAAATACAAAAGTATTAAAAAGAAGAACTGGATATATTAATGCTATTTAATATATTTAAACCTGGAATAATTTCTCATCCAAGACCAGGCGAGGTGACCGTATCTGACATACTTGTAACCCATGCAGAAGTTCCAAGAAAAGAATATAACTATTGTTGGAATTCAGATGGTATTCGATCTATAGAGTTTGCAAGCAAACCCCCAGTAGTAGCCCTAGGATGCTCTATAACGCTAGGTCAGGGTCTTCCAGTGGATCTAAGGTGGTCTAACATACTTTCAGGTATGACAGGACTAGAAGTTGGAAATATCTCATATAGTGGAGGGTCTGTAAATCAAATTATTTCTAGTTTCTTTGGCATGATCAACAAGTATGATTATTTGCCTAAGTATGTTGTTTGTAACTTTGCTCCACTTGAAAGGTTTTACTTTGTTTCGGGTGATGGATCTAAGATGACTGATTATTGTTTGGGCAATAAACCAAGGAAGACAAAAGATTCTGCTCCCTGGGATTATTCAGCAACAATACCCTATGAGTGGGTATATCAAAACAACCTAAACCATATACAAATGCTGGAGGCTTTCTGTAGAGTCAACGACATCACTTTGATTTGGTCAACATGGACAAACTCCTTATCAGAAGAACAAGAACAATTCCTGATTGATAATTTTGATAGTTATGTTCAAGATCAGGTGCGTAAAGACTTCCCTCCTCACTTTGAGTTCTATATAGATCCTAAAACGGTTGATGGGCTACTGCCGTTTTATAAGATGAAAGGGTGGGACTCTGCAAGATGCCATCAAGATTATTTAGATCAGCACCCAGATGTATTTGATTATGGCTATGATTATCATAAAATAGGAGAAGCCCCAGGAAAGAGTATTACTCGTACTCCACACCCAGGGCTTCACCGTCAATTACACTATGCTGAGTTCTATTACAGCAAAATGTTAGACAAAGGATTTAAAGCGGAAACTTCTTAATCCACATTTTTGTTTTGGCAGTAATACCATGCCAGGAAGACCAGTCTTGGCCACCTTTAGACATCCAAAAAGCGACTTGTGCATTAATGACTGGATTAAAAAGATCTTGGTTGTCGCTAAGTCCAAACTTCTTAATTCTGTCTGGTCCAAGATCTCTAATCATGTTGATTTGAAATATGCCATAAGACTTATCTCCAGTTTTGCCATTTTTGTTAAAAGCATATGGACGACCATTGCTTTCCTTCTTGGCTACAGCCCAAGCCTCTGTCAGATCTTTTCCTCTAAAACCAACTTGATATAGCAGATCCTTGAGTTCTTTATCTGTCAATGAGTCATGGCTAACATACTTTGTAAGTTTGCTAAGATTTGCAGTCTTAGAAACCAAAAAAGCCCCAGAAGGGGCTATCGTAGGCTGCACCTGTTCACTTTTACTATTTGGTGTAACCGTTACTGCATTAGCATTATTTGAAAAAACGGCAAACATGCCAGTCACCGTAAGTATTCCAATGATTACTTGTTCTTTTAACTTCTCGTTCATCATAGTTTCCTCCTTAGAAAACAATAACACCTTGGTAGGTGTCTACTGATAAGTATAACATAATTTTACCCACTTTTGCCCCTAAAGTCAAGTTTAAGCGTGGTATAATTAATTTATTATGGCAACAACTAATGATGGTGTTTTAAACCTACCTTTCCCAGAATCAACTGATCCTGTTAATGTTCATGGTGATATTAAAGCCCTAGCAGACAGACTTAAGATTGTTTTGCCACCACTTGGCATTTCTGCATTTCAAATTTCTGTAATTAATGCCAGCGGTGAGACCCTTCCAGCAGGAACTCCTGTTTATGCAAATGGATACTCAACCACTACAACTGTTGATAAATGCATCTCAACAACATCTTCACCAATTTTAGGTTTGCTCAAGCAAGAACTGGAAGATGAAGAGCAAGGCATTTGCGTTGTTGCTGGTGTGATGGAAAGTATCAATACATCTGCTTTTACAAATGGAGATGTTCTTTATGTTGGATCAGAAGGTGGGCTATCCGATGTTGCAGCAAATGGAGCAGTTGGCATAGTTGCACATGCAGCGGTAGACGGAATAATTATTGTAGAGGCAAAAGGAAACGGAACTTGGGGAGCACTCAAGGCTGGTCTATCCTAATGAATGGTATAATCTAATAATGGCAACAACACGTGGATCGTCAGGATCATATGATATTGGAAATAAGCCACCAACAGTTATTTGGACTGTGGTTCGTGGTGACACATCTGGCTTTAAGGTTTATGTAACAGATGATGCTAAGGCACCGCTTGTCCTAAAAGGCGAGGGATCTGAGTGGGTCATTTCCATGAAGATTAAGAGACCTAATTCAACCCCTGGGATAATTACAGATGATGCAGTAACAATTATGGCTTTAACTCCAGCAGCAGATGAAGATGACTTAGTTGGAGAGTTTACAGTTTGGCTTACAGCAGAAGAATCTAATGTCTTACAAACAGGAGACATCTTTGATATTCAATTGACAGACCCTACAAGAGTTTGGACAGTTTGTCAGGGCAGCATGAAGATTCTTGAAGATGTAACAGATTAATGGCAACAGCATTAATACTTGATGAACTAAACAATAAAACAAAAAGAATTTTTCCAATAGATTATCCATTGGTTAAGGTAAAAGACTTTACAAGAAACACAGTTGTAAGCGATGTTTTGCCTTTTAGGGTTAAATTTACAACAATACAGGTGCAAGCACTGGGCTTAGGAAATACCCCAGCAATTCCACTACAGGTTATTGGCTACAGCAACTATATTCTTTAATTAATCTAATTAAAAGCATGTTATAATTACCACATGGCTAAAATATCAATTCCAGGAGTTAAGAGTCTATTCCAAACAGGTGATAGACCTACTCAAGAAAATTATGTAGATTTAATCGATACCCTTTCTTCCCAATCAACAGATTTGGGATCAGCGGGTAATAACGAAAATACAATCAATGGTATTGAGAACGTAACTGTTATTGATAACTTTGACGCTACAGTTTGGCGTATGGTCAAGTATATTGTTTCAATATCAAAGACCACAGCAGGGGACAATAAGTTCTACGCAACTGAATTAACAATTCTTGTTGACGGTACAAATGTAAACGTCAGCGAGTACGGCACTATCGACAATGATGGGAATATTGGCACCATTGATGTCTCTCGCACTGGAAATACCGTGGCTTTAACAGTCACTCCAGATTCTGCGATCAAGCCAGTCACTGTACGTTTCGCACGTATGGGACTTAAGGCATAATAAAAGGAGATATAAAAAATGGCAACAGTAAATAAAGATTTTAAGATTAAGCAAGGACTCGTCGTTGAGGGTGCAACAGGTACAATCAACGGAGAGAACATCCTTACAGAGGGTGCAGGAGATGCATACATTCTCGACCTTATTGGTGGAGAAACACTTATCAACTCTGTTGATGCAAATGACTTTACAGTAACTGCTGGTAACCTTACAATTGCTGCAGGTTCAGACATTGCAAGAGATGGAGACATCACAACAGCAATCGATGCTCTTACTACTTCAGACATTGAAGAAGGAACAAACCAATACTTCACAAGCCAGAGAGCACTTGATGCAACCAACTCTGCGTACGATGCAGCAGGATCAGCATCAGATGCACAGACAGCAGCAGAAACATTTGCTACAAATGCGATTAATGCACTCACAACATCAGATATTGAAGAAGGTACAAACCTCTACTTCACAAATCAGAGAGCGCTTGACGCAACTTCATCAGCATATGACCCAGCAGGCTCTGCTTCAACAGCACAATCAAATGCAGAAGACTATGCAGATGGATTAATCAATGATGCTTCTAACCTTTCAACAGAGGTTTGGTCAGCATACAAGACAGGCACAGAAATTAGCGTTGCTCAGACAGCAGCACAGGATTATGCAGATGCAGCAGTAGCAGACCTAGTTGGCTCTGCTCCAGCAGTTCTAGATACAATTCAAGAGTTGGCAACAGCCCTTGAGAACAATCCAGATATCATTGCTGATCTTGAAAATGTTGCAGCAGGCAAGCAGGATACATTAACTGCAGGATCAAACATTGACATTACAGGAGCAACAATTTCTGTAACTGGTCTTGATACAGCAGATGTAGCAGAAGATGCTTCACGCCTATACTTCACAAACCAAAGAGCACTTGATGCTACCTCAGCAGCATATGATGCAGCAGGTTCAGCAGCAACTGCAGAGCAGAATGCAAAGGATTATGCAGATGCTCTTGACACAGACGATGTAGCAGAAGGCACAACAAATCTCTACTTCACAAACCAGCGAGCAATTGACGCTGTTGGTGGAACAATTGGAGACCAGATCGATCTTCTTGACACAGATGACATTGAAGAGGGTTCAACAAATCTTTACTTCACAGATTCTCGTGCTAAGACATCAGCAGCAGATCTTTTGACTGGTGCTTCACTTACAAACATCACAATCACAGGAACAGGTGCAGGACTTACTATTACCGCAGAAAACGGTGTAGCAGATTCTGACACTGACGATCTTGCGGAAGGTACAGGAAACCTTTACTTCACAGATGAAAGAGCAATTGATGCAGTATCTGCAGCAGATATTTATCCAAATGCAGTAATCATCAATAACCTTACAAAGCAGGTTGCAAACCAGGTAACTGTTGCAACAGCAGGTATTGCTACAGGAATCTCATGGGCTAAGGCTGACTACCGTTCAGCAGAGTTCGTAGTTAAGGTAGCATACGGAGATCACACAGAAATCTCAAAGGTACTTATGACACTTGATGTCAACGATAATATCGCAATCACTGAATACGGAAATGTTACAACCAATGGTTCAGCATCTACAGTATCAGCAGATATTTCAGGTACAGATGCAAGACTTCGTGTAACAACTGTTAACAATAACTCAACAGTTACTGTTCTCGGAACACTTATTGCGTAACAAAAAATAAAAATAGTTGGAAGAAGGAGTAGTAAATGGCAACAGTAGATAAAGACTTCAAGGTCAAGAATGGACTAGTCGTAACTAACGGCGGTATATTCGGAGATGCAGTAACAGTAGGAGCACCAACTCTTGCAGAGCATGCAACAACCAAGGAGTATGTAGATGCAAGATCTATGGCTGTAGGCACAACTGCTCCTTCTTCACCAACTAATGGTACACAATGGTTAGATACTCTAACAAATAGAGTAAATTTCTATTATGAAGGATCATGGTACACACAAGCAACAATTGATGATACATTGAATTTGCCACAGCACATTCACGATACAGCAATTGATGGCACTGGGTTTATTGTTTCAACATTCCGTGAAGGCGGAAGTTTTAACAGTCCACAAGGAACAGCAGTCGATGGTGGAGGCCCAAGTACAACAACTTTTGCTCTCACACTTGACGGTGGTTCAGTAGTAGATAATTTCAATTAAAATTGATGTTATAATAAGATAAGTAATTGGGCAGCCCCCATAAGGAGAATATAAAATGGCAACTAGAATGCAACAGCGCAGAGGTACTGCACAGCAATGGACTGACGCAGACCCAATTTTGGCAGCAGGAGAAATTGGATTTGAAACAGATACCAACCAGTTTAAAATTGGTGATGGCGTTAACGCATGGTCAGATCTCTCCTACTTTAAGAACTTAGAAGACCTTGGTGGATCACTTGATGATTACATCTTGGCAACACAAAAGGGTGCAATAAATGGTGTAGCCCAACTTGATGGAACAGGAAAGATTCCTTCATCACAGATTCCAGCACTCGTTGGTCTTGACTCAGAAATTGAATCAGCAGTTTCAGCAGCAGTTGCTGACCTAGTCGGTGGTGCACCAGCAGCACTTGACACTTTGAATGAAATCGCAACACTTATCGGTGATGGTTCAAGCATTGCTGGAACTTTGATTTCAAATATAGCACAACTTGATACTGTTGCTAATGAACTAGGAACAGATATTTCTAACATTCAGACAGATCTTGGTGCGGCTCAAACAGACATTACTTCTTTAGAAGGAACTGTTGGAAACCACACAACTTCATTGACTGATATAACAGGTGATATTTCTACACTTTCATCTTCAGTTACAGATCATATCGCTGACACACTTGGTGTCCATGGAATTACAGATACTGCAGAACTTGCAACAAAGGATTATGCAGAGACTCAAGCAGCAACTGCTCAGTCATCAGCAGAAACTAATGCTGCTGCAACTGCAGATACAAAGATTACAGCACACAATGACGATACAACAAACGTACACGGAATTGCAAACACTGCAAACCTTGCAACAACTTCAGGCGTTTCAACAGCGGTATCTGATCACAATGCTGTTACAACAAACGTACATGGTATCTCAGATACTGCAGCCCTTGCAACAAAGTCTTATGCTGATACAGCAGAAGCAGATGCAATCACAGCAGCAGGTACAGCAGCAGATACAAAGATTGCAACAGCAGTAGCAGCACTTACAAAGTCTTCAGTAGGCCTTGCAAATGTTGACAATACATCTGACGCAGATAAGCCAGTTTCAACTGCTACACAAACAGCACTTGATGCAAAGGCTTCTCTTGCAGGAGCAACATTTACAGGAGATGTTACAGTAGAAACAAACTTTACTGTTGACGGAAACCTAACAGTTTCTGGAACAACTACAACTGTTAATACTACAAACTTTACAACATCAGATCCACTAATCTACCTAGGTGAAGGAAATAACGCCAACCTAGTAGATCTTGGTTTTGTAGGTTCTTACAATGATGGAACTTATGCTCATCAGGGTCTTGCAAAAGATTCTTCTGATGGAAAGTGGAAGTTGTTTAAGGGTGTAACAGATGAGCCAACAACTACAATTAACTTTACACAGGGATCGCTTGACGCACTTAAGGTTGGCGCTTTTGAAGCAACAACAGTAACTCCATCATCTGGAATCGTATTCTCTGATGGAACACAGTTAAATGCTGGCGTTCCTTCTATCACAACATTTGCAACAGCAATATCTTCTAGTGCAACACTTGCAGCAGGAGAACAGGATAAGTTTGTTCCACTAACTGGAGCAGTCACAATCACTCTTCCTGCAACAGGTTACTCAACTGGACAGTCAATTGACTTCTACCAGGCTTCAGGTACTGGAGCATCATTTGCTTCAACCAACAGCGTTGTAGGAACACCAGGACTTAAGTTCAGAACAACTAACTCAGTTGTCACAGCAATGAAAACAGCAAGCGGATGGTTGGTCTTCGGAGACCTATCAGCATAATTTAGAAAAACAAAGGGGAATAATATGTCAAAGCAAGCAGGTAGAATGAGTCAAGGAGCAAATGACTTCTTGGCACCATACGCTCCAACAATCGGAACAGCAACAAATGTTGGTTCTGGACGTGCATATAATAATGGACGGGCGGATGTAACGTTTACTGCTGATCCAGTTAACGCAGCAACATCGTTTACTGTGACATCTTCTCCTGGCGGGTATACTGGAACTGGTGCTTCTTCTCCAATTTCAGTAACGGGCCTACAGTCAGATACTGCTTATACATTTACAGTAACTGCAACAAATGATGCAGGAACATCTCCAGCATCATCTGCTTCTAATAGCATTACTGCAACAACAGTTCCAGCAACACCAGGTGCACCAAGTGCATCGTCACCAAATGCAAACCAGGACGTTGTATCATGGTCAGCACCAGCAAATGGTGGATCATCAATTACTAACTATGTCTGGTCATCTTCTGATGGAAAGTCTGGAAGCACTGGAACATCAACAGGTGTAACAGTTGATCAAGAAGCAGGAACAGCACAGACATATACAGTCTATGCAACTAATGCTAATGGTAACTCGGATACATCATCTGCTTCAGGAAGCATTACAACAACATTCTCGTTCGCACCATTCGGCGTATTCGGATTCTCACCGTTTGGGTTCTCCCCATTCGGTGTGTTCGGATTCTCACCATTCGGTGTATTTGGTTTCTCACCATTCGGATTCTCTCCATTTGGAGTATTTGGATTCTCACCATTCGGATTCTCACCAGCAGCATATGGTGTTAAGTGTATCGATGGAGAAACATTTATCAGAATTAAGCCAGGTCAGGGAACTCAGCACACTGATTCTGAAACAGGCAAGGTAACACTTAAAAACTCTAATGGAGAAGTAATTGCTAAGCAAGCAAAAGACATTGCCATAGGAGATACAGTATTCTCACTAAACTATTCAGAAATTGATCCATCTACTCCAGACTATGAAGTATTTACATGGAACTCAGAATCATTGACTCTGATGGGTGGAGCAGAAACCACAATCGTTGACGTTGAAGAAAGTGTTAGAAGCCAAACAGTTTGCTTTAATGGAGATGAGTCTGCTCAGTTCACACTTGAGCACCCTATCTTGATTAAGAAAACCACAGATGGCGTTTCTAGTCATGTGTTCTCAATGGTCGCAGAAATTGAAGTCGGAGACTCAATATTTAAATACAACCCATCAACTGGTAATACAGAAGAAGTTGTAATTACTAGCATGGATGTAATTACTGGATCAAAGGTAGTTTATACATTCAGTGCTGAGCCTGCAGACCTCGTTATTGCTGGCGACATCGTTACTCACAATAAGTAGTTTCAATGCGTGGGGATAGAAGTCCTAGGGCCTCTGATTTCTGGGTAAACTCTGTAGATCTTTCATTTTCTGAAATAGTTAATGGGAGTAATTGCAGAAGACTTTACGTTGAGTATCAGTATGTTCTGTCAAATGATCTAGTCAAAAACTCAATCTTAAAGCCAGTAAATGACTATGCTTATCATTTATATAAAGCCCCAGACCTAGTGAAGTATGAAGATGGCTATGCATATTTAAGGCAAAGAACCCACGCTGAAATTCTAATTAGAAAAAACTACAAGGATGGCTTATACTTTTTAGATAGGCCATGGATTAGACAATTTTATCCATCAGTAGAAAAATTTAAGATAGACGACTGCTTTTTAGTTGTCCATAAAGCATACTCTCCATGGTTCATAGACCTAGAAAGAGAGTATGAGGTTTTGCAGGTAGAAGATGAATATACTCCATTTGTAATTAAACCAACAAAACTTAATAGGGTTGAAACAAATGCCACAATTATAGAGCCTAACTTTGTCCATTTTCTTATTAAAAAAAGCGGGGATCACATGGTAGATCCAGGGCATGGTAAAATTAGTATAGGTACACCGATCTATGATATTAAGATTAAGTTGAGTCATACAGAGTATGAAAGACTTCTTGAGTTTTATCATAAGTACAACAGTAGATAGGATAGTAATAATATGCCAAATATAGAGTTTCATCCATGGAGCGATGATGCTGAAGGTCTAATTGATAGGCCAACGCCAACACATAGAAATGTTCCAGAATGGTATAGAAAGCAGCCAGCGTATGTCAACAAGGAAGAGTTTTTAAAGAAGGGTATATCTGGGTCTACTATTAAGAAATGTATGCCAGTCTTTGATGCTATGACTGCAGGATATACTTTGTATTGCCCAGTTGACATTTATGTAGATGCAACTGATCCTGGAAAACTTGAGTATAATATTCCGATTGCGATTGCTGGATTAAAAAAGGAATTATTTACAACTCACTCTCCAGAGCAGGTAACACATTATCCAATGCCACCAAATATACACAAAGATGTTTTACGCATTAATCCAATGTGGTCTATAAAGACATCAGAGGGCTATAGTGCCCTTTTCATGAAGCCCATGCATCAAGATCACCAACCATTTGAGATTGTGCCAGGAGTTATTGACACAGACTCATACATGAGTGAAGGGTTCTTGTCATTCAAAGTTGAAAATACTTTTAAGGGCATTATTGAAAAGGGAACACCCATTGCACAAGTAATTCCTTTCAAGCGAGAGTCCTGGCATAGCGAGTATGTTGAGTATAAGGATTCTAAAGAAAATCAAAAGGCACAGCGCATGCTGATTAGAAGCAAGTTCTTTAACTATTATAAAAAGAATTTTTGGCATAAAAAGGAATGGCATTGACCAACAAAATTAGATTTTTGCCTAGTGACATAAACATGTATAATAATTTAGATGTTTTGCCACCTGACCCTGCGATAAAGCATATTCCAGAATGGTATAAAGATTTAGCACAACATTATAATACAAATAAACTAGAGTTTCTTAATCCTGTTAATGATCGAGGAACAGACGGCGCTAACGTATCTACTAAGATGTGCTATCCATTCAGAGATGCAATGACGGCAGGATATATGTATAGGCTTACAGAAGATCTGCATGTTTCTCTAGATCCAGATGGCAAGCCTCATATTTCGTGGGATAACGAAGACTTCTTGATGCTAGATAAACGATACATAGCGGATATACCAATCCCAACTGGGTATCACCCAATACACTTTGGGTTTAGAATGCATTGGTATTATGAGACACCGCCAGGATACTCTATATTACTTACACATCCTATGAATAGGTTTGATTTGCCATTTATAGTTCCTTCTGGTATTATTGAGTCAGACCTAATGGGTATACCAGTATTTGTCACCTTCTTTTTAAAAAAAGAGTTTATGGGAACGATACCAAGAGGTACCCCAATCTTTCAACTAGTCCCTTTTAAAAGAGAAGACTGGAAGATGGAGATTTCAGCAGATGAAAATGAGATTAATAAAAAAGATTATGAGTTAGAAAATAGAAGAAGCAGACTTTTTGGGTATTATAAAAAATATGCCTGGAGAAGAAAAGAATACCTATAGTGTATAATGATAATATGTTAAAAGGAGACAACATGAGCACAAAAGAACACAAGTTCTTTGACAGACATCTAGATATTGATACAGATAGACTTTCTAAATATCTATTACTGCAGTCAGATAGAATTAAAGATGCAACCCTGCCAGGAATTAAGACTCTTGGAGAAAAAGAGTTTTGGACTGAATCTGGTAGTATCTCGACAGTTAAGTGGAGAGAGTATAACGTCTTTCAGTTTTTAAATGAAGATCTTTATAAACTATATAAGAGTGTCTCAGAAGTAACCAGAGAGGCCTGCGATTACTACGGTATTGACTTTGACAAGCAAAACTATATGGTGCAGGGCTGGTTTAACGTTAATTATAATAAGACTGGAAAGTTGAACTGGCATGACCACGGTGGCCCATTTGCTCCACATTTCCACGGATATTATTCTGTTAAGGCAGAACCATCAGTAACTTATTACCGAATCTTTAATGATCCAGCAAGAGAAGTCGCTAATCATAATATAGACAACAGAATGATTATCTCTGAAATGGGACACCCACATGCACAAGCAGACTGGGACTGGGATGGTCCAAGAATTACTGTCGCATACGATATTGTTCCTCTTCAATCACTTATTAATGCAAACACATCAGAACAGCATTGGTTGCCACTACTATGATAGAGAAGCCATCGCATAAGTTTTTTGAAAGATTTGTTGATAATGATTTAGAAAAGTTGACAGAGTTTTTAACTCAAAAGATGTCTGAGATGTCAGAGGGTCGTGTTGAAGGTATAACAAAGGAAGACTTTGCTAAACTGAAGTTTGATGCAGTTGCGACAAAACTTGGAAATCAATACAACATCTTTCAGTTTCATAGCAAAGAAATTCACAATGTTTACTCTGCTGTTTCAGACATGATTAAAGAGGCGTGTGAATACTACGGAATTAACTTTAAAGATAACAACTATATGATTCAGGGGTGGTTTAACTTTGATAAGTTTAAAAAGCCAGAACCTTTGCCAGATGAGTACCTTCATGATCATATGGATGGAAAGGGTGCTCCAGACTTCCATGGCTATTATTGTGTAAATGCTGAACCATCTAATACATACTATAAAATTGGTGGAAAAGATGGTCAGCGTTTTTCTAATGTAAATATTAATAATCGTGCCATCTTATCCGAAACTGGTCATCCGCATGGAATTCAGAGTTGGGATAGGGATGACTTCAGAATCACAATTGCATATGATGTAGTTCCTATGAGTCAAATGATGAATACTAAGGAGCAGCATTGGATTCCACTAGCATAAAACAAAACAAGATTCTTGTACACGTATACGGATATAAAGAATCAGAGTTATTATCAGTCGTTGATTCTTTAATCTCAAATGCAGGTAGTAACTCTGTTCTTGATATCTATATAGATGATCAGAATAATCTAACTAGGCTTGATAAGTTTAGGCAGTATAAGAATGTTTTTTATAATCCTGTGTGGTGGGATGAAATTCCAAGTCCGCTAACATATAGGGATTCTTGTATTCAAGCACAAAAAAATAAAGACTACCAATACTTTCTTTTTCTCTCAAAGCCATATGTCTTGCCATTAAACTGGGACGATACTTTGATCACTGATTTGCCAGATAGTTCTATTTTTTCTGGCAGGGGAATCGTTAAGACTTCCATTACAGACGGATTCCATATTGATAAAACATATGAGTACTCAAACCAAGTACATAATACAGGATATGTTGATCAAAGTTTTATGTTTGGCAGGTTTGAAGATTTGCTCAAAATCAATATTCCTTATCAACTTAAATACTATGGCATTGATGAGTATCTTTCTATAGCATTTTTAAATAATGATATTAATATATATAGCCTACCTTCTAATTTCTATGAAGACAAAAAAGAAAGTCTATTAGAAAAAGACTATGTTCCTTTTTCTATTAACCACAATTATAATGATCTGCTGGATATCCTTATTAATCAAAAATGCAGTTATTTAAAGTATGAAGATCCCTCTAGGTTTATTTCCAAAACAGGCTTACAGATCTCTCTATTGAGCAAACTGCCATTTAGTTTTAATGATATTGAATATAATAGATTTTCTGAATTAGATAATATTGGTGGAAAAAGATACATAGAGAAAAGGTACCAGGTGTCATGAGCGATTCAGAGTATAAGATATTTGAGCGTAATTTAGATATAGACCTAAAAGGGCTACAAGAGTATCTTACCCTTAAGTATAAAGAGATGCTAAATAATGATCTCCCAGAAGAAAATGAACTAAACGCTCTTTTGGTTCGAAAATACAATATGTTTAACAACCTGCCTGGTCAGTTAAATAAAAAATATAATATCTTTAAGTTTGACAATAAAGACATTAAAACTTTATATAAAGAATTGTTATCGTGTACAAGAGAGGCCTCAGCAGACTACGGATTCGATTTTGATGAAATGGATTATATGGTTCGTGGCTGGTTTAACTATGAAGGTAAAACAGAAAACTTATCTCACGACCCATTAAAAAATAGTAGGCTGTTTCATGATCACCTAGGAGGTCACCCCGCTCCTGACTTTCATGGATATTATTGTGTAAATGCAGAAACATCTTCAACATATTACAAACTTAAAGATGATACAGTTTATGAAAATAAAAACATTAACAATAGAATGATAGTTGTAGAAAATGGACATCCACATAGCAGAGGCGATTGGAAAGAAGATACTTTTAGAATCACTATTGCATACGATATTGTTCCATTTAAAAGATTAGTTGAACAGGGTGTTGATAAAAAGACACACTGGATAAAATTTAACTAACTATAAAGTATTAGTTTAGGGGAGAGTTTTGCTTTTTACAAAACTCTGCTATAATTAGGTCTATTCCGTTTTTGAAAGGACGAAACACATGTCAGATTTTTTTAGTTTTAGATTAACAGATGACTTCGTAGAGAAGTTTGTATCAGCACCAAATCCATTTGGATTCAAAGATGCAGCAGAAAACTCTCTTGGAGAAATCACCTTTATTCGCACATACTCTCGTGTGAAGGAGGATGGAACTAAGGAAAGATGGCATGAAGTTTGTCGTCGTGTGATTGAAGGAATGTACTCAGTACAGAAGAATCACGCTAAGGAAAATCGTCTTCCATGGAATGACTATAAGGCTCAGAAGTCAGCACAAGAAGCATTCCAAAGAATGTTTGAACTTAAGTGGACACCACCAGGACGAGGCATGTGGACATTTGGAACTGCCATGACTATGGAGAAGCGTAACTCAGCAGCACTACAGAACTGTGCAATGGTATCAACTAAGGACCTTGATAAGAATGATCCAGGAGCATTATTTGCTTGGGTTATGGATGCGTTAATGCTAGGCATCGGCGTTGGCTTTGATACAGTAGGACAGGAGAAGGGTTTTCAGATCTATGCTCCTACAGAACCAGCAGCGATCTTTGATATCCCAGACACTCGTGAAGGTTGGGTAGAATCAGTTCGTCTTTTGCTAAACTCTTACCTTCGTTCAAACCAGCCTATTCAGAAGTTTAACTACGATCTTATCCGTCCTCTAGGAGCACCGATTAAGGGCTTTGGAGGGGTCGCTAGCGGTCCAGCACCACTTGTTCAACTACATACACAGATAGACAAGGTAATCGGCGGTAGAGCAGGAGAAACCCTTGACAGTCGTGCTATTACAGATATTATCAACCTTATTGGTACATGCGTAGTATCAGGAAATGTTCGTCGCTCTGCAACACTTGCTTTGGGTGCAGCAGGAGATGAAGACTTTATTAATCTTAAGAATGCAGAGGTCTTCCCAGACCGTAACTCGTTTGACCCAGAAAGCCCAGGTTGGGCATGGATGTCAAATAACTCAATTTCTGCAACAGTCGGAATGGACTATGAAAAGTACACTGATCTGATTGTTAATAACGGAGAGCCAGGTTTTATTTGGCTTGATGTTGCTCGTAACTATGGTCGTCTAGCAGATCCTGCAGATGGAAAGGACTATCGTGTTATGGGATTCAATCCTTGTGCGGAGCAGCCATTGGAGTCGTATGAACTTTGTACTCTTGTAGAGGTTCACTTAAACCGACATGAATCCAAGGAGGACTTCCTCAAGACATTGAAGTTTGCTTACCTTTATGGTAAGACTGTTACACTGCTTCCAACACACTGGCAGCAGACAAACGGTATCATGCAGCGCAACCGTCGCATTGGTACATCTCTTACAGGCATTGCATCATTTGCTGATCAAAAGGGTCTTCCTGTTGTTCGTGAATGGATGGACGAGGGGTATCAGACAATTCGTAAGTACGATCACTCATACTCAGAATGGCTTTGCGTCCGTGAATCAATTCGTGTAACAACAGTTAAGCCATCAGGATCTGTATCAATTCTTTCTGGTGCAACACCTGGTGTTCACTGGGGTCCTGGAGGAAACTTCTTCCTTCGTGCAATTCGTTTTGGTGATACTGATCCAATGCTTCATTTATTTAAAGCAGCGGGGTATAAGATTGAAAAGGATGTGGTATCAGCAAATACTCAAGTAGTATATTTTCCAGTAAAGTCAGGACATCCTCGTTCTGAAAAGGATGTAACTCTATTTGAGAAGATCGCTCTTGCAGCAACTGCTCAAAAGTACTGGTCAGATAATGGTGTTTCTGTAACCCTGTCATTTGATAAGGAGACAGAGTCAAAGCATGTTGCTCCTGCTCTTCACATGTACGAGGGACAATTGAAGGCAGTTTCATTCTTGCCAATGGGCAACACTGTTTATCCTCAGCAACCATATACTCAGATTACTGAAGAAGAGTATAATGGTTATGTTGGAGTTCTAAAGCATATTGATTTCGGCGCTATTTATGATGGCAATGAAAATCTAGAAGCAATGGGCGAGGCATATTGCACAACAGACTACTGCGAAATAAAGGTAAAGTAATGGAGGACTACGTGTCACAAATACACCACATTAAAGGCTTCATGAATCCTGATGATGCTGCAAAAATCTATAACCATGCAAAACGTTTTGATGATGGATTTAAGATGCATGGAAATAATGAAAAAGAGTTCAAGGTGTACACCTATCATGAGATTGAAAACAATGAGCCAGAAGTCTTAGCACTTATGCAAGAATATGCTCTAAAGGTTTATAATCATGTAATAGAAACGTATGGTGAATCGTTTGAGCCGTTCAATCCTCACAAAACTCATATTGCAAAGTTTGATGAGGGTCATGGAATGCACGTGCACTTTGACTCTTCAAGGCCAAACGATATTGCAACCCTTGTGTACCTGAATGACGATTATTTAGGGGGAGAAATATATTTCCCTGACTATCAAATTTCTATTAAGCCAGAGCCAGGAGACCTACTATGTTTCCCAGATCAGCCTAGATATGTTCATGGGGTAAAAGAAATTATTCAGGGAACAAGATACACAACACCTCGCTGGTTTACTCGCATTGTGTGATAAAATAGACCTATAATGTCTATTCCTTCAAACCTATATGCAGAAAAGGTGTTTGCAGAACACCCAAAGGTTTTGTGGGCACTAGACGATTCTGCAGACTATGTTTCTCTAATCTCTGAGCAACAAAGAGGTTTTGGTAGTTGGACATTTTCTAATTGCACTGGAGAAAACTCAACCACCGCAATTGATGAACCATTTCCATCAAGTCCAGTAATAAAGATAAGTGGAGAGGTCTCATCTGAGGATTTTGCAACAGCATCAGCAGTTGGTCCAAACCTATTTACATTTTCTAGTCTAAATCAAGACTTAGAGACTTTTTCGGTTGGTTCTTATATCTATGCCGATAATGCATACCTGACAGCAGTTGATATTGGCTATGAGTATTTTGATGTAAGCACTGGATCCATTGTGCAAAATTTAAAGCACTATGATATTTCTATTGAAAAAAGATGGTTCTTTGTATCTGAAACATTTCAAATCCCAGATGATGTAGCAGATATGCGACCAGTTATTAAAATAACATATCTAAAGTCTTCAACGCCAGATGCAGAGTACACATTTTTAATTAATGGCGTGACTGTCGGTCAATGGTCTGAAGAGTTCAACTCTTTTTCTTTAGGAACATCAACCAGTCCAATACCATCTGAGATTAATTTAACACAGGCAAATGGTATAGAGGCAAAGGCCTACGGACTGATGGAAAGTTCTGGGTACTATTTGTTGAACCAGTCTTCTATGTGTTCAAAAAACTCTGGTGTCCCAATGGTATATGGATCATCAAACACAACAATTATTAGTCCAAACACAGAGGGAATGCCATCTCTTATTATTCCTGGACAGGGATTTTTAAATACAGTAGGAAAGTTTAATGAATACACTTTAGAGATGTGGCTAAGAATTAATTCTAGTTCTCCAACGCTGAAAAGAATTTTTGGACCAATATCATCTTCAGATGGGATATATGTCAATGGCCCATTCATTACTCTTAAGATCTCAGATAACGTTGGATCTTTCTGTATTGGTGAGTGGACAAGACCAATGCTTGTTCATATCAGACTCGCAAAGAACAAAGCAAGCCTCCTGATTAATGGTGAAGAAGTTATATCTTTAAATTTGCTTACAAGTGATTTGGTTTTTCCAGATAAAGAGTCAAACGGTAAAGACAATGACTGGCTAGGTTTTTATGCATACGACGATGTGACTCCAATCGAGGTGGACTGTGTTGGTATATATTCATATCAAATTCCATTAGTTATGGCAAAAAGAAGATTTGTTTATGGACAAGGCGTAGAAATTCCAGAAAACATTAATAGTGCATATAGCGGAACTTCCGTGTTTATTGATTACCCATTTGCCAACTATACAAATAATTATTTATATCCAGATATTGGAATGTGGTCACAAGGAATACTAAACAATCTTGCTGTTAAAAATAACTTCTTGTCGCTGCCACAGTATGAACTCCCCACATTTGTTTCTGACAATAAAAACTTAGCAAACTTTAATGCAGATAATCTAGCAATTCAAAATGAATCTAGCAAGTTCTTTTCATTAAAACCAAACAGTGGCTGGAACTCAGCAAACTCTTATTTGGTGTTTAATACAGCAAGCCCAATTAATGACTTTGTTTCTTCTGTGTTTGGTGTTTTTAAATATACTGTTGCTAGTCCAACCCGTCAAGTTCTCTTAAGGATTGAGGATCAGGTAACTGGAAATTATATATCTGTTGATCTGGTTGATACTCACATCGAGTATGGAGTTAAACACGGGTCATCAGAATTAGAACTTAAGTATAGGTCTTTGGGTATTGCTCCTGGTGAAATCTTTTCTGCTGGAATTAACTTTGAAGGTTTCTCTAATTATTATGGAGGAACGGTTGCAGAACTTCTTGGAAATCGTGGATCTCTTAAGGTTTACGTTGGTGGAACAAAAGAACTTTCAAACACCTTTGGTGGTAAGGTCTATAAAATAGGTTTTGATAATGCTAAGAATTTTGCAAAGGTCAGCGATTTATTTGCTAATAATGGAACTCCACAAGAATACCAAGAATTGTACAACTACCTTGATTCAGGCACATATGATGCTGGTGACAGTTACTTTGGTAATCAAGGTGGCTATTATAATAACCTTGATGAGTTTATAGCAAACAATCAAGAGTTTTGGCAATACTATTTATCTGGTGGAATTGTTTCCTCATATGCAACACTAGAACTAAATGAACATCGTCCAAGTTATGGATTAGTGGGCTCTGTTAAGTTTAATAAGTTTACATTAGACATAGATGTTGCAAGTTCTTGGGAGGACAACATTCCTCTAACATACTTTGCTAAATACATCACAGACTCAAAGGGTAAGCAAAAGTATGGCCTAGATTTCTTGCAGTTTAATATTAACTATCCTGCACCACTACAGTATATTGAATCTGGAGAGTACACTTCTTGGAATTATTCAGAACTTATGTCAAGATATCAAGTTCCAGTACAAAGATCTTATTCTTCATTAGATAATCACCTATATACAGGATACAACGATTACTCAGATCTTTTAACAAAATCATTAAAAACTTATAGTTTAGATACCTCAAAGTCTTTAGTTAGATCTTATATTTCTTTTCAGTATACTGCAGATGGAGCAAATACATCATCTGATGCATTCCAGTACTCAGTTAGACCAGCCTCAAATGGCATAGTAAAGCCAGGTACCTATACTGTTGACTACGACGACAATGGAAATAAGATTGCTGATAGTTTCTTGAATACAAAATATGAGGTTGTTGATAATAGCATAATCTATCCACCAAGCGGAATAGATTTTAACGATCTTTCAATTGTTGTGCATTTAGAGGTAAATGTTAAGGAGATGCTAAAAAATCCATTAGAGATTAAGACGTTGCAGTTAGCATCACAAGCACTTAACAGTTCTGCAAATGAGATCGGTACTAGATTTGGTACACCAATATACCCATACAAGAAGTCTGGAATATACTACGATTATAAAACAGATAATCCTTTTAGTATTTACAAGGGTAGTTCTCCATACCTCTATCTAACACGAAATAGCGGAATAGAAGTTAGAGGAACCTTTGACCCATTGGTTAACAGAGGACTTGCTATACCAATCAACAAGTCAATGTCAAGTGATTATAAGATCATGGCCATGCAGATAGCATTGAGATACGATCAGAGTTTCTTCCCATATGCTCCTACACAAATCTTTGAGATTGAAAGCAGAAATGGAAACATTAAATTCTTTATGCTTGCTGACAGCCCAAGTGGACAGAGAGCAAAGATATATGCAATTAATGAAAACACTGGTGAACTAGAAGATGGCATTGTCTTTTATTTAAACGGTAAAGTTGTTAATGATCCAGTAATTACGACAAAGGAGTGGTCTTTCCTTGGAATATCGTTTTCAAATCTTCTCAACTTTGGTTCATTTGTTGGATCTTTAAGAATTAATGGACCGCTTCTTGTTAACCTTATTTCTACCTATAAGTCAACGAATCTGCAGGAGGTTCAAAATGTTACAACTAGACCTTGGTTTAAGGTTAAGTATTCTGGCCCACTAGCCCTTAATTGGGACTTCTGGGATATTGCCTACAAGTGGCAAGGCGTATTGGTTTTGTCTTCTACATCTTACTACGGGGCAAACCCAGGAGACATATATAAAGCATATTCTGGAACAAATAAGATCATTATTGATGATTATAACGCTTCTGAATCAAATCCAAAGGTTTTATCGTTTAAAGACTATGAGTATAACTTCTATAGTGAGGTTGAGTGGCAAACATCAACCCAAAATGCCGTATAATATGGTATACTTGTGGTTATGAATATTGAAAATCCAAAGAAAAAGCGCAAAGCATTGCCCAAGATGAAGGGCCAAGTTGGTGAGTCTCGTGCAAAGATCATTGAAAAGCATTACGACTGGGGCCTATATGTTTACAAAAAGGCAAACGGTAAGTGGTTTACAGACGGAAATGGATCTGTTTTGAACATTGAGTCCATGAAGGGCGATATTATGCAGATTTCTAAACTTAAGGAAGCAGCAAAATATTACGGGGATGAAGGAGATGGAACATGCGTATTCGTCCCAGGGCTAACAAGAATCTCAGAAGAGGAATACTCTGAGCAAAAGCAAAGACTTTCAGAAGGACTTATTCCTTCAATGAACGATCTTGGTGCATGGAAAGCAGCACAGGATACACATGACAAGTACGGAAGTGGCGACTAATGTCTGAAGACAATCAATACATAGTCCGTGCATCTATGGATGAGTTCCCACAAGAAGCAGATGCTTTTAAGGAACAGGATCCTTTTAATAAGACATGGGATGAACTAAAGGTCTTGTCTGGTTTAGACAATAACTTTAAGCGCCGTGCATCTAGAATTGCAAAGGGTGAAGCAACTCCACAATACATGGACAGCGCACTTGCTGTAAGAAGCGGTAAAGACGGAGCAAAGTCAAAAGAGATTAATCCAGGAACCATATATAGAAATGGTTACGGCCTATTTGATGTAATTACTCCACCATGGAACCTATATGAATTAGCAAGTTTTTATGATACATCTTTTGCTAACCATGCCGCTATTGATGCAAAAGTAGAAAACATTGTCGGGCTTGGATATGACTTTGAGATCTCTCCTCGTACAATGTTGAAGTTAGAAACTGCACAAGCAACAACTGCTCAGAATGCTCGCAAAAGAATTGAACGTGCTAAGGTTGAACTAACTGACTGGCTTGAAAGTTTGAATCAGGAAGACTCTTTTACAACAATCATGGAAAAGGTTTATACAGATGTTCAGGCAACAGGTAACGGTTACATTGAAGTTGGTAGAACAGTTAAAGGACAGATTGGCTACATTGGTCACATTCCAGCAGTAACTATGCGAGTGCGTAGATTACGTGATGGCTTTGTACAGGTCATTGGAAACAAGGTTGTTTACTTCCGTAACTTTGGTGCAACAAATCCAAACCCAGTTACAGCAGATAACCGACCTAACGAAATTATTCACTTTAGAGAGTACTCACCACTAAATACTTTTTATGGTGTTCCAGATATTATTTCTGCAATCACAGCACTCCAAGGAGACATGCTTGCATCACAATACAATATTGATTACTTTAGCAATAAGGCAGTTCCACGATATGTTGTAACTCTTAAGGGTGCAAAACTTTCTGGTGAAGCAGAAGATAAGATGTTTAGATTTTTGCAAACTGGTATGAAGGGACAGAACCACAGAACCCTTTATATTCCATTGCCAGGAGACTCTGATACAAACAAAGTTGAGTTTAAGATGGAGCCAATTGAGAATGGTGTTCAAGAGGGATCGTTTGAAAAGTATCGTAAGCAAAACCGTGATGATATTTTGGTAGCACACCAAGTGCCACTTTCAAAACTTGGTGGTTCAGATGCATCTGCTATCGCAGCAGCACTTGCACAAGATAGAACCTTTAAAGAGCAGGTTGCTAGACCAGCACAGAGAGAACTTGAAAAGCCTATCAATAAAATTATTCGTGAACAAACAGATATTCTTCAGTTTAAGTTCAATGAACTAACACTCACAGACGAGATTGCACAATCTCAAATTCTTGAGCGATATGTTAAGAATCAGATCATGCTTCCTAACGAAGCAAGAACAATCTTGCGTATGCCACAGCGTGATGGTGGCGATCAGCCACTAGATCTTAAGCCACAGCAGGCTGCTGATGCAACAGCAAACAGAGAACGAGATGGGCAACGAGCAAACAATAACTCTGATAGTTCTTCAACTATCTCTGGCAGAAACCCAAAGGGTGAAGGACGAAAGTCTGACGAACTGTCTGAATTGTCCGAATAGTAAGATATTGTAAAAAAGGGGTTTATAATATAATGGTGAGCGATATAACCAAGGCCCATTGGAATTCAGATGGGGACAATTTGCGTCTTTCAATGCCTTTTGCAAAGGTTGATAAGGAACGCCGTATAGTTTCAGGTTTTGCATCTCTCGATAATATTGATAAGCAGGATGACATCGTAACAGCAGAAGCGTCAATGGATGCATTTGCAAGATTCCGTGGAAACATCCGTGAGATGCACCAGCCACTTGCAGTAGGCAAGATGGTGTCTTTTAAAGAAGATAAGTATTTTGATCCAGAATCTAAGAAATTTTATTCTGGTGTTTTTGTTTCAGCATACGTTTCAAAGGGCGCACAAGACACTTGGGAAAAGGTACTTGATGGAACACTAACTGGTTTTTCAATCGGGGGACGAATGAATAAGTGGGACGATGCTTATGACGAGAAGTCAGATAAGTCAATCCGTGTTATTAAGCAATATGATCTTGTTGAGTTGAGTCTTGTCGATTCCCCAGCAAACCAGTTTGCAAATATTGTCTCTGTTGAAAAGGTTGATGGAGTAAATGTCATCAAGGCAGATGAGACAGTACTAGAGAATGTTTTTTATGACAAAGAGGCTGGACTTGTTTTGGTTTCAGAGAATGAGTCAGAAACAAATCCATTGACAGGATCACAGATGGAAAATATAGGTTTCGTTGAAAAAACGGATAACGAAAAAACAAACATGATAAAGTTCTTAGTTGATAGTGCTAAAGGCATTAATACTTCTAAGATTAACAAGGAGGTCAATCCTATGACAGAAACAACAAACGAAGTAGTAGAAGAAATCGTTGAGAAATCAGATGCTACAGTTGTAGAAGCAGAGGTCGCTCCAGAGGCTATTGTCGAAGAATCAACAGATGCAGAAAAGGCTATGAAGCCACATGCAGATGAAGAAACTCCAGCAGAAGATGCTAGCGAAAAGCCAGCAGATGAAATGGAAGAAGACAAGGCAAAGAAGTCTGACGATGTTGCAGCAGTAGTTGCAGATATCAAGGACAATCTTACAACAGCCTTTAGCGATCTATTATCAACAGTCAAGTCCTTGCAGGCAGAAGTAGAACTTCTTAAGTCTACAAAGGTCGATGTTGATGCAGTAAAGGATTCATTTGAAGCAGTCGCAAAAGACATTGCTTCAGCAAAAGATGAGTTCAGTGAATTTGGTAAGCGTGTAGATGCTGTAGAAGCGGATACTGCTTTCCGAAAGTCTGGTGATCTCGGTGAGATTATTCAGGATCAACCTGAAATGGTTGAAAAATCCCTATGGGGCGGACGTTTCCTCAAAACAACCGATCTATTTAGTTAGAAAATCACTTGGAGGTGAAATAAATGTCAGAAGAAATTAAGAAGAATCAGCCAGGTACATCTGGTAACATCGGTGGAACTGCACCAGGACTCTATCAGGGTCAAGGAGCATTTGCATCAGGATCAGATACAGCAGCAAACGTACCAGGTAACTACACTGATGGTGGCGTACTAGGAAACATTCCTACAGCACTCTCAGGAGTAACATCAGGACCAAATGCAGTAAATCCTTCAGGTGAGGCCGCTAGCGGAATCCTTCGCCCTGAACAAGCACGTCAATTTATTGATTACGTGTGGGATGCAACTGTACTCGCTCAAGACGGACGTAGAGTCACGATGAGAGCAAACACCATGGAACTTGAAAAGGTAAACGTTGGTGAGCGTGTTATTCGTTCGGCTGCACAAGCAATCGGAGATTACACAAACGCTGGAGCAACTTTCTCAAAGGTAGAACTTACAACAAAGAAGATTCGCCTTGACTGGGAAGTCACAGCAGAAGCACTTGAAGATAACATCGAAGGTGCAGCACTTGAAGATCACATCGTTCGTCTTATGACAAACGCTTTCGGTAACGACATCGAAGATCTCGCTATCAATGGTACAGGAGACTCTGACGACGGAGCATTCCTTGGTATCATGAACGGTTTCGTAAACCGTGTAAAGACTGAAGGAGACGCTCACGAATCAGTAGTAACTGTTTCAAATGGTGGATGGACTCCAGAAGTTATGCAGAACATTATCCTAGCAATGCCACGTAAGTACCGTGCACTTAAGAATAACCTTAAGTTCTACGCAGGTACAGATGTGTTCCAGGGTATCGTTAAGAACAACGGTACACTTGCAGATGCAATCGCAGAAGCATTTGGATCACACGCTGGTGCAGCAGGTACACCTGCTAACCGTCAAGCATACCTTGATGGAAATGGACAGACATTCGGTGGAGCACGTACAACTCGTGTCCTCGGAATCGACGTACAAGAAGTTCCTTACTACCCTGCAGGATATGTCGACTTGACATTCCCACAGAACCGTGTATGGGGCTTCCAGCGTGACATCACTGTTAACCGTGAATACAAGCCAAAGAAGGACACTGTAGAATATACAGTCTTCGTTCGCTTCGGTATTCAGTGGGAAGAACAAGATGCCATTGCATGGGCTGACGCTGCATCAGATGCATAATCTGTAACAGTAAAGATTTGGGGGAGTAGGAGTTAACGCTCCTGCTCCCCTTATCAATTTAATGATATAATACTATTTAGGAGGAATAAAAATGGAAAATTTGAATAATCCAGTTGAAGAAGAAAAGATTGATGCTCCTGTTGAAACTGCTGAAGCACCAGTTGTTGAAGAAGTAACTCCAGAACCAGTACAGGTTGAAGAGGCACCAGCAATCGTTGAAGCACCAGAAGCAGTAGAAGAGCAAGCAGTCGTAGGAACAGATGCTTTCGCTCCTTCAACAGCAGAAGTACAAGCAGTTGGATCAGTGGCAGACGGAGCAATCGGTGTTGCTACTACTCCACGCCCAGCAAAGAAGTCAGCACCTTCCAAGAAGAAGGTTGCTCAGGAAACTGTAGCACTACATTCTACAAAGAATGTTACTTGGCCAGGAGTCGGAAAGGTCTACTCAGGATACAATGTTGTAGACAAGGTTGCTGCTGATCAATGGCTTACTCGCTCACACATCCGTGTGGCAACACCAGAAGAAGTTGCAAAGGCATTCGGTAAGTAACAGATGGAAGTATTGAGAGTTCCACCATATCCTTTAACAACAACATGGACACTGCCCATACCAAACTATGAGTATATTGTCTATGTTGAGGATTTGGTGGACCACTCAGTAGAAGAAACAACTATATCTTCAGATGCAAATGGCAAACTTGTTTATACGCTGCCATTGGCCAAGGTACAGTATGACAGAAACTTTTTAATTAAGTTCTACGATACAGAACACGAACATACTCTTTATGAAGAGAACCTAGACATAGTAAGACCATACATAGACCCAGCAAAACTCGGATCAACAGCATCTGAGATTCAAGAATACAAGACTTTAGAAATGGTTGCTCGTTCTATTATTGATACAGTAATCACAGATGGATTTTACAATAGCAAGCACATAGTTCAAAAAGCAGCAGATGGGTCAGACTACTTCTCAATTTGGGAAAGTGTAAACAAGGTGCTAAAGGTTTATGAAAACAATGAACTTATTTATGATATTGACACACCAGAAACAAATCAGTTTGACTTCAGGGTAACATTTGATAACTCTGCAATTGAAAGAGTTATTGCAGAAAGATTTAATAGATCCGAACAGGGTGCACAACAATATCCTAGAGCATTTGGAGACTTAGGCTATTCAGCAGGATCAATTGCTGTTGGGTTCCCACGAGGATGGGACTACATATTTGTTTTAGACAGTGGATACAAGGCTGTTCCGCCAGATGTAGAGTACGCAACTAAGTTGCTTATCGAAGATCTTAAGTGTGGAAAATTAGACTACTATACCCGCTACGTTTCCTCATATAACTCTGATCAGTTTAAAATTCAGTTTGATAAAAAACTATTTGAAGGAACTGGCAATATGATTGTTGACAAGATTTTGGATAAGTACACTGTCACAATACCTAAGCCAGGATTGATCTAATGCAATGCGAGGGAAAAGACTTTATGTTCCCTATGCAGGTAGATGTATTCTATCCTATAGTTGAACAAGGAGCATACGGCAACGTTAAGAAGCAGTGGATGCTTAATAAGACTATTGCTTGTCACTTTACAACGGCAGGATTAAAAGCAAAAGAAGAAATTATTCCAAACGTAAATATAACACAAGACACAATGCTTATTGGCAGAGTTAAGTCGGACATCAGAGTCTCAAATCTTGATTCTGGAACATCTCTAACTAACGTTGTTTTGACAAATATACAGGACAGAAACTGTAACAGCATCTACATGGAAACATCTGGAGTACGTGCAGGCAAGCCTACAATCTTTGAGGTAGCATCACAAGAGCCGTTTGTAGGTCCCTTTGGTGGAGTCGAATACTACAAGTTAGTTCTTCGTCGTTCTGAGAATCAGGCGGTAGACATATGATATCAATTAAGATTAATGACAAAGATCTAGTGAGAGATCTAAACAATATAATTGATTATTCTTTTGGATTTCTAGAAGGTATTGAAAAGGGCAAGAGAATCTTCTTAGATAGCCTAGGTAGAGATATCACAGAACTTGTTAAGGAATATATTGACTCAAGCGCAAGAGTAAACCCATCAAGGCTTCATCACGTATATGAGTGGTACCAGAATGGTAGTCCAGATGCAAGACTCTTTGATATTCATTACACTGTAAGTAACCTTGGGCTATCTTTTAAGTCTACATTCTCACAGTCAATGACAATTAAGAATGGATCACGCACACCATTCTACGACAAAGCAAGAATTATGGAAGATGGTATTCCAGTAACGATTGCTCCAGTTAAAGCAAAGGTTTTAAGTTTTGAAGTTGATGGAGAACAAGTATTTACTAAGGGGCCAGTAGTTGTGGATAACCCTGGAGGAAACTCACAAGGTGGGTTTGAGTCTATTGTTGATCAGTTCTTTACACAATATTTTACACAGGCATTTTTAAGAAAGTCTGGTGCATTATCAGAACTAGAAAATGTACAGATTTACAAAAATAACTTTGCTGCTGGTTCAAAGCAGGGAAGAGGAAAGGGCATTGAAACTGGCTATCGCTGGATAGTAAATGCAAAGGTATCATAATGGCAGACAACGATCTACTAAACACGCCAGTAATATGGATTAATAAATATTTAGAAACTAAAATCCCATTGCTGACAGGCATAGACGCTCCACTCTTCCCATCATCTCCATCAACACTTAATGATCTAAACTCATCTTTTCCAGAAGGTGGGGTTATGGGAACATGGGATAGACTTATAAAAATGAACAAAACTGGTTTTCCACATATTAAGTGTGAGCAGATTATGTATTACTTTTATGCTACTGCAGAAAACTCTACCTTGAATATGGTTAAAATCCAAGAGGCAGTATTGAGACTTATGGATAGATTTGATGAAACAGCAGAAGAGGTTAATAACTGGTGCTCCAATAGACAGATAAGGCTTGACGATGGAACACTAATAAACAATCAATTCTATTTTCACAACTTCAAGGTTTACCAACTAGAAGAAACTCGTGACATTATTGACTTTGGCACAGCCCGTACATACGGAGGAAATAAGATAATTATTGATTATGACTACCATCAGATGGGTAGCAAAAGAATTGCTGGTTTTGCTGAAAATGGCAAGGCTATATACGAAACAGTATCCGATGGCCTCACCTTTGATGACTGGACCCCAGAGCCTAAGTTAGCCACCAAGATCATTCTTTAGGCTATAATAAACGCTGTTATAATTGGTAGTGAGGAAACAAACGCCTTTATTTCAAACAGAAAAAAGAGGTGAAAACTATGGCATATACAAGAGGTAACAGTTCACAGATTATCGTAGGAGCAGCAGCGCTGTTCACATACGAGGCTGGTGAATTAACCGCAGCAGACCTACCAGCATACGTCGACGGTGATTCTTTTAAGGATACACTTGAGGCGGATACAGATTTCCGTAACGTCGGATATACATCTAATGGTCTAGAGATTCAGTTCCAACCAGACTTCGCAGAAGTTGCAGTTGACCAAGTACTTGACGCAGCAAAACTGTTCAAGCAAGGTATGAAGGTTAACATGAAGACATCTTTCGCAGAAGCAACCTTGGAAAATCTTCTCTTCGCTCTCGCAGGCGCACCAGGAGATCTTACAGGTGGAGGAACAGTACTCAACATGTCAGCAGGCGAAATTGGTGAATGTCCAGTTGAGCGTGGTCTTGTTGCAGTAGGACCAGGTACAGGCGACTGTGCTGAAGGTTCAAACTTGGAAAGAATTTACACAGCATACCGTGCACTTTCAATTGAAAGCGTTACAGTATCTGCTAAGAGAGATGCAGCGACAATGTTCGATGTAACTTTCCGTCTTCTTCCAAATAACTCAGGTTCATACGGAAAGATCGTAGATCGTACCGTTTCAGCCTAATACAACTTAATATAGGATTAGCCCAGACCAATAAAGTCTGGGCTTTTCTGTTTTCTTTTGGTATACTTGTAAAATGGCTAAAAAAGTATATAACACTGACTACGTAGAAGATATCAATAATAATTTAATTAAAGTATACCCTCTTAAGATTAAATATATGAGAGAATTTATGGATATCTTTATTCTTATATCAGAGGAGAAAGATCAGGACCTGGCACTAGACTTAGTTGTAGAATGTGTTTTTATTGCTATGAAGCAGTTTGCCCCAGGTCTATATGAAACCAAAGAAGATGTTGCTAATGCATTTGATCTAAAAACATTATATAAGGTTTTAGAGTTTGCTGCAGAAATTAAAACAAATAAGAATGAGGAGTCTTCCCAATCTGGGGATGGCACAACCTGGGCAGATATTGATTTGCCTACACTAGAAGCCGAAGCATTTTTGACGGGAATCTGGAAGAACTTTGAGGAACTTGAAGAGTCTCTATCAATGCCAGAGTTAACACTACTATTATCTACAAAAAGAGATATTGAATATCAGCAGAAGAAGTTTGATGCTGCGATGCAAGGTGTTAATTTAGATGAAGAAACAGGCAAAGCAGATCCTTGGGAAGAGATGAAGGCTAGAGTGTTTAGTGGTGGAAAAGCAAAAGATAGTGATGATATCTTATACTATCAAGGAGTTAATGCAAACAAGGCAGGGTTTGGAATTGGCATGGGATTAGACTACGAAGATTTTACGAAAAACTAGTCTGTTTCATGCTATAATTGGTAAGTCTACTAACGGAGGAAATAATGACAACAACAGTATATGAAGCAAATAAGGTTACCCTTATGGATGGAACAGAACTTGTTCTCAAGCCACTTAGCGTATCTTTGCTTCGTAAGTTCATGAAGCAGTTTGACAAAATCGCAAAGGTCGCAGATGACAATGATAAGTCAATGACCGTACTAATGGAATGTGTGCAGATTGCACTAGAGCAGTATAAGCCAGAATTGGCAAAGGATGCAGCAGCGTTGGAAGCAAATATTGACCTTCCTACGGTTTACAAGATTGTGGATGTTGCTTCTGGTATTAAGTTGGGCGAGGATTCATTTTTGAATGCTGCCCTTGCATCAGCAAACGCTGAATAAGATAAAGAGGTGAGAATGAATGTCAGATGTTAATGCTAATATCAGCGTTAATATTGACACGTCTGCAGCCCTAGGCGAGTTAAAAAACCTACAGCGCCAGATCTCACAATTTCATAATCAGATAGCAAAGTCGTCTGCATCAGCAGCGATTGCACAAAGAAACCTTCAGCAAGAATTTGTTAACTCAATTAATTCTACAGGTCAGTTTGCTGCTCGTATGCAGACCATTAAGACTTCCGCTGAGTCGTTTACAAACTCACTTGAGAAGAACAAGTTCTCAATGCGTGAGTATTTTAGATACGGAGTAGCCTCCTCTAAATCTTTTGGTAAGGTATTTAAAACCGAGTTTGAAACAATTAACAAGGTTGCTGAAGAGCGTGTAAGAAAGTTACAGACACAATATATTAAGATGGGCAGAGATGCCTCTGGAGCAATGAAGGCAATTGCCGTTACACCACTTGCTCTTGATATGGA
>Ga0209230_10000010_pt1 | contig 100212 bp, 105 predicted proteins | sample LakOntMetagenome_FD_187467 | JGI IMG/M metagenome (GOLD analysis project Ga0209230, IMG submission 187467) | Freshwater and sediment microbial communities from Lake Ontario - Sta 18 epilimnion Metagenome (SPAdes) (version 2) | ecosystem: Environmental > Aquatic > Freshwater > Lentic | place... | reverse complement strand
ACCAATATCAGCACACTTGCCAACGCTGGTTACTTCAACAAGTCGCTCTGTCACCGCCTTACAACTGAGGGCCTCTTCGTTCTTCAATGTGGTGATCCAACAGCGACTGGAAGTGGATCACCTACTGGCTGGAAGGGCTATGCAAACGAGAATCTGCCAAAGGCAGGTGCAAAGAATTACCCAGCAGGCACAGTTGCCATGGCTAACTCAGGCCCAGGTACAAATGGTTCGCAGTTCTTCTTGGTCTATGCCGATACACAACTAGGTCCTGATTACACAATCTGGGGCAAGATTACAAAGGGTTTAGATCTCGTGAAGAAGATTAGCGAAGTCGGCGCATATCAAATGCAGGGCGAGAAGGCTTTCTATGCTGGAGATGGTTATCCAGTGCAGATGGTTGAGATTATTAAAGCCTCAGCGAAGTAATCTTTAATTCGTATTGACGATTTTAAAAGCTTCAGCGATACGACCTTCAGGTAGCTCACCAACGCCGGCATTGCGCTGACCCCATTCGCGGAGCATCTCTTCGAGGTTCTCCATGTGACCTGTCTGTGAAGCATGTTCTTTCAGAGCAGCAATCTTAAAGTGGAATGTATCGGTGATATCTACAAAGTGATCTGGGTGGGTATGTCCCTGCATCCAGACTTCCTTGACCTTCCAAGGTTGTAGACCTTCCTGATCAAGTAGGTCAGTAAATGCAAATGGATTACGCGCATCGGGGTAAACCGCTTGAATTGTCGCCTCACCGGCAGCCAAGTGATCGGGATGGCTGGCGCCAATACGATCCCAGTTGCGCTCTGGTGATTGACACAAGATTCGATCTGGTTGAACACGACGAATCTGGCGGACGATATCTTTACGAAGCGCGATAGTTGGCTCGAGGTGTCCATCTACATAATTAAGAAAAGTGACATCTGAGACTCCGAGGGCAGCACATGCTGCGCGTTGTTCACGCTGACGAACAGCTGGCATCTCTTCATTTGAAAAACCTGAATTCTCGCCACCTTGATCTCCATTGGTGCAGAGCACGTAGCTCACTTCGATGCCCTTTGCGACCCACTGCGCGATAGTTCCTGATGCGCCAAAGTCGGAATCATCCGGGTGGGCATTGATTACAAGGACTCGCTTAATTTCAGAATCTGAGAAAGGCTCCATGGGAGTGAATCCTAATAGACTCCGCGCCATGTCCGGTAACGATGAACTCCTCGAGGGTTTGAATCCACAACAGCAGGAAGCTGTTGCGCATGCCGGCTCACCACTTCTCGTAGTTGCCGGGGCTGGATCCGGAAAGACACGTGTACTCACGCGCCGTATCGCATACTTGATGGCTCGTCGGGGTGTAAAGCCCTATGAAATACTTGCAATCACCTTTACCAATAAGGCAGCTGGCGAGATGAAGGAGCGAGTAACCGAACTCGTTGGCCCAATTGCAAAATCGATGTGGGTTTCAACCTTCCACTCTGCCTGTGTGCGCTTACTCCGCCAAGAGGTCGAAAGGCTCGGATATAGCTCATCATTTTCAATCTATGACTCAGCTGATTCGCAGAAGTTAATTCAGAAAGTCTGCGAGACGCTCAATCTCGATTCAAAGCGATATCCCGCGCGCCAATTTCAAAACATCATCTCTAATGCGAAGAACGAGCTCCAGACCCCTTACGAATTTCTCAGCAAGGCGACCAATCAATTCGACACGATTGCAGCCGATGTCTACACCATGTATGAGAAGCGATTAAAGCAAGCAAACGCGATGGATTTCGATGATTTGATTATGAAGACGGTTGAGGTCTTACAGAAGTTTCCAGAGGCAAAGGCGCGCTTTCGTTCACGTTTTCGCCACATCTTGGTCGATGAATATCAGGATACAAACCATGCCCAATATCAATTAGTAAAAGAGCTCACCGGTGATGCCACCGATGGTTTCCCAATTGCCGAACTCTGCGTTGTGGGCGATGCCGATCAATCAATCTACGGTTTCCGTGGCGCGACTATTCGCAATATCTTGCAATTTGAGGTCGATTACCCCAACGCCAAGACAGTATTACTCGAGCAGAATTATCGCTCCACCCAGAACATCCTCTCGGCCGCAAATGCTGTGATCTCGCAGAATGAATCTCGGAAAGAGAAGAACCTCTGGTCAGATTCTGGCGCCGGCGCACCGCTGATTGGCTATGTTGCAGAGTCCGAGTACGACGAGGGCGAATTTATTAAAGGTGAGATTCGCCGCTTGCAAGATAAAGATGAATCTCAACCAGGAGATACCGCGGTCTTCTATCGCACCAATGCGCAGTCACGTGTCTTTGAAGAAGTCTTTATGCGAGCAGCAATCCCTTACAAAGTTGTCGGTGGCCTTCGATTCTACGAGCGGAAAGAAGTAAAGGATTTACTTGCCTACCTACGAGTCCTTGCCAATCCCAGCGATGAAGTATCACTGCGACGCATCATCAATTTTCCAAAGCGCGGCATCGGAGATCGAGCTATTGAAGAGGTAGATCTCTTTGCCCAAGCACAGGGAATCTCATTCTGGGATGCGCTCTTGCGTGTGCGTGAAGCGACTGGAGTGCCGAATAAGGCAGCACAATCCATCGGCGAGTTTACAAATATGCTCTCAGCCCTTGCCGTCTTAGTCGAGGTTAACACCAAGCCATCAACCATTATCGAGGCAGCGCTCGAACAATCAACTCTCTTAAAAGAACTCTCTGCCAGTACTGATCCACAAGATGAGGTGCGGGTAGAGAACTTACAAGAACTCGTCTCAGCATCAATCGAATATGAAGAGCGTTCTTTAGATGAACTTGCTGAAGATGAAGTCATCTCTCTCAGCGGATTCTTAGAGAAGGTCTCACTCGTTGCAGATGCCGATGAAATTCCAGATGGCGAAGATCATGGGGGAGTCGTCACCTTGATGACACTTCACACCGCAAAGGGCCTTGAATTTCCAACGGTATTTCTCACCGGTATGGAAGATGGAGTATTTCCGCACGCTCGTACCTTCGATGATCCGAAAGAGATTGAAGAAGAGCGCCGCCTTGCCTACGTTGGCCTGACTCGAGCTGAGAAGCGACTTTATATTTCGCGTGCTGAATATCGTTTAACTTTTGGAACCCCGAAGTACAACCCGGCATCTCGATTTCTAGATGAGATTCCGGCAACGCTGATTGAGTGGATGAATGAAGGGAAGCCTTCCTACACATCATCAAGTGCGGTTCGTAAATCTCGTGTAGCAACAGCGCCACCACCTCGCGCTACTGGCAAGGTCTCCTCCGCGATGGTTCTCGAGATTGGTCAGCGTGTGTCTCATGACACATTCGGCCTCGGCACTGTTGTAGCTGTCTCTGGAGTTGGCGATAAGTCAGAGGCGACCATCAACTTCGGCGCATATGGCGATAAGCGCCTCTTGCTTCGATATGCCCCTGTTACTCCGCTCTAAGCAAGGCTTCCCGCTGTAAAGATGTCTACCGGTGCGGGTTTAGGATAACCCCGTATCTTCGACATTGAAGGAGCCCATCAGTGGATCTCTACGAGTACCAAGCACGTGACCTCTTCGAAAAGCACACCGTTCCTGTTCTCAAGGGCGCTGTTGCAACTACTCCAGAACAAGCTCGCGATGCTGCAGCTGATATGGGTGGGAAGGTTGTTGTTAAGGCGCAGGTAAAAGTTGGTGGCCGCGGTAAGGCAGGTGGCGTCAAGCTTGCGGTAGATCCAGCAGATACATTTGAGAAGGCATCAGCAATTCTCGGAATGGATATTAAGGGCCACACCGTTCACAAGGTGATGATTGCCCAAGCAGCTCCAATCGTCGATGAGTACTACATCTCAATTTTGCTCGATCGCTCAAACCGAACATTTCTAGTTATGGCATCTGTTGCCGGCGGAATGGATATTGAAGAAGTTGCACACTCAACTCCAGAGAAGTTGGCAAAGGTTCCAGTAAGCGCAGTCGATGGTATTGATATTGCGCTCGCCAAGAAGATTATTGCGCAAGCACAGTTCCCAGCAGATATTGCAGATCAAGTTGCAGATGTGCTGGTAAAGCTTTGGGAGACTTTCCAATCTGAAGATGCAACTCTCGTTGAGGTCAATCCACTTGTAAAGACTGAAGACGGTCGCATCATCGCGCTCGATGGCAAGGTCTCACTCGATGAGAACGCTGATTTCCGTCAGCCAGGCCATGCAGAGCTCGTTGATACAGCAACTGCAAATGCACTTGAAGAAGCGGCAAAGGCAAAGGGTCTAAACTACGTCAAGCTCGATAACGGTCAGGTCGGAATCATCGGTAACGGTGCCGGACTTGTAATGTCAACGCTCGATGTTGTTGCCTACGCTGGCGAGAAGTTCGGCGGAATGCGTCCAGCAAACTTCCTCGATATCGGAGGCGGAGCATCTGCACAGGTCATGGCAGATGGGCTTTCAATCATCCTCGGTGATCCAGATGTAAAGAGCGTATTTGTTAACGTATTCGGCGGAATCACTGCATGTGATGCAGTTGCAAACGGAATCGTTCAGGCGCTCGAACTTCTCGGTGCAAAGGCAACAAAGCCAATCGTCGTTCGCCTCGATGGCAACAATGTCCTTGAAGGACGCGCAATTTTGAACGCTGCAAACCACCCATTGGTGGAGCAGGCAGAGACTATGGATGGAGCAGCATCACGCGCTGCAGAATTGGCGGCAAAGTAATGTCAATCTTTATCAACTCTTCCAGCAAGGTCATCGTTCAGGGCATGACAGGTTCTGAAGGAACAAAGCACACACGCCGCATGTTGGCATCAGGCACCAAAGTTGTCGGCGGCGTGACTCCAGGTAAGGGCGGACAGGTCGTCGATATCGATGGCACATCACTTCCAGTTTTCAATACTGTTGCTGAGGCAATGGCGGCAACTGGTGCAAATGTCTCGGTTGTCTTCGTTCCGCCTAAGTTTGCAAAGGCTGCTGTCATCGATGCAATCGATGCCACCATGCCATTGGTGGTAGTAATCACCGAGGGAATTCCAGTTCATGACTCTGCATACTTCTATGCATACTCATTAAAGAGCGGAAAGACTCAGTTGATTGGTCCAAACTGCCCAGGTCTCATCAGCCCAGAATCTTCAAATGTCGGAATCATTCCCTCCGATATTACAAAGAAGGGTCCAATCGGACTTGTCTCTAAGTCAGGAACACTTACCTACCAGATGATGTACGAACTCCGCGATATCGGATTCTCGACAGCAGTTGGAATCGGTGGAGATCCAGTAATTGGAACAACACATATTGATTGCCTCCGCGCCTTCCAGGATGACCCTGATACCGAAGCGATTGTCATGATTGGTGAAATCGGTGGCGATGCAGAAGAACGTGCAGCTGCATTTATCGCAGAGTATGTAAAGAAGCCAGTTGTTGGTTATGTAGCAGGATTTACTGCACCGGAAGGAAAGACGATGGGCCACGCAGGTGCAATCGTCTCTGGTTCATCTGGAACAGCGCAGGCTAAGAAGGATGCACTGGAAGCTGCAGGTGTAAAGGTCGGACAAACTCCTAGCGAGACAGCGCGCCTCATGCGCGAGATTCTCGGCCGCTAAGTTCACAATGCAACGCGTCCTCTCGGTCTCGTTGTCTCACGCGATACGTGGAGCAGCACTTGTGCTGCTCCCGTTTGCATTTATCGCCCTCGTTGCCTGGGCGACGGCAGGTAGCGCAACTGGAACAACGACCGATCCAATCCGTGGTGCAGCGTGGATCTGGCTCGGTTCTCATCACATTCCATTCTCGCTCGCACTACCTCCAACCGGAATCCCTGGTTATTTCTCTTATCTACCGTGGGGTGCGATGGCTCTGCCATTCTTTGCCATCCGAACTTCATTTAATCGCGCACTCGATCGCTTGCAAGGTGATTTCCATGACCCCAATGGTGTGCGCAGTATCTACTCAATTTTCTACACAATTATTGTTACCGCAATCGCATATCTGACTTCATCGCCAACAGTGCAGCCACAGTGGTATCTCGCACCCGTATTTGCCTTCCTCATTTCCATTACAGCAACGTTGACCTGTGGTCCCCGCCTTAGAATTTCAGCACCGGTAATCATCGCTACGCGCGTCGTCGCAGTGATTGTTGGATTCTTTATGGTGGCTGTCGGAGCTTTAATCTTCGTAAACTTTGCTCAGGTAAAGCTGCTGACTACTGCGCTACAACCAGGAATCTTCGGAGGAGCACTCCTGCTCCTCCTCAACATCCTCTATCTCCCTAACGCTGCCGTTGCTCTTGCATCCTATGCAGCAGGTTCTGGATTTGCAGTCGGAGCCGGAACTCTCGTCTCTCCCTGGTGGCTCGATACAGATCAACTCCCGGTCTTTCCATTGCTCGGAATTCTGCCAACTCACCGCCACCCACTCTTTATTGCTGCAGCGCTCTTCTTCGTTGCGATAGGCGCCTTACTTGCCTATTGGACTCTCAATTCAGGAATTCAATTCTTATTGCAGACCGCGCTCTTTCTCGTCGTATTCATTATTCTCATCGCCTATCTTTCAAGCGGTTCTCTCATGACCGATGAGATGGGAGCCTTTGGAGTTTCAATCTGGAAGTTCGGATTAGTTGCAATCTCTGAAATTGCAATTGGCGCAACTATCGCTACCTTTGTCGCAGCACGGCAGCAGAGATGAAGCGGATTCTTATCCTCGCCTCTGGTTCTGGCTCACTCGCGCAAGCAATCTTTGATACAGATTTTTCAGATATCGATAGCGAAGTTGTTGCCCTGATCTGCGATCAGCCAGGTGCTCAAGTTCTTCAGCGGGCCGAGGCTCACCAGATTGAGAGCTACACAATTCCAATGCTTGCTGATCGAGAAATCTGGAACAACGAACTTGAGAATCTCATGGCAGCCCTTCGCCCAACGCTAGTAGTTAGTGCAGGATTTATGCGCATCCTCCCAGCGGCAATCACCTCTCGCTTTAAGATCATCAATAGCCACCCAGCGCTACTGCCACTATTTCCCGGAGCACATGCGGTTCGCGATGCGATGGCCGCCGGGGCAAAGGAGACTGGCACCACCATTCACTGGGTCGATGCCGGCGTGGATACCGGTGAAGTGATTGCACAAGAGAAAGTTGAGATTCTCGAAGGCGATACTGAAGAGTCGCTTCACGAACGTATTAAGATTCTCGAACGCGGTCTCATTGTTGCGACCATTCGACAGGTTATTCCAACATTACAGCCATGAATCTGGAGTCCGCACATGTCTGATCGCAAACCTATTCGCCGGGCACTGCTGAGCGTCTACGATAAAGATCGCCTCCTCGAACTCGGTCGTGTTCTAGCAGACGCTGGCGTTGAGATTCTCTCCACCGGTTCAACTGCGAAGACGCTCAGCGAAGCCGGAATCGCTGTCACCGAAGTAAGTACCTATACCGGTTTCCCAGAAATCATGGGCGGACGTGTCAAGACGCTCCACCCACGTGTGCACTCAGGAATCTTGGCTGATCAAAATAATCCAGATCACCTCGCTGCCATTAAAGAACTTGATATCGAACCCTTTGATCTCGTTGTTATCAATCTCTATCCGTTCCTGAAAACCATAATGTCCGGAGCTAAATTTGAAGATTGCATCGAGCAGATTGATATCGGCGGTCCATCGATGTTACGTGGCGCTGCCAAGAACCACGGATCAGTTGCCGTCTTATGCCATGAGCACCAGTACGACGCAGCCATCAATGCGATAAAAGCAGGTGGATTCACGGCAGAAGAGCGTAAAAATCTCGCGCTAGAAGTTTTTCGTACGACAGCTGAATACGATCTCACTATTGCAAGCTGGCTCGGGACAACGATTTCACAAGAGCTACCAGATTGGCTTGGACTTATCTGGAAGCGCGAGAACACATTGCGATATGGCGAGAACCCACATCAAGAAGCTGCAATCTATCGCGGTGGTCCAGCCGGAATCGTTAGCGCAGTTCAATCGCACGGCAAAGAGATGTCATTTAACAATTACACCGATGCCGATGCAGCATGGCGAGCAGCCCTTGATCACACCGAACCATGTGTTGCCATTATCAAACATGCTAATCCTTGCGGTATTGCAACCGGCAGCGATATCGCTGATGCATATGCAAAGGCACATGCTTGTGACCCAGTCTCTGCCTTTGGGGGAGTCGTTGCATCAAATCGTAAAGTTACCGTTGCAATGGCAGAAGCACTCTCACAAATCTTTACTGAGGTAGTCGTTGCCCCTGAATACGAACCAGCGGCACTTGAGATTTTGATGAAGAAGCCATCAATTCGCATCCTTACAAATTCGATTACTCAAATTACACCGCTAGAGATGCGTCCAGTATCAGGTGGAATTTTGCTGCAGCAGACCGATTTAATAAATGCAGATGGCGATAATTGCGATACTTGGAAACAAGTCACTGGCGCGCCGGTATCTCCACAACTTCTGGCAGATTTGCAATTTGCTTGGCGCGCGGTCCGCTCAGTTAAGAGCAATGCGATTCTCCTTGCCCAGGGTGGCGCTGCCGTAGGTATCGGAATGGGACAGGTCAATCGCGTTGACTCGGCAAAGCTTGCAGTCGATCGCGCAGGTGATCGAGTGAAGGGAAGCGTCGCTGCATCTGATGCATTCTTCCCATTTGCAGACGGCCTAGAAATCCTCACTAACGCCGGCGTCGCAGCAATTGTCCAGCCTGGTGGTTCTGTCCGAGATGAAGAGGTAATTGCAGCTGCGGAGAAAGCTGGAATTCCAATGTTCTTTACCGGTACTCGACACTTCTCACACGCATAGCATTGCTGATATTTGCTCTGTAAAAGATAAGGTGACCTCATGAGCGCGCAGATTCTCGATGGCAAGGCACTTGCTGCATCAATAAAGCAGCAACTCGCCACGCGAACAACTGCTCTGAAGGCAAAGGGAATAACTCCCGGGCTCGGCACCGTTCTCGTTGGCGATGACCCTGGATCACACTCCTATGTTGGTGGTAAGCATCGCGATTGCCAAGAAGTTGGAATCAACTCAATTCGAGTAGATCTGCCAGCAGATGCCAGCCAGGCAGATATCCTCGCCGCTATCCGCGATCTCAATAGCGCAAAAGAGTGCACCGGTTACATCGTGCAGCTACCTCTTCCACGTGGAATCGATACTCAAGTAGTTCTTGAAGCGATTGATCCCGCTAAGGATGCCGATGGATTACATCCCATGAACCTTGGCCGCCTCGTTGCCGGATATGACGCTCCGCTTCCATGCACACCACGTGGCATCGTCGAACTTCTTAACCATTACCAGGTGGCGCTCAACGGTGCTGAAGTTGTTGTGATTGGCCGCGGACTCACAGTTGGACGTCCACTGGGATTACTTCTTACACGTAAGCAAGAGAATGCAACCGTGACCTTGACTCATACTGGAACAAAAGATTTAGCAGCGCATACTCGCCGCGCAGATATTGTGGTTGCGGCAATTGGTCAGGCGCACTTCTTAAAGGCAGAGATGATTAAGCCGGGAGCAGCTGTCCTCGATGTTGGCATCTCACGCACCGATGCTGAATTGCTCGGAGACATCGATCCAGGTGTGCGTGAAGTTGCATCATGGATTGCACCGATGCCTGGTGGCGTTGGTCCGATGACTCGTGCCATGTTATTAACTAATGTGGTGGATGCATGCGAGCGATAACAAATCTGCAACTTCGTGCAGCCGCTATCTCTATCCTGATCGGCATTCTGGTCGGGGTCTTCGGCGCGGTGCGGACCGGTTCAGTCTTAGTTGCACTCGGAACCGGGATTGTCGCTCTCGCTCAATGGGGCCGGACTTTAGGGCGACGTCGGATAATTGAGTGTTATTTCCCGCTCGCACTCGCACTAGCGCTCTTCGCCCTGGCGCTCGCACTTCCAAAAGGGTTGTAGAGTTCCCTCGACGTCAAGATACCCTCGTTAAATGAAGTATTCCTCGCGGATAACTTAGATAGGACGCAAGATGGCAAAGAAGGTCACCGTTGTTGGTGCAGGTTTCTACGGTTCAACAACCGCTCTCCGTTTAGCTGAGTACAACATCTTTGATGAAGTCGTTCTCACAGATATTCTCGAAGGTAAATCAGAAGGTCTCGCACTCGACATGAACCAGTCGCGTTCAATCGAAGGCTTCGAGACAAAGCTCACCGGCGCAACTACAACTGCTGACGGTGGCGGATACGAGAAGACTGCAAACTCTGATGTTGTTGTCATCACCGCAGGACTTCCACGCAAGCCAGGAATGAGCCGTATGGATCTCATCGGCGTAAATGCTGGAATCGTCCGTGGCGTCGCAGAAAATATTGCAAAGCACTCACCTAATGCAGTCATCATCGTGGTTTCAAATCCACTCGATGAGATGACAGCACTTGCTCAGATTGCCACTAACTTTCCAAAGAATCGCGTGATGGGTCAGGCCGGAATGCTTGATACTGCACGCTTTACAAACTTTGTTGCTGAAAAGCTCGGTGTTCCGGTCGCAACAGTGAAGACGCTGACACTTGGTTCACATGGCGACACCATGGTTCCAGTTCCAAGTCGTTGCACAGTCAGCGGAACACCTTTATCAGAGAAGTTGTCACAGGTTGAGATTGATGAACTCGTAGATCGCACACGTAATGGTGGCGCTGAGGTTGTCGCTCTTCTTAAGACTGGCTCTGCTTACTACGCGCCATCTGCAGCTGCAGCTCGTATGGCAAAGGCAGTAATTGAAGATTCAGGTGAAGTCATGCCGGTCTGTGCCTGGGTTGATGGCGAATACGGAATCTCGGGCGTCTACCTTGGCGTAGAAGCTGAGATCGGAAAGGCTGGCGTTCGCAAGGTTGTCGAAAGCAAGCTCACTGATTCTGAAGTTGCTTCACTGAAGGAAGCTGCAGAGGCTGTTCGCGCTAAGCAAGCTGACGTTCAAACACTCTAAGAAACTTTAATACCAGGCCAATCAGGAGAGAAAAATGTCAAAGATCAAAGTAGAAGGCACAGTTGTAGAGCTCGACGGCGATGAGATGACGCGCATTATGTGGCAGTTCATCAAGGATAAGTTGATCCTTCCTTACCTCGACGTCAATCTCGAGTACTACGACCTCGGTATGGAACATCGCGATGCAACAGATGACCAGGTCACAATCGATGCTGCAAAGGCTATTCAGAAGCATGGCGTCGGCATCAAGTGCGCAACTATTACTCCAGATGAAGCCCGCGTTGAAGAGTTCGGCCTCAAGAAGATGTGGAAATCTCCTAACGGAACAATCCGCAACATCCTTGGTGGCGTTATCTTCCGCGAACCAATCATCATCTCAAACGTTCCACGTCTGGTTCCACACTGGACCAAGCCAATCGTTATCGGTCGTCACGCATTTGGTGATCAGTACAAGGCAACTGACTTTAAGGTTCCAGGCAAGGGCAAGCTCACTCTCACTTTCGTTCCAGAAGATGGCTCAGCTCCAATCCAGCATGAAGTCTTTGACTTTGAATCTTCCGGTGTGGCACTTGCGATGTATAACGTTGATAGGTCAATCTATGACTTCGCTCGTGCATCACTGAACTACGGACTCTTGCGTAAGTTCCCGGTCTATCTCTCAACCAAGAACACAATCCTTAAGGCATACGATGGACGCTTTAAAGATATCTTTGAAGAGGTCTACCAGGCAGAGTTCAAAGCACAATTTGAAGCAGCAGGTATCTGGTATGAGCACCGCCTCATCGATGACATGGTTGCCATGTCACTTCGTATGGAGGGTGGCTACGTCTGGGCATGTAAGAACTACGACGGAGATGTTCAATCAGATACCGTCGCACAGGGTTATGGCTCACTCGGTTTGATGACATCTGTTCTTATGACACCAGATGGAAAGGTCTGCGAATCAGAGGCAGCTCACGGAACAGTGACACGTCACTACCGCGATCACCAGGCTGGCAAAGAGACTTCAACAAATCCCATCGCATCTATCTTCGCTTGGACACAGGGCTTAGCTCACCGTGCAAAGCTCGATAACAATGCCGAGCTTGCAAAGTTCTCAAAGACTCTCGAAGAAGTCTGCGTTAAGACAGTTGAAGAAGGAAAGATGACCAAGGACCTCGCGCTCTTGATCTCAAATACTGCGCCATACCAAACGACGCAGCAGTTCCTGGCTTCAATCGATGAGAACCTCAAGAAGGCAATGGCTTAATCGCCTAGTTCTATGAATCAGAGCCATGGCGTTATTGCGCTCGTTGGCTCAGGTGAATATTTACCAGCAATGCAGGAGTTCGAATCCGGACTCCTGCGTTCTGCTGTTGCGCGTGGAAAGAAGAAGTCATTCGTTCAGATACCAACAGCTTCTTCTCATGAAGGCGATGATCGTAGAATTTTTTGGAAGCGTCGCGGCCTAGAACAGGCAGAACGTATTGGATGCGAAGGTATCTACCTTCCAATCTACGAGCGCGAAGATGCCTTTAAGCAAGAACATATCGAGGCGTTGCAGGGCGCTGGGTTGATCTACTTCTCTGGCGGTGATCCCCATCGGATTGCAGATGTTTTTAAGGATTCACCGCTCTGGGATGCAATTGTTCAAGAGTGGGAGAGTGGCTCATCCTTGGCTGGATGTTCTGCTGGTGCGATGGCATTTGGCGGCACCATCATGGGAATCCGAAAGTCATCACATAGCCATGGCTTAAATCTCTTACCTGAAATTGAGGTAATTCCTCATTACGACAAGATGTTGGGATGGCTGCCAGATCGTGTGGCATCTTTTATTGCTCGCGTGGGAGCCGATACCACTTTGATTGGTATCGATGAAAATACTGCGCTATTCAATGATGGCAGTTGGAAAGTATCCGGCGAAGGCAAAGTTCACATACTGCGCGGGGTTCTAGAAATAGCTAAATAGCCTTAACCTTCTTTCATGGATATGGAGAAGATGCTCAAACATATGGCCTGGGCCAATCAAGAAGTTATTGGGAAGATCAATGAACTTCCCAAAGAGGCACTTGACGCATATGCAGTTAATCCCGATTGGAGCGTCGGCAAATTCTCTCGCAAGCAGTTCATCATGCAACTGAGCATCGCGCCCAAGCGGTAGCAGCTCTTGAAATCCGAGGCTACAACTCAATTAATCTTGATAATTATGATGTATGGAGCTACCAAATAAGTATTGGAGAATAAGTAAAGCCCCGCCGGATAACCGACGGGGCTTTACCTTTAATCTAATTAGTTAATACGCGCACCTGATGTTGCATCGAAGAGATGAACAGAGTTAGCAACGTTAGAAACTGTAATGGTGTCACCTGGCTTTGGTGGGTTCTTTGGATCCCAGCGAACGATGACCTGAGCGCCCTCATCTGTTGAGTTAGCGAACTGAACACCTGAATCAGCTGGCTTTCCATAAACAAATGCATCAGAACCAAGCTCTTCAACAACTTCAACGAGTACGTGGAAGCCTGTTGATGCTGGCGCCCAACCCTCTGGACGGATACCAACGATGACTGATGAACCAGCTGATGCAGGGACATCGATATTGAGATCGCCCATCGTCGCCTTGCCACCTGAGACAGGTGCAATAAGAAGGTTCATTGCAGGAGATCCGATAAATCCAGCAACGAAAGCATTTGCTGGATTATCGTAAAGATTACGAGGTGTATCTACCTGCTGGAGGAGACCATCCTTAAGTACTGCAACGCGATCACCCATAGTCATCGCTTCAACCTGGTCGTGAGTTACATACACGGTTGTGATTCCGAGGCGGCGCTGAAGCGCAGCAATCTGTGTACGAGTTGCAACACGAAGTTTTGCATCGAGGTTAGACAATGGCTCATCCATTAAGAAGACCTGTGGTTCGCGGACAATTGCACGACCCATTGCAACGCGCTGACGCTGACCGCCAGAGAGAGCCTTTGGCTTACGCTCTAAGTAGAGTTCGAGGTCGAGCAACTTTGCTGCCTCGCGGACGCGCTTTTCGCGCTCTGCCTTATCGATGCCAGCGATCTTGAGCGCGAAGCCCATGTTCTCTGCAACTGTCATGTGTGGGTATAACGCATATGACTGGAAGACCATTGCAATATCGCGATCCTTAGGAGCAACGTTTGTTACGTCGCGGTCGCCGATAAGAATTCGTCCACCATCAATTTCCTCAAGGCCGGCCAACATACGAAGTGATGTTGACTTACCGCAACCTGATGGACCAACAAGCACAAGGAACTCGCCATCTGCGACGGTGAGGTTGAGCTTGTCTACAGCAGGAGTGGTCGTGCCTGGGTAGATGCGTGATGCATTTTCAAATACAACTGATGCCATTTTATTCTTCCTTATCCGGGCAGGTACGTGCCCGACGGTCCGAGGGTAAGGCGTGGGTCGGTTGACCAACGGGGCAAGGTTATCCGCGAGTAGACCGGGGGGGAAGAGGCTCGCTACACTTCTCACACTATGGACCCTGCGCCGACCGGCTCGATTTTTGCTCCCATCGCCCTTGTAATCTCCCTTATTCTTCTCGGCGCCCTCTTTGTCGCTGCCGAAATTGCCTTGATCTCACTCCGCGAATCTCAGGTGCGTCAGGTCGCCCTTCGAGGTCGCCGTGGCGCCAAGGTGGCAAAGCTCCACTCCAACCCCAACCGACTCCTTGCCGCTGTGCAGGTAGGTGTAACACTCTCCGGGTTTCTCTCAGCTGCCCTCGGCGCTGAAAAGCTCGGTCAATTCGTCATTCCATGGCTAGAAGATCGCGGCCTCAAAAATAGCGTTGCCAATACCACCTCACTTGTTGGATTGACCTTGATCATTGCTTACATCTCTCTGGTCTTTGGCGAGCTCGTTCCAAAGAAGTTGGCGCTCTTTCGCTCTGAACCCATTGCGATGTGGTCTGCTGGCTTCATCGATGTCATTGCAAATATCTTCCGCCCAGTTATCTGGTTGCTCTCAAAATCAACAGATCTTGTACTTCGCCTCTTTGGGATAGATCCCAAGCAAGCACGCGAACAGATGTCAGAAGAAGAGCTTCTTGACCTCGTTACTGGACATGCCGCCCTGACTGATGAAGAGCGTGACATTGTTGAAGAAGTCTTTAACGCCTCTGAACGTCAGGTTCATGAATTGATGGTCCCTCGCACTGAGGTCGACTTCATCGATGGCTCACTCACAATTGCAAAGGCGATGGCGCTCGCTTCCGAGAAATCCCACTCACGTTATCCAGTTGTACGTGGATCATCTGATGAGGTCATTGGATTTATTCATGTCCGTGATCTGATTGACCCGTCTCTTGCAAATTCGCAGGCAAAGATTCAAGAGCTCACTCGTAACATCATGTTCTTACCCGGAACAAAGGGCGTTCTACCGGCCTTGACAGAGATGCGTGCCCAGCGCCAACACTTGGCGATTGTGCTCGATGAATATGGTGGAACCGATGGCATCGTGACGATGGAAGACCTCGTTGAATGCCTCATTGGCGATATCCGTGACGAGTATGACAATGATGAGCAGGATCTCTCCATTGAATCTCGCACCGGTGATTTTGAGGTTGATGGCCTGATGTCACTCGATGACCTGAGGGAGCAATCAGGCGTTGATATCCCAGAGGGTCCCTACGAAACGATTAGCGGTTATGTAATGCACTTCTTAGGTCGCATTCCGGTCGAGGGTGACCTGCTCAACGTCAATGGAATTCGAATCTCAGTACTTTCGATGGAGGGCAAGCGCGTAGGGCGCTTACTGATCTCTCGTTCGGCTTAACTTCAAAAGATAAATCCACGCGAAGTTGCAGGCTGGTCGTGCGAGAATGCACCTATGAGCAAGAAGCGAGTTCTCTCAGGAATCCAGCCCACCAGCGATTCCTTCCACCTTGGAAATTATCTGGGTGCGGTCAAGCAGTGGGTTGAGCTCCAAGATGGACATGATGCTTTCTATTGCATCGTCGATCTGCACGCACTGACCGTCGAGACCGACCCGACACTTCTTCGAAAGCGCACCTTGATGTCGGCGGCGCAGCTTCTTGCACTCGGAATCTCTCCCGATAAATCAACGCTCTTTGTGCAATCACAAGTCCCGCAGCACAACCAACTCGGTTGGATTATGGAGTGCATGACCGGCTTCGGTGAAGCAAGTCGCATGACTCAATTTAAAGATAAGTCCTCTAAGGCAGGAGCAGATGCAGCGCGGGTAGGGCTCTTTACATATCCCATGTTGATGGCAGCCGACATCTTGCTCTATCAAACACATCTTGTTCCGGTCGGAGAAGATCAACGTCAACATATCGAATTAACTCGAGATGTTGCAGGGCGTTTTAATACTCGATACGGCCAGACCTTCCAGATTCCAGAAGGTTTCATCCTTAAGCAAGGTGCAAAGATTTACGATATTCAAGATCCCACATCGAAGATGAGTAAATCATCAGGCTCTGGCTCTGGATTGATTGACATCCTAGATGCGCCAGAGGTTAATCTGAAGAAGTTTAAGAGCGCTGTTACTGATGCGGGCCGCGAAGTGAAATTTGATACCGTTGAAAAACCAGGTATCAGCAATTTGCTCACCATCCACTCTGCCCTCTCTGGAACCTCAATCGCAGATCTCGAGAATGAATTTGCCGGCAAAGGTTACGGAGATTTCAAATCTGCAGTTGCAGAAGTTGTCGTCGAGTACTTCCGTCCAATTCGCACTCATGCGCTTGAACTACTAGAAGATGAGTCTCATCTGCTCCGGATTTTGCATCAGGGTTCTGAAAAGGCACGCGAGGTTGCTCAATCCACTCTCGATCAAACATATAAGAATCTTGGTCTGGTTCTCTGATGAAGATGCGCGCTGCAATTGTTGCTGCTCTTCTCGCAATCACATCGCTTGTTACAGCTCCGGCATCTGCTGCAAACCTGACCATCGGAATCGCCTACGATATCGGCGGTCGCGGTGATCGCTCATTTAATGATGCGACGGCAGTTGGTTTAGAAAAGGCGAAGAAGAACTTCACCTTTTCAGTTGAGCCGGTCATCACCGATGGAACAAGCGCCGATCGCGAGCGTCGCGTCCGTGGGCTGATTGCCAAGAATTGCAACCCCATCATTGTGGTCGGCGCGGGATATGCGCCAACAATTCAAGCGTTGGCGGTCGAGTTCCCCAATACTCAATTTGCAATCCTCAACGATGCAACGATTGATGCTCTCAACGTCACCTCATTAATCTTTGCCGATACCCAAGGCGCTTACTTAGCTGGATTTAGCGCAGCTCTTGCATCAAAGAGCGGCAAAGTAGCGATGATTGCTAATACCAATCAGGCCGATATGTATCAAAATGGATTCCTTGCCGGAGTCCTTGCTTCAAAGCGACCTGTCTCTTCTATGGTCAAGTATGTAAACGGCTCATCAGTGACTGCCGCAAAGCAGGCGATGGATGCCGGCGCAGATGTCATCTTTATGGCACGTCCTGGTTCAAACTCAGAAGTTTTCTCAACGATTGTTGCTCGTAATGTTGCAAAGGCCAAGGTCAAGAATTACAAATCAGTTGGTCTCATCACGGTCGAACCAGATCAATATGTCAGTGTTTCAAGTTCAACCCGAAAGTACTTGTATGCAACCGTTGTAAAACACGTTGATAAGGCAATGTATGACGTCATTGAAAAAGCTCTCTCTGGAAAGCAACTTCTCGATGTACTTGATGCAGATGCAGGAATCTATGGTTATCGCTACACAGTCATTGGGGGAGGGATTACCTTTACGACGTATCTCCCAGCGCTGACTGCGGCGTCGGCATCAATTAATAAGGCAGCTGCCACAGCCTCCAAAATCGCTGGCTAATCACTTCACTTCCGCCAATTCTTTAAAGTACGGGTTGAGAGTTTTCCAATTTGTTACATGCCACGCGGGCAAAACACCTCGTTTATTTAGGTATTAAAGGGTCAAAAAGATAGGCTCACCCCACAAAGCCTTTAAGCCAATCACAGCGTTTGAAGGATCCACATTTCAATCTCCTTGGAGGAACCCTTGAAGAAGACAACAAAGATTGTTGCAGCTTTCGCAGCTGCAGCTCTTGCTTTCGGTGTAGCACCAGCTGCAACCGCAGCAAATGCAACAAAGGCTTGCCTTGCACTTGATACAGGTGGCGTAGATGACAAGTCATTCAACGCTTCAGCATGGGCTGGCGCAAACGCTGCTAAGAAGGCAAATGCAAACGTAACTGTTTCATATCTTGCTGCAGCAACAGATGCAGATTACGCACCAAACATTAAGAAGCTTGTAGACGAAAAGTGCGACATCATCGTAGGTGTTGGCTTCCTTATCAACAGCGCAATCGTTGATGCAGCGAAGAAGAACCCAACAGTGAAGTTCGCAATCGTTGACCAGGATGGCGAAGACCACGGTGCAGATGGATCTGTCTACCCAGGTAAGAAGATCGCTAACCTCAAGCCACTTGAGTTCGCAACAAACGAGTCTGCATTCCAGGCTGGTTACCTTGCAGCTGGCGTTTCAAAGACCGGTAAGGTCGCAACATACGGTGGTCTCAACATTCCACCTGTCACAATCTTCATGGATGGCTTTGCTAAGGGTGTTGCTCACTACAACGCTAAGAAGGGCAAGTCAGTTCAGGTCCTCGGTTGGGATACAAAGAAGGCTGACGGAACATTCGTCGGTGGCTTCTCAGATTCAGCTAAGGCACTTCAGATCTCTAAGAACTTCGAGCAGCAGGGTGCAGATGTAATCTTCCCAGTTGCTGGTGGTCTTGGTGGCGCAACAGCAGGTAACTCAATTGCTTCAAAGAAGTCAGTTGTTATCTGGGTTGATACCGATGGATTCGTAGCTGCACCACAGTACAAGAAGGTTCTTCTTACTTCTGTAGTTAAGGGTGTCGATACATCTGTTAAGGGTGTAATCCTTGACGTTGCAAGCAACAAGTTCTCATCAACAGGTTACGTAGGTACCCTCAAGAATGGTGGAACAAAGCTTGCTCCGTACCACGATCTCATCCGCATGGTTCCTTCAGCACTTCGCGCTGAAGTTACTAAGCTCGGTACAGATATTTCAAACAAGAAGGTTTCAGTTAAGTAATTAACTAAAATCTTCCGACAAAACGGAGCCAGCGAATTCGCTGGCTCCGTTTTGCATTCCCTTTTCCTTCAATTTAACTTTGTGGAAAGTAGCTTTAACGAGTAGATTTACACACATGTCCCTCGAATTGCGCGGCATCACAAAGCGCTTTGGTGCACTCACCGCTAATGACTCCATCGACCTCCGAGTCGAATCCGGCGAAATTCACGCCATCCTTGGAGAAAATGGCGCTGGTAAATCAACGCTCATGAATATTGTCTACGGTCTTCTCTCACCAGATGAAGGCACAATTTCAGTCGACGATAAAATTATTGATATTAATTCTCCACTTGATGCACTTGCCGCTGGTATCGGAATGGTGCACCAGCACTTCATGTTGATTCCAGTCTTTACCGTGGCCGAGAACATTGTGCTTGGACATGAGAAAGTGAAGGGCCCTGGATTCTTAGACCTTCAAGCGGCACGAGAAGAAATCAAGCGAGTCTCTGCCGAGTTTAACTTCGATGTCGACCCTGACGCGCTCGTTGAAGATTTGCCAGTTGGAATTCAACAGCGAGTTGAAATTATCCGCGCCCTTATTTATGACGCAAAGGTGCTAATTCTCGATGAGCCAACTGCAGTTCTAACCCCACAAGAAACAGATGAACTCCTTCGCAATATGAAGAAGTTGCGCGATCAAGGCACTGCAATCGTCTTTATTACCCATAAGCTCCGTGAGGTAAAGGCTGCTGCAGATAAAATTACGATTATTCGTCGCGGCGCTGTTGTCGGAACTGCTTCACCATCTGCCAGCCAGGAAGAACTCGCCTCATTGATGGTGGGTCGACCAGTCTCACTCGATGTAGATAAGGCGGCTCCACAACTCGGTGAAGTGATGCTCAAGGTCGAAAATCTCAATATTCATGATCACACCGGGCGTACCTTGGTTAAGAACATCTCATTTGAACTTCGTGCCGGCGAAGTCCTTGCAGTTGCGGGCGTGCAGGGCAATGGGCAATCCGAGCTCGCAGAGGCGATTGTTGGTCTGCAAGAACATATTGATGGACGCATCACATTAGATGGCGAAGCAATCAAGGTCGGCAAGGTGCGAGATGCGCTGCATGCCGGTATCGCCTTTATCCCAGAATCACGTGAAGAAGATGGCCTTATCTCTTCTTTTAGCATCGAAGAGAATCTCATCCTCGATCTTCATGATCTCCCTCCCTTTGCAAAGGGTCCAGTGATTTCACAGAGCGCAGTCGCTGAAAATGCATCAAAGCGAGTAGTCGAATTTGATATCAGAGCTCAATCACCAAAGGATTCCGCCTCATCGCTATCTGGTGGAAATAAGCAGAAAGTTGTCCTTGCCCGCGAACTATCACGACCGGTAAAACTCGTTGTCGCATCTCAGCCAACTCGCGGACTCGATGTTGGTTCAATCGAATTCGTCCACGAGCGAATGATTGCTGAGCGTGATTCTGGACGAGGCGTACTTCTCTTCAGCACCGAACTGGATGAGGTAATTGCTTTGGCAGATCGCATCGCGGTCATGTATCGCGGAGAATTTATTGCAATTGTTCCAGCAGATACTTCTCGTGAAGAACTTGGCCTCTTGATGGCGGGAGTAAAGAAATGAAGCAATTCCTAAAAAAGCTCACACTTCCCGCCCTGGCATTCTCGATGGCGCTCTTCGTCAGCGGATTACTCGTTGCATTCTCTGACTCAAAAGTTCTCGCACTCAAGTCATCGCCACTTTCAATGTTGCGAGAAGCTTTCTCAACTGCCGGTGGCGCTTACTGGGCGCTCTTCCGTGGTTCTATCTTTGATCCAGAACTCGCTAAAGCAGCATTCATCGAAGGCTTCTATCCACTCTCAGAGACAATCGTTGCCGCAACTCCACTCATTCTCACTGGACTCTCTGTCGCACTTGCATTTAAAGCCGGCCTCTTCAATATCGGAGCACAGGGCCAATTTATCGCCGGCGCAATCGGTGCCAGCTATGTTGGTTTCCACTTCGAACTTCCAGTTGTTCTTCACACCATTGCTGCAATTTCAGCTGCGCTTCTCTGTGCTGGACTCTATGGTGGCTTTGTCGGTTTATTGAAAGCACGAACTGGTGCCCACGAAGTAATTGTGACCATCATGCTCAACTATGTTGCCGGTTACTTCCTGCTCTGGATTCTTAGTACCGGGCCATTCCTGCGCCCGGGACGTCAAGATCCATTGGCGCCTGAGGTAAAGATGTCCTCGCGCCTGCCTCATCTCTTCGGTTCAGAACTTCGCGCAAATCTAGGTTTCATTATTGCCCTCCTCGCCGCCGGTGCAATCTGGTGGCTCCTCAATCGAAGTACGTGGGGATTTAAATTCCGCGCAGTCGGTGCCAATGCGGCAGCGTCAAAGACCGCTGGTATCTCTGTCGGGCGCTCTACAACAACAGTGATGTTCATTGCAGGTGCTCTCGCCGGACTTGGTGGCGCAGTACAAATTCTCGGCTCGGAACCAGCTCTTACCGCTGGAGTCGGTGGCAGCTTTGGCTTTGATGCAATCACCGTTGCCCTCTTAGGTCGCGGTACTCCTATCGGAACAGTATTTGCTGCACTTCTCTTCGGCGCGCTACGTGCTGGTGGATTGACGATGCAGGCGAGTACCGAGACGCCGCTAGATCTTATTCTCGTGATTCAGGCGCTAGTCGTTCTCTTCATCGCAGCCCCTGCTCTTATCAAGGCGCTCTTTAGATTGAAGAACGTTGATGAAGGAGAAGCTCTCGCTTCGAAGGGATGGAACGGCTAATGACTACGCAAGAAGTTCGCGCTCTCTCTGCGCCAGAACGCCGACGCCGTCGTGGAATCATCACGATGGCAATCCTTGGTCTCTTCGCACTCATTGTCTTTGCAATTATGCCCAAAGAGGGTCAGCCAGTTACCTATAGCTTCGTCTTAGGTGATGAGTGGATTCTTATTAAGGAATGGATTGTGAACTCAACTGCCGCCAGCTTGGGATTTGCAATCGCATCTTTGCTTGCAGTTGCGCTAGCAGCGATTCAATTTAGAGCGGGCAAGACAGTTCGATTTGCAAGTGCAATCTTTGCGATTTCGTTCTTGATGTCCTTCCTCAGTTGGGCGGCAGCTGGAAAATTCATTCCATTTACCGGCCTGCTCCAAGGTGGACTCCTTCTCTCGGTACCTCTGATCTTCGGTGCGATGGCTGGCGTTCTCTCTGAACGTTCTGGCGTTATCAATATTGCAATCGAAGGCCAACTCCTGGCCGGCGCTTTCGTATCAGGCGTTCTAGCCTCACTGCTCCATAGCAATTGGTGGGGTCTACTCTTCGCACCCGTTGCTGGCGCGCTGATTTCACTTCTCCTCGCCGTCTTTGCAATCAAGTACGGAATCGATCAAGTTGTACTTGGATTCGTTCTCAATGTCTTGGTGATTGGATTGACGAGCTTCCTCTATAAGAAGTTGCTGATTCCATACCAATCTGAATGGAACTCCGCGATCGCCTTCAACCCAATCAACATTCCGATTCTCTCTAAGATTCCAGTTATTGGTCCGATCCTCTTTAGCCAGAGCATCATCGTTTACTTAATGTATGTCGTGGTCGCCTTTATCCATATCGCGCTCTTTAAGAGCAAGTGGGGGCTTCGCACACGTTCAGTGGGAGAAAACCCAACTGCAGCCGAATCCGTTGGTATTGATGTCAACAAGATTCGTTTCAAGAATGTTCTCTGGGCTGGCGCTGTCGCTGGCCTCGGCGGTGCATTCTTTACCCTCGGCGCCGTTGGTTCATTTAGCAAGGAGATGACAGCAGGTAAGGGCTTTATCGCACTTGCTGCTCTCATCTTTGGTCGCTGGTCGCCACTGGGCGCAGTTGCAGCTGCTCTTATCTTCGGTTTCGCCGATAATTTGCAGGGACTTCTCACAATCACCGGCACGCCAATCCCATCAGAGTTCATGTTGATGGCTCCATATATCGCAACCATCATCGCAGTCTCTGGCTTTGTCGGAAAAGTTCGAGCCCCCGCCGCCGATGGAATCGCCTACAAACGTGGCGGCGGTTCCCACTAATGCAGATCGATTGGGAGCTCTTGCGCAGTGAAGCGCTGGCTGCGATGAAGAAGGCTTATGTTCCTTACTCAAAGTTTCCAGTAGGAGTTGCTGCGCTAGTAGATGATGGGCGAATCGTCACTGGCTGCAATGTCGAGAATGCAAGCTATGGCCTGACGCTCTGTGCAGAGTGTGGATTAGTTTCATCTCTTGCAGCGACAGGTGGCGGAAGACTGATCGCCTTTGCTTGCGTAGATATTTCAGGAAATCCATTGATGCCATGCGGTCGCTGTCGTCAGCTCTTGCAAGAGCATGGTGGTTCAAAGTTGCAGTTAATGACAGATGAAGGCGTAAAGACGCTCAATGATTTACTACCGTGGGCCTTCGGTCCAGAAGAAATCGATACCCGAATCAGCAACGCGATTTCGGATTGAGGGAGAAGTCGATTGTCATGATTGAACCATTTGCAGCCGTTGAAATTATTTCGGCTAAGCGTGACCGTAATGAATTAACAGATCCACAGATTGATTGGGTTATTGATGCCTACACCCGAGGCGCAGTAGCCGATGAGCAGATGTCTGCGCTATTGATGGCTATCTTGCTCAACGGCATGAACTCACGTGAGATTTCACGATGGACAAATGCGATGATCAATAGCGGCGAACGTATGAACTGGTCTGCACTCGATCGTAAGACTGCAGATAAGCACTCCACTGGTGGAGTCGGCGACAAGATCACTCTTCCCCTCGCACCACTTGTTGCAGCATGCGGGGGAGCAGTTCCACAACTTTCTGGGCGTGGCCTCGGACATACTGGTGGCACCCTCGACAAGATGGAATCCATTCCTGGTTGGCGGGCATCGCTCTCCAACGCTGAGATGTTGCAGGTATTGAAAGATACCGGCGCTGTTATCTGTGCCGCTGGCGCTGGTTTAGCTCCGGCAGATAAGAAGCTCTACGCGCTACGTGATGTCACTGCAACGGTCGAAGCGATTCCATTGATTGCATCATCGATCATGAGTAAGAAGATTGCCGAAGGAACATCGGCGCTAGTACTCGATGTAAAGACCGGTTCGGGTGCATTTATGTCAGACCCAAAGAAGGCAGGCGAACTCGCACGCACCATGGTGCAGCTCGGTGTCGATGCCGGTGTAAAGATGCGCGCACTTGTTACAGCGATGGATGTACCGCTTGGCTTGACTGCTGGAAATGCACTCGAAGTCCGCGAATCTGTTGAAGTTCTTGCAGGTGGTGGCCCAGCTGATGTTGTAGAGCTCACGATTTTATTGGCGCGAGAGATGATTGATGCCGCAGGAATTATCGGAAAAGATCCAGCTGAAGCGCTTAAGGATGGCAGCGCGATGGATCATTGGCGACGGATGGTTGCAGCACAAGGTGGAGATCCAGATGCAGCACTTCCAGTCGCTCGCGAAAACCATGTTGTAAAGGCTGCCAATAGCGGAATCATTACAACGATGGATGCGATGAAAGTCGGCGTATCAGCCTGGCGCCTCGGCGCTGGACGTTCCAAGCAAGGCGAACAAGTACAAGCAGGCGCCGGTATCGAAATGCATGCCAAGCCAGGCGATTACATTGAAGCAGGTGCACCTCTCTTTACTCTGCATACTGATGAGGCGCCTCGCTTCGAGCGAGCACTCGAAATTCTCGATGGCGCAGTAGCAATTGTTGAAAATGGGGTCGTTAATCGATTGCCTCTCGTTCTCGAAAGGATTGAAGGATGAGCGTTGTAAATCCAGATCTATTGAAGAAGCCATCAGAGGCACAGGTCAAGCGTCTACCTAAGGCTTTGCTCCACGATCACCTTGATGGCGGACTCCGCCCAGAGACAATCATTGAAATTGCGAAAGAGATTGGCCATGATTTACCAACCTATGATGCAACAGAGTTGGCAGAGTGGTTCCGTGCATCGTGTGATTCAGGTTCTCTTGTTCTCTATTTAGAAACTTTCGCTCACACTGTTGCTGTGATGCAGCGTCGCCAAGATATCGTCCGTGTCTCTCGTGAATGTGCAGTAGACCTTGCGCGTGATGGAGTTGTCTATGCAGAGGTGCGTATGGCACCAGAGCTCCTTACCGAAAAGGGTCTCTCCCTCTCTGAGGCAATCGAGGCAATTCTTGAGGGATTCCGGGAAGGCGAGAAAGAAGCGAAGGCAGAAGGAAATACCATTCGCATCGTCTCTCTACTCTGCGGCATGCGCCAGAATCAGCTCTCTCAAGAAGTTGCAGAACTCGCGGTCAAGTATCGCGACAAAGGTGTTGTTGGATTCGATATCGCCGGGCCAGAAGATGGTTTCCCGCCGAGCGACCAACTCGATACATTCGAATATTTGCGGAAAGAGAATGCCCACTTCACAATTCATGCGGGCGAGGCCTATGGCCTGCCTTCCATCTGGGAGGCGATTCAGATCTGTGGCGCCGAACGTCTAGGTCATGGTGTTCGTATCGCAGATGATATTGATTTCAACCATACTCCAGCGCGCCTCGGTCGTCTCTCTTCATACCTTCGCGATCGTCGAATTCCACTTGAGATGTGCCCATCATCAAATATTCAAACAGGTGTCGCCTCTTCATTTGCTGATCACCCAATCGGAAAGTTAGCAAAGCTTCGTTTCCGAGTGACAGTCAATACCGATAATCGCTTAATGTCTGCCACCTCAATGAGTCGTGAGATGAATGAGCTGGTAAAGGCATGTGATTGGAACTTCCTTGATCTCCAACGAGTGACCATTAATGCACTCAAGAGCGCCTTCATTCCATTTGAAGAGCGCCTCCAAATAATCGATGAAATCGTTAAGCCGGCATTTGCAGTAATCGCTGCAGAATAAGTAAAGGACTCTCATTATGGCGAAGTACACCTTGCAGCAAGTTGCAAAGACCATCGATTACGCACTTCTTCGTCCAGATATGTCTCGCGCTGAAGTTCGTGAAGGTTGCGAAGTTGCGCTGAAGTATGACGTTGCCTCAGTCTGTTGCAAGCCGGCAGATGTCGCTTTCTGTGCTGATATCTTGCGTGGCTCTGATGTCCATGTCGGAACCGTTGTTGGTTTCCCTCATGGCAACTCAGCAACTTCAGTCAAAGTATTTGAGACAAAACAAGTTGTGGCAGATGGCGCAACTGAGATCGATGTCGTAATGAATATCGGTCTAATGAAGTCAGGTATGTATGATGAAGTTCGTGATGAGCTTGCCGCAGTTGTGGCTGCAGCCGGCGGAAATCAGGTAAAGGTCATTTTAGAGAATGCATATCTGACCAAGGAAGAGATTGTTAAGGCCTGCCAGCTCGTTGAAGCCGCTGGCGCTGACTATGTGAAGACATCTACCGGCTTTGCTCCAACCGGTGCAATTCTGGAAGATGTAAAGCTCATGCGCGCATCTGTCTCTCCAAAGATTGAGGTCAAGAGCGCAGGCGGGGTAAAGAATCTCGATATGTTATTGGCATTTATGGATGCAGGTGTGAAGCGCAGTGGTGCATCAGCTGCAGCTGCAATGCTCGATGAATTTAAAGAGCGTTTCGGCGCTTAATTATTGAGTAAGAAATTTTCTCAACGGTTCACGAAGCTCATTAATCAGTACCGCTGACTCTTCAGCGCTCTTTGTAATGACCTCGATATAACACTTCATCTTCGCCTCGGTTCCTGATGGGCGGATGATCGCGCGAATGCCTCCAGCGAGCCAGATTCGAAGGCCATCTGTCGGAGGTAGGCCATCAGTGGGGGCTGCGAGGTCATCTATGGCCTCTACCGCTCGTCCCGCTATCTCCTGAGGGGGATTTGAACGTAAAGTAGCTAAAAGGCGGGTAATCGCCCCCATATCGGAGACTCGGATAGAGATCTGCTCTGTCCCATGGAAACCGTGGCGGGCCCAGATCTCATCGAGAAGATCGGCGAGCGTCAGACCATCACCCTTGAGATCCATCGCAATCTGCGCCAAGAAGAGCGCCGCTGAGACTCCATCCTTATCGTTAACAGTCTCTGAATCAACAGCATAGCCAATCGCCTCTTCATAGCCATAGGCGAGATCTTCAATCTTTGCCAACCACTTAAAACCGGTGAGAACTTCCTTAAAGTCAACGCCGTAATGTGCTGCGATCTTACGAAGTGCAGAGGAGGAGACAATTGAGTTGCCCATCGTGCCGGCAGGTTTGGTGCGCGCAATCCATTCGCCAAAGATCACACCTAATTCATCGCCGCGGAGCATCCGCCAACCAACTTTGGGATCATTAATTGCAGCAGCGCAGCGATCGGCATCGGGATCATTTGCAATGACAAGATCTGCTCCAAAGTCGCGAGCCTTCGCAAGAGCTAAATCGATTGCACCTGGCTCTTCTGGATTTGGAAATGCAACTGTGGGAAAATCTGGATCTGGGGTGCACTGCTCATCAACCAGAATCAGTGTGGCAAAGCCGGCATGGTTGAAAACTCGTTGAACTGTCTCAGTTCCGACACCATGCATCGCGGTGTAAACGATCTTGATATCACCAGGACGTGGCGCTAACTTGATAGTGCGCTCTATATATTCAGTGATGACTTCCTCACCTAAAACTGTCCATTTATTGCCACGGGGGAGCGCCTTCAGGGATGTGACTGCATCAATATCACTAGCAATAAAGCTATCTGTCGGATTAATAATCTGAGATGTGGCGTAATTGATTCCATCGGCGGTGGGTCCGATATAGACCTTGTAACCATTATCTTGCGGTGGGTTATGGCTAGCTGTCACCATGATTCCAACATCGCATTTGAGATGAGATGTTGCGAAGGCGAGTACCGGGGTCGGAAGCGGGCGTGGCAGTATGTAGACATCCATCCCAGCACCGCTCAAAATCTCGGCAGATTCCTGGGTGTAATCCTCAGAACCGTAACGAGCATCTCGGCCAATTACGACTGATGTCATTCCACGTTTTCTCATATAGGAAGCGATGCCAGCGGCAGCGCGTCCAACAACTGCACGGTTCATACACGATGGACCTGCACCGATTGGTCCGCGAAGCCCGGCGGTACCGAATTGAAGAAATCCGTTAAAGAGTGGCTTGAGCGCAGCCTCATCACCGGCATCTAAGAGTGCTTGTAGGTGAGCGGCAGTTACAGGATCTGGATCATCTGCAATCCAAGCCTTCACTTCTTCGATGAGCGCTGCATTCATAACTGCAGGTTACTCGCTTGAAAAGAGTTAGACGAGTTTTGGGATTGTATTCTTGAGCAATTCGCCCATTCGACTAGCTGCCGCCTTACCCGCTGCGATAACTTCTTCGTGGTTGAGCTTCTCGCCCGTCATTCCTGCTGCAGCATTTGAAACAAGTGAGATTCCCAGAACCTCAGCGCCCATCGCATGTGCAGCGATTGCCTCTGGCACGGTAGACATTCCAACAAGATCTGCGCCCATTGTGCGCATCATCAAAATCTCTGCCGGAGTCTCATAGGTAGGTCCACGCCAATGTACATAGACGCCTTCCTGAAGCGAAGCATCTTCCTTCTTCACAATATCACGGATGCGCTTGCTATAAAGATCGGTGAGGTCAACAAATGTTGCACCGGAAAGTGGTGACTGTGCTGTCATTGAGATGTGATCGCGGATAAGAACTGGTTCGCCTACTTTGTACGCTGCATTGATTCCGCCACATGCATTGGTAAGTACAACTACTTTGCACCCAGCCTTCACTGCAGTGCGAACTCCATGAACAACTGGCTCCATCCCCTTGCCTTCATAGAGGTGAGTGCGTCCAAGAAATACCAATGCACGAATTGATTTACCTTCATGCTCAATAATGTATGAGCGGACTTTGCCTGAATGACCAACAACTGCAGGCGCCTCAAAACCAGTGAGCTCATGTGCATCACATTCATAAGCTGGTGTTCCAAGGGCATCACAAGCGGTGACCCAACCAGATCCCATCACGAGTGCGACATCGTGGGATGCGACTCCAGTCCGTGAAGCAATCTCAGATGCAGCTTGCGCCGCCGCAGCCATTGGGTCTTTGTAGAGAAGCTCTTTGCCTAGTAACTCGTTGGAGGTCATGCCTCAATAATGTCACAGAGGATGGTGCCACTTGAAACCGTTTCGCCCACAACGGCCTTTAAGTTTTTAATCACACCGCTCTTATGGGCATTCAGTGGCTGCTCCATCTTCATCGCTTCTAGGACGATGATCAAATCGCCCGCTTCAACGCGCTGACCTTCTTCAACGGCAATCTTTACAACGGTGCCTTGCATTGGACTTGGCAGCCCATCGCCTGATGCGCCAGAGCCAGAAGCCTGCTTAGCGCGGTGGCGCTTTACCACCGGCTCCGGGGCATGGACCAGAATTTCAAAGCGCTTTCCATTGACCTCGGCCACAAGTTTCTCAGTAGCTGCTCGAGTCTGAGTTTCAACTGGCTCGGATGTGTATGCCGGAATCTCATTGACGAATTCATTCTCGATATAACTGGTGTAGACCTTGAAGATTTCGGTGTAGTTAGCATCTTCCAGAATTGCACGGTGGAAAGGAAGAGCGGTAGCAAGTCCCTGAATTTCAAATTCAGCTAAGGCGCGACGTGAACGTTGGATAGCTTCTTCGCGAGTCGCACCCGTAACTATGAGCTTTGCAAGGAGAGAGTCGAAGTTTCCACCGATGACATCTCCCTTTCGGAAACCGGCATCTACGCGTACGCCAGGTCCGGTTGGGATCTGCCACTCAGTAATGCGGCCAGGTGCAGGCAGGAACGAACGACCAGGATCCTCACCATTAATGCGGAACTCAATTGAGTGGCCACGGATAATGGGATCTTCAAAACCAAGTGCTTCGCCCATCGCAATGCGGAATTGTTGGCGAACCAGATCGATACCGGTAACTTCTTCAGAGACTGGGTGTTCAACCTGCAGGCGAGTATTGACCTCAAGGAATGAGATTGTTCCATCGAGACCTACGAGGAATTCGCAGGTGCCGGCGCCAACATAGCCAGCCTCTTTCATAATTGCCTTTGATGAACGGTAGAGCTCTTCATTCTGGGCATCGGTAAGGAACGGTGCAGGAGCTTCTTCTACCAACTTCTGATGGCGACGTTGCAATGAGCAATCACGGGTAGAAACGACGACCGCATTTCCAAACTTATCCGCTAAGACCTGCGTCTCAACGTGGCGTGGCTTATCGAGATAGCGCTCAACGAAACATTCACCTCGACCAAATCCAGCAATTGCTTCGCGCACTGCAGAGGCATAGAGCTCTGGAATCTCTTCCATTGTTCGTGCGACCTTGAGGCCACGACCTCCACCACCGAAGGCTGCCTTAATTGCGACAGGCAGGCCGTGCTCTTTGGCAAATGCGATAACTTCATCAGCAGTTTCGACCGGATCCTTTGTGCCGGCAACTAAAGGTGCGCCAGCAGCTGCTGCGATGCGACGTGCAGAGACCTTATCTCCGAGTGCGCTAATTGCGGCAGGAGATGGACCAATCCAAATAAGCCCGGCATCGATAACTGCCTGTGCAAAATCTGCATTCTCTGAGAGGAATCCATAGCCTGGATGTACCGCATCAGCACCTGCAACCTTTGCCAGGGCGACAATCTTTGGAATATTGAGATAGGTATCTTTTGCAACAGTTCCTTCTAGGGAATATGCGTAATCCGCGCTCTTTACATGGAGCGCATCGCGATCTTCTTCAGAGTACATCGCAACAGATTCGAGGCCATGATCCTTGCATGCGCGAATAACACGAAGGGCAATCTCACCACGGTTGGCAATCAGAACGCGTTTCATCGCATCTCCTTAACTTCCGGCCAAGAATATCCAAGTTGCTTCATTGCTTTAAGGAGGAAAGGCATTGATAGCCCTACGACATTTGTGTAGTCGCCTTCAATCACAGGAATAAATGGTGAGCCAAAACCATCGAGGGTAAAGCCGCCAGCAACATGGAGCGGTTCGCCCGATGCAACGTAATCTGCAATCTCTGCATCGGTCATATCTGTAAAGGTAACTTTAGTAGTGACGCGATCTGCAATTTCGATTCCTTGCGCAGTATCGATAATGCAATGCCCTGTATGAAGCAGACCAGTGCGGCCGCTTATCTTCTTTGCACGTTCGATTGCAATCTCAGGGGTTCCTGGCTTTCCAAAAGAGATGCCATCGACATCAAAGGTTGAGTCACAGCCGATAATGATTGCTGGGTAATCAATCTGCTCGCGCACGGTATGTGCCTTAGCAACTGCAAGAGCAATCACCATATCTTCAGGTGTCATTGCGTTAAAGAATTCGGTCTCTTCATCGACATGACTGACGATGATGGATGGCGCAAGACCAGCGCCTTCAAGGAGACGTTTACGAGAAGTTGATTGTGATGCAAGAACGATACGTGGCATTAGTCGAACTTCCGTGCGCCGAATGTCACCTGATGGGGAAGCGGTTGACGCAATTGCGGTAGACCAAAGACGCTCCGTTTGATCACTGCCTTTAACTCAACCGGTTTACGGTTTGCCAAGACCGCATGAAGGGCAAGGAGCTCTTCATCGCTGGGATGGCCAGATGCAACGGTGAATTTCATTTATAGCGGGATATTTCCATGCTTACGCGCAGGCAAGATATCGCGCTTGGTCTTTAAGGTACGGAAAGCCTTAGTGATGTACTGGCGTGATTCTTCCGGCTCAATCACGCTATCGATTGTTCCGCGCTCAGCCGCAAGGTAAGGATTTGAGAACTTCTCGGTGTAATCATCTACAAGCTCTTTACGGGTTGCATCAACATCTTTTGATTCTGCAATTTCTTTACGGTGCAAGATATTGACTGCACCCTGTGCACCCATAACTGCAATCTCTGCACTTGGCCAAGCAAAGTTAATGTCGCTTCCAAGGTACTTTGATCCCATCACGATAAATGCTCCGCCATATGCCTTACGCGTAATAAGAGTGACTAGCGGGACAGATGCCTCTGCATATGCATAGAGCAACTTTGCGCCGCGACGGATGATTCCATTCCACTCCTGCTCTGTTCCTGGCATAAATCCAGGAACATCAACGAGGGTGAGTATTGGAATATTGAAAGCATCGCAGAAGCGTAGGAAGCGTGCAGCCTTCTCTGATGAATTAATATCGAGCGTTCCAGCAAGCTGTGATGGCTGGTTTGCGATGATTCCAACTGATTGCCCTTCAATACGAGCAAATCCAACGACGATATTCTGAGCATAGAGAGAATGAATCTCAAGGAATTCACCTTCATCTACCAGTGCCTGAATAAGAACCTTCATGTCATAAGGCTGGTTGGGGCTATCCGGGATCAAAGTGTTAAGCGCTGTATCAGATGCCTTCTTCTCGAGAGTTTCGGTAGGAGGCAGTACCGGAGAGCCATCCATATTATTTGATGGAAGGTATGACAAGAGCGCCTTCACATAATCAATTGCATCAGCTTCAGAATCTGCCATGTAATGGGCATTTCCAGATTTTGTGTTGTGAGTGAAAGCTCCACCAAGCTCTTCCATTCCAACATCTTCACCCGTTACAGTCTTAATCACATCGGGTCCAGTAATAAACATATTTGATGTCTCCTTCACCATAACGGTGAAGTCAGTTAAAGCTGGTGAGTAAGCAGAGCCACCGGCACATGGGCCGAGAATCAATGAAATCTGAGGGATGACACCTGATGAACGAGTATTGAGGCGGAAGATCTTTCCGTAGCCGTTGAGTGAGGCAACGCCCTCTTGAATTCGGGCTCCACCAGAGTCGTTGATTCCTATGAGAGGAATTCCTGACTTAAGTGCGAAATCTGCAATCTTTACAATTTTCTCTGCATGAACTTCACCGAGAGATCCACCAAAGACGGTGAAGTCCTGTGAATACAGCGCAATTGGCCGCCCATCAACAGTCGCCGTTCCAATCACAACGCCATCGCCGTAAGGGCGATTATCTTCCATGCCAAAACCATGTGCCCTATGACGAGCGAACTCATCAATTTCGGTAAATGAATCTGCATCTACCAGCATCTCAATACGCTCGCGGGCAGTCTTCTTTCCCTTTGCATGTTGCTTCTCAACGGCACGGGCTGATCCGGCATGAACAGCTTCATCAATTCGAGCGCGGAGGTCATCAATCTTTCCCGCGGTTGTGTGCAGATCGTGGCTCATGCGCCTAAGGTACTAGCCGTGGGTATAGATGCGCCAAGAGCGCCACTTGATAAAAGGCTGATATCGCAAGAAATCTCGCGGTACTGGCGGGTAAGCGTGGTTGAAGTCACCGGATCAACACAAGATGATTTATTTCAACTGGCGAGTAGCGGAAGTGCAATTCCAAAAACAATTCTTGCAAGTGAGTTTCAAAGAAATGGTCGTGGGAGATTAGATCGCACCTTTGAAGCAGCAGCACATTCTGCACTTACATTCTCTATCTATATCGAACCTAAAGCTGCACGAGAAGAGTGGTCATTTCTCACCTTGCTCGCTGGAATTAGCCTTCATGAAGCGCTCCACACACTTGATCCGCAGATAAGCGTTGGCGTGAAGTGGCCCAATGATTTATTGATTAACGAGAAGAAATTTGTGGGAATGATTGCACAAGCTACCGAGAAGGGAGTTGTTCTCGGTATCGGAATCAATGTTGAGATGAGCGAGGCAGAGCTTCCAGTAGCAAATGCAACATCACTTGTGATTGAAGGCTTCTCCATTCTTGATCGCAATCTGATTCTTGCTGCCTTCATCAATCACTTCGAAATTAATCTTGAGATGTGGGAACACGATCAGAGCTTCCTCGCGCAATACCGGAGCGCATCAGTAACAATTGGTTCAGATGTTGAAGTCACTCTGCCAGGGGGAGAAGTCATTCAATCTAAGGCGGTAGATATCTCAGATTCTGGAGCGCTCATGCTGGCAGATGGTCGTGAAGTAACCGTGGGGGATGTCGTTCATCTACGATAGGTAAGTGAGTAATCGCTTTCCATCAGTCGGAGTCATAGGTGCAGGCCAGCTTGCCCGCATGATGGTGGCGCCAGCAACAGCGCTAGGGGTTGATCTCCTCCTCTTTGCCAGCGACAGTCGCGATTCAGGTGCGCAGATCACCCATCACGTAGTTGGTGATTACACCAACCTCGCCCAGGTGCTCGACTTTGCAAAGAAGTGCGATGTGGTCACCTTTGAACACGAACTTGTTCCGCTCTCCATCATCAAAGGACTCGAAGCTGAAGGCGTGAAGGTATACCCGCCAGCTTCGGCATTTATCTATTCGCAAGATAAAGCTGCGATGCGCGAGAAACTCGCTTCATTTCCAGCACCGCAGTCACAGGTCATTACTGACACCGCCGCCGTTGATAGTTATCCTGTAATTGCCAAATCAATTAGCGGTGGTTATGACGGTCGTGGAGTCTGGAAAGTTAACTCTGAAGCCGAACTACAAGAGATTCTCAAGCAGACATCTCCGCTCTTAATTGAAGAACTTATCAACTTTGATACTGAGATTGCAGTGATGGTTGCCCGTTCACCACATGGTCAGGCCACCTCTTGGGCGCCAGTAGAAACAATTCAAGAAGATGGCATCTGCATCTTGACGATTACTCCGGCGCACAAGATTTCGCCAGCAGTTGCTGAGAAAGCTCAACAGATGGCCCTTGAGATTGCGCAACATGTTGGCGTGGTTGGTGTGATGGCGGTAGAAATGTTCGTCAAGGGTGAAGAGCTATTCATCAACGAACTTGCAATGCGCCCACATAATTCGGGCCATTGGTCTATTGAGGGTGCGGTCACATCCCAATTCGAGCAGCACCTTCGTGCGATCTTAGATCTTCCACTAGGCAGCCCAGCGATGAACCACTCATTTGCAGTGATGGGCAATGTTTTGGGTGGAGAGAAGACCGATATGTATCGCCCATATCTTCACTTGATGGCACGCACCCCGAGCCTGCACTTCCATCAATATAAGAAAGATGTGCGCCCCGGTCGAAAAATTGGCCACGTTACCGCTTGTGGCGATGACCTTCTACACTTAACCCAAGAAGTTGAACATGCACGCGACTACATGAGCGGAGTAATTGATGAGTAAAGATGTTGCAATCATCATGGGATCAGATTCTGATTGGCCAATTATGGAAGCTGCCGCAACTGCACTTGATTCATTTGGAATTTCTTACACTGCAGATGTTCTCTCTGCCCACCGCATGCCGGAAGAAATGGTCGACTTTGCAAAGTCGGCAGCAGCTAAGGGTTACAAGGTAATCATCGCTGGCGCCGGTGGAGCCGCACACCTGCCAGGAATGGTGGCATCGCTGACGACACTTCCTGTCATCGGCGTTCCGGTCTCATTGAAAAACCTTGAGGGTATGGATTCACTTCTATCAATCGTTCAGATGCCCGGCGGAGTCCCCGTTGCGACAGTCGGAATCGATAATGCAAAGAATGCTGGAATCCTGGCAGCGCGCATCCTCGGTTCAGCCGATGCAGCTATAGCTAAGAAAATTCAAGCGCAGTTGGCAGAGCTATCTGATGAGGCAAAAGCAAAGGGCGCTCAATTGAGCGCCCGTCGCAATCAGAAGACTGGTTTTTAATTTAATCCGTGCGACCCAGCGCATGAACGCGCCATCCAGCGTTGCGCCAGAGATTGCGATCCAACATATTGCGCCCATCGATCAAGAACTTACCCTTAACAAGCTGACCGATAACTGATGGATCAAGCTCGCGGTATTCCTTCCATTCGGTCAAGTGCAAGATTGCATCTGCGCCCTTAACGGCATCGACAACCTTCTCGGCATAGTCGAGATTAGGGAAGCGCTTACGTGCAGGCTCGATGCCCTTTGGATCGTGAACAACAACCTGAGCACCTGCTGCAGATAATTGTGCAGCGATATCAAGTGCTGGGGAGTCACGCACATCATCACTGTCGGGCTTAAATGTTGCGCCGAGAACAGCGATTTTATATTGAGTTAAATCTTCTGAGAGATCTGCACGAACAACATCAATCACACGTTGACGAGCACGCAGGTTGATGTTGTCAATCTCTCGGAGGAATTCAAGTGCTTGATCTGCTCCGAGTTCTTGTGCGCGTGCCATAAATGCACGAATATCTTTTGGAAGACACCCGCCACCAAATCCGATACCAGCCTGCAAGAATCGATTACCGATACGTGGGTCATATCCAATTGCCTTAGCAAGAACAGTGACATCTCCACCTGCTGCTTCACAGACCTCTGCCATCGCATTGATAAATGAAATCTTTGTGGCAAGGAATGAATTCGCTGCAACCTTGACTAGCTCTGCAGTCGGTAGATCTGCACGAATCCAAGGTGTGCCGAGCGCAATGACAGGTTCGTAGACTTCCTTAAGAATCTCTTCTGCGCGATCGTTAGCAACTCCGACGACAAGACGGTTTGGTGTCAACGTATCTTCGACTGCAAAACCTTCACGGAGGAACTCTGGGTTCCAGGCTAAATCTGCTTGTGGTGCATGCTCTGCTAAATAGTCACGGAGTGATTGCGCTGTTCCTACCGGGACAGTCGACTTACCAACTACAAGTGAGCCATCCTTGAGATAAGGTGCAATCGCTGCAACAGATCCCTTGACGTAAGTTAAATCTGCGGCAAGACCATCTTTGCTCTGCGGAGTACCAACGCAGATGAAGTGAACATCAGCATCGGCAACGGCAGAGAAATCTGTTGTAAATGAGAGGCGACCAGTCTTCATCTCCTGTGCCAGCAAGGTGTCGAGACCCGGCTCGTAGAAAGGAAGCTCGCCCTTAGAGAGGAGCTCAACTTTGTGAGGATCGGTATCGATGCCAACGACATCAAAACCGAGAGAAGACATACATGCAGCGTGCGTAGCGCCGAGGTAGCCACAACCAATAACTGAGAGCTTTAACTTCATGCCGGGGAGTCTATTGCAGGTGTTTATTTTTTTGCTGCGCAAGGATTATCAGCTGCGGTTTGTGTCTTAAATCTATCGATTGTCGTGCTGGTAGGCGAGGCTTTTGGTGATGCAGATGACTTCTTGCTGACCACGGTATCGACCAGAGCGCCGTCATTTTTGATGCGGTTCCAGAGCTCTGCCGCCAGGATGTCATCCCAGATCACAACAGAACCAAGGGTTGGGTGGCGACCATTTGGATTGGAGAGCGGAACTGTCAATGTGCGAACATTTCCAGAGGAGAGATTACGCATCTGTTTCGCCAAAGTGAGAAGGTCATTCTTATTAACGCCTTCATCCATCTTTACCGTCGAGATAGTTGCCTTGTAAAAGTTTGCCAATTTTATTGGATTGAGCAGAGTTCCCGAAGAAGTTGCCTTGCGAATAATTGCAGAGACGAATTTCTGTTGGCGTTCCATACGTCCAATATCTCCACGACCATCGAAGTCACGTGTACGGACATACTTCAGCGATTCAACTCCATCTAAGGTATGAGTTCCGGCATCCATGACGAGGTGGCTCTTGGGATCATTGATGGCAACGTTAGAGCAGACTTCAATTCCGCCTAACGCATCAACGACACCAACGAATCCAGCGAAGCTCACTTCAACGTAATGATCAATCTTCAGTGATGTCGCACCTTCAATGGTGCGAATCAAAAGTGGCGCTCCACCAAATGCAAATGCAGCGTTGAGCTTTCCATCGCGCGCAGGAATCTCAGATTTTCCATCAGTACTTGTATGTGCCGGGATAGTCACGAGTGTGTCTCGCGGTAAGGAGACGATGTAGGCAGCGTCACGGTTCTTGCTGATATGAACCAGGAGCATTGTGTCCGAGCGACCACCTGCTGCAACTTTGACTCCGCCGACGCGTAACTTCTTGAGCTGCTCTTTTGTAAGACCTTCGCGATTATCAGATCCGACAACTAAATAATTCAGCGCCGAGTTAACCTTCTCTGGGCGATTCTCTAAACCGGCGAAGACATCGATACGTGAAATTTGGCCGCTTATTTGGCCAAGGCCCAGCCATGTGATGGCAGATAGGGCCACAACTCCCACAGAGAGAGATGTAATTATTCGAATCGCGCGAGTTGATTTCACATGCGCAGGGTACTTGAACGATAGCGTTACCGTGTTATGTCGACACAGAGCAATGAGATTTCGAGCAATCGCCACGAAGGCAGTCAATCCCTGCCTGCCGTATCGGTGATTCTCCCGATTCTCAATGAAGAGCTCTATCTTCGAGAGGCCGTTCGCTCAATTCTCGCTCAGGATTATCTCGGCCATTTTGAAGTTGTTCTTGCAGTCGGCCCTTCTAAGGATCGAACTCAGGAAATCGCCGACCAACTTCATAAAGAAGATCCACGTGTGATGGTGGTTGCAAATCCATCAGGACGAACAGCGGCTGGCCTTAATGCTGCGCTCAACTCTGCAACGGGTTCAATTATCGTCCGCGTTGATGGACACGCTCAGATTCCAAGTGATTACATTTCTATTGCAGTTGATCTCTTAGCAAAGACCGGTGCTGTAAATGTAGGTGGAATGATGGCAGCTGAGGGCGTTACTACATTTGAGAAATCAGTTGCTGGTGCGATGCGCAGCCCACTTGGCGTTGGAGCATCTCGTTTCCACACCGGGGGAGAAGCAGGCGAGGTAGACACCGTCTATCTCGGAGTATTTAAGAAAGATGCGCTGCTCGCTATTGGTGGATTTGATGAGAGATTCACACGTGCCCAAGATTGGGAGCTCAACTTTAGATTGCGGGCAAATGGCGGAAAGATCTACTTCGATCCCCGGCTGCAAGTTACTTATCGCCCTCGTTCGAGCGTTGCCGCACTAGCGAAACAATATTTCGAATATGGACGTTGGCGCCGGGCAGTATCTCGTCGCCATAAGGGAACCATTAATTATCGTTACCTCGCTCCTCCGGTCGCACTCTCAGGATTCCTCACATCAATTCTCTTGGGTTCATTGATTCATGCAATCTTCTATATTCCTGCAGCCACCTATCTCATCTTTATGGCGTTCGCTTCGATATCAATTGCGCGCTCTATTGCGCAATACATCTATCTCTTGGCGGTGATCCCTACGATGCACTTTGCATGGGGCGCTGGATTTATAACCTCACCACGTAATCTCATACCGCCGGATTCGAGCAAGTAACCAAGAAGCAGCCGGTGACTGGGGTAATCTTCCCCATATGAGCCAGCCAGTAATCGTCTACGAGCCATTTAAGGCTGGCCTCCCACCGATGCGGGCTTATCTGCGCTCACTCTGGCATCGTCGAGCATTTGTCTCAGAGTTTGCTCGCTCCGAACTACGCGAACAGAACTTTGGATCTGTCTTTGGTCAGCTCTGGCTGGTACTTAATCCACTGCTTCTCTCTGGCGTCTACTTCTTACTTATCTATGTCATCGGCGGAACCAGCGATGAGATTCGCTTTGGACACCTGACCGCAACGCTCTTCCTCTTCTATCTCATCGCCAACAGCCTCACCGGGGGAGTGAAGGCAATTACTTCGGGGCAGCGGTTGATTCTTAATACCTCTTTCCCTCGCATCATGCTGCCGATCTCAGCAGTTGTCGTCGCCATCTTTAAGTTCTTGCCAACTCTGATTGTGGCGCTCGCAATCCATGCGATTCTGGGGCTTCCTTACTCATGGCAGATGCTCTGGGCTATTCCGATCTTATTAATCTCAGTTGTGATGGCGCTAGGAATGGCAATTCTCATCTCATGCATCAATGTCTACTTCCGCGATATTTCAAGCATGCTTCCATATCTCACCCGAAGCTTGCTCTACTTATCTCCAATTCTCTATGAGGCATCTACCATTTCAGAGAGCATCAAGCAGTATCAGATTGTTAACCCAATCTTCTATCTCCTTGATTCATGGTCACGTGTATTAGTCCATGCTGAAGCGCCAACGACATTTGGTCTTCTTCACTCATCTCTCTTCGCCCTCGTCATCTTTATCCTCGGCACCTACTTCTTCCTATCAAGGGAGCGTGATTTCGCTGTCCGACTTTAATCACGATCATTCACAAGGCTCAATCGCCGTCTCTGTTCAAAATCTTGGACTGACTTACACGACATCAATTGATAAGAAGCCGACGCTGAAGGCGCGTATCAAATCTCTCGGTCGCGGCAAGAAGCACACTCGTACCGTGAAGGCGCTCAACGGAGTTTCACTCGATGTTCGTTATGGAACAGTTCTCGGAATCATCGGCTCTAATGGCGCAGGTAAATCATCACTGATGCGCGTGATCTCAGGAATTGTTCCTCCCACCGAGGGCCGCATTGAGGTGCACGGCAGCGTCTCCACCTTGCTCGCACTTGGTGTTGGCTTTAATCAAGCGATGACTGGCCGCGAAAATGTTTATCTCGGCGGCCTCGCTGCCGGTATGTCCCGAGCAGAAATTGATGCCAACTTCCAAGCAATTGCTGACTTCTCCGAACTTGGCGAAGCAATTGATGCGCCAATGCGCACTTACTCCTCTGGAATGTTTGCTCGCCTCGCCTTCTCTGTTGCGGCAGTTGTCGAGCCAGATATCTTGATTGTTGATGAAGCCCTCAGCACTGGTGATGCTCACTTTAAAGCAAAGTCACTGAGCCGCATGAAAGAGCTTCGCACCGCAGATCGCGCCCTTATCCTGGTGAGCCACGCCTTAGCCACAATTGAAGATCTCTGCAACGAAGTCATCTGGCTCGATAAGGGCACATTAATGGCGCGCGGAAATCCAACAGAAGTCATCGCTGCATATCGCGAATTTATGAATGTCAGAAAGAGCGCATCATCCGATGAGGATGTTTAAGCGATTCATTTCGCCCGCAATCTTTATTCTCTCGCTGCAATTCTTTCTTCCGGCGCAAGCGGTAGATGTTCCAGCAACCTTTAACTTCACTGGAACTGGTTATGGCCACGGAGTTGGCATGAGCCAGATTGGTGCAAAGGCTCGAGCTGTCGCAGGCGAAAGCGCAACTGCAATCTTGAAGTATTACTACAAAGATGTCGAAGTTCTACCAGTAATTGATACGGCAACTATCCGAGTCAATATTGGTCATGCGCTCAAGAGCGTTACCTTTGCAACGGCATCGCTTGGTACATCACTCCAGCTACTCGCAGGAGATGTGCCGATTGCAACGATTGCCAATAAGAAGAAGTTAACCCTGGCAATCTCTGCCGATGGCAAGAGTATTCAGGGTTACAACGTTTCACTCTTGACTCTGCGCTGGAGCGGCGGAACAACGCCGGTTGTATCTGTCACAAAATTAGGAGTCACTGAACGATTCCGGTATGGCTTCATCCAAATTAAAGTCGTAAAAGGATTGCTAGAGGTAACTACTTCACTCTCACTCCATGATGAATATCTCTTAGGGATTAGCGAGGTTTCATCTTCATGGCCAGCTGCCATGTTGGAGGCGCAGACAATTGCATCTCGCAGTTACGCACTCTCCAAGATGGGGAGCATCAAGGCATCCTGCGATTGCCATCTCTATTCACATATCTCAGATCAAAACTTCGTTGGATATGCCAAAGAGGCAGAGAACAAATTCGGAAAGATATGGAGAGAGGCAGTCCTACGCACCGTTGTGGACTCATCGACTGGGCTCGCAATCTTGGTACAGGGCAAGCCGATTCAAGCCTATTTCTTCTCATCATCAGGTGGTGCAACTCAGACAACTGCCGATGCTTGGGGTGGATTTACCTCCTATACCCAATCTGTCGCGGATTCCGCGAGCGTTGATGTAAAACTCAATCCACGATTTGCTGCCTGGAACGCATCTACAACTCAACAATTAGTGGCAGCAGCTTTTCGTCTACCCAACATTGCAACGCTCGAGATTATCTCTCGTAATAGCGCAGGTGCAGTGACATGGATAAGAGGAACATCGCTAGATGGCGTCTCACTAGTTTTACGTGGGGATACATTTAGAAGTCGAGCGAAGTTACCTTCGCCTTGGTTTAACCTCGTAAATTAACGAGAATTAATTTGCGTGAAGTACTGAGTTAAGCCCGCCCCAAGTACCGGTGCGCATTACCGCCTCAAGTCCGCCAGTCAATGAGTTGCGACGAAAGAGGAGATCGTTTGCACCTGAAAGGGTTCCAGCTTTAACAATTTCACCATCAGGCAGAGTTACCTTTGCAGCGGCCGTGATGTAGGTACCTGCCTCAATCACACAGTTATTGCCTAATGAAATACCAAGACCAGAGTTTGCGCCAAGGAGACACTTCTCTCCAATAGAGATGACTTCCTTGCCTCCACCACTGAGCGTTCCCATGATCGATGCTCCGCCACCAACATCGGTACCGTCGCCAACTACAACGCCAGCTGAGATGCGACCTTCGACCATCGATGCGCCGAGCGTGCCAGCATTAAAGTTAACGAAGCCTTCATGCATGATGGTTGTGCCAGCTGCAAGATGTGCACCAAGACGTACCCGATCTGCATCTGCAATTCGAACTCCTGATGGAATTACATAATCAACCATTCGCGGGAACTTATCGACGCTGTAGACAGTTAAGTTTCCGTACTTAGCCTTCAAGCGAGACCGTGTTAATTCAAAACCTTCAACTGCACATGGACCAACAGAGGTCCAGACAACATTTGCGAGCAAGCCAAAGATTCCATCAAGTGATTGGCCATGTGGCTTTACCAGGCGATGGGAAAGTAAATGGAGGCGAAGATAAGCATCCTTGGCATCAACCGGAGCGCTAGTCAGATCAATTTCAATTGAGACAATCTCGCGAGTAACGCCGCGGTCAGTATCTGGTATTGCTAGTGCAATCAGAGCTGCATCCGGTGCACCGGTCAGGGCGCCAAGCGACGGTGCTGGAAACCAGACATCGAGAACTGTTGAACCAGCGAGCGTTGCAATACCGTGACCGTGAGCTAAAGAAGTATTCGTGATGGATGACATGGGAAGAAGGATAACGGCTCAGCCCCTATCCTTACGTGTATGCGAATCGCCGTTTACTGCTCTTCATCGCCCACAATCGATCCGAAATTTATCGACCTAGCTTTTGAACTCGGTGCCGCAATCGCTGACTCTGGGGCAGATCTCGTCTCAGGTGGTGGCCACATCTCATCTATGGGATCAATCTCCAGAGGTGCGCGCAGCAAGGGTGGAAAGACAATCGGCATCATTCCGCAGAAGCTAGTTGATATCGAATTTGCAGATCACGATAGCGATGAACTCGTCATCGTCGACACCATGCGAACTCGTAAGGCGAAGATTGAAGAGATGGCAGATGCATTTATCGCCCTCCCGGGCGGACTTGGAACACTAGAAGAGTTAATCGAAATCTGGGTCGGCCGCTATCTTGGATTCCATGCCAAGCCAATTGTGATTCTTGATCCTTATGGGGTCTATGCAAAACTTCACGATCTCGTTATTGATTTAGAGAGCCAAGAGTTTGTAAAGCCAGGAATGCGCGATCTCGTTCTCTGGGCTACAACAATTGAAGAGACTCTGACATTTATTAAGGGCCATCATGCGAAGTAACTCGATGGCAATTTCACAACTTATCAATGCGCCGGCCGCAAAGGTCTGGGATTCCATCGCCGACTGGGAAGGTCAAAGTAAGTGGATGCTTCAGACAAAGGTAATTCGCACCAGTGAGATTGCAGAAGGTGTCGGCGTAAAGATTGAAGCGTTTACCGGACCACTTCACCGAATTTATCCACGATTTAAATTTCTTGGTCTCATTGATCTGATGGAAGTTACACATTGGGATCCGCCTCATCGCTGCGATGTCATCCATTACGGAAAAATCCTCAAGGGCACCGGCGCATTTGAAGTCATCGCACTCGACGACCGCCACACTACTTTCCATTGGTCAGAGGAGATTCGCGCTCCGTGGCTCATCTTTATCGCCGCAAAACCTTTCATTTGGCTCGGAGTAAAGATTTCTCTCGCCCGATTTGCACGCCTTCTGGAGTAATCTCTATCCCTATGAGCTCCCCTCAGACGATTGCAGAGATGCTTGCCGCTCTGCCTGAGGAGGAACGTTTTATCTTGACCCTCCATTACCTCAAGGGCAAGAGCGCCCTCGAAATCGCATCGCTCTTATCGGTCCCAGAGCGCTCGGTTGTGGCGGTAATTGATTCGGGAAGACGGCGAATAGCAGCGCAATTAGGGCTCTAACTGAGCGCAGAGCCGATTTCCATTAGAGGGGTGCGATACGGGATACTTAACCCATGGCAGCAATGAAACCCCGCACTGGTGATGGCCCAATGGAAGTAACCAAGGAAGCTCGCTCCCTTGTGATGCGCATTCCACTCGAAGGCGGAGGACGCCTAGTAGTCGAGATGAATCCGCAGGAGGCCAATAACCTCAGCGCAGCTCTTGAAGCCGCAGTAGCCCTCATCAAAAAGTAAGGGCGCAAGAAAATTCTTCAATCAGTCACCCCAGAACTTGACTCACTTCTTGGTGGCGATCTTCTCGCGCTCGGTTTTATCAAGAGCGCAGAGGGTGAGATCTCCTTTATCGGCAAAGCCTCACTGCTCGCCGCCATCGAAAAATTCTTTGAAATCAATCTCGTCGATGAGGTCACTTTCTTCTCACCCACCGGTAAAGCGGGTGAACTCTTTGAAGTCCCAGTACTCCATAGCGATACTGAGATGGATCGCCTCTACCTCGTCGGTCTTGGTGACCAATCACTAAAAGATTTTCGCGCAGCAGGTGCTGCTCTAGGTCGCAAAGTTCGTGGCAAGGCGCTGAACTTGATCTCACTTCTTCCAATTAAGAAGGCTGAGGTGAAGGCGCATGCAATCTCAATCGTGCTCGGCGCCTATACCTGGAACCTCAAGACCGCAGCTCCAGCAGAGATTCCTACCTTCTCGATTGCAACCAATGAGGATGCAGCGCTCGCTGAGGCAGATGCAATTGCAGAAGCCCTCGTACTCACACGCGACTTGATTCACACCCCATCAAATATTAAGAATCCTTTATGGATGGCGCAGCAGGCAAAGAGCGTTGCCGATAGCAAGGGACTGGATATTCGGATCTTGGCAGGAAAAGAGATTGCGCAATTCGGTGGCCTTGTTGCGGTAGGAATGTCTTCGCCAAATCCCGGTCCGCGTTTTATTGAAATCTCGTATGTCCCAAAGAAGATTGCAAAATCTAAGGTCAAGGGCGTATCTGCACTTCCACACATCGTTATTGTCGGAAAAGGAATCACATACGACACAGGCGGCGTTTCCTTAAAGCGCCCCTACGACATGATGGTTCCAATGAAGAGCGATATGGCAGGTTCTGCCGCAGCACTCGGTGCAATCTCGGCAATTGCAGATCTTCAGCCAAATATTCGAGTGACAGTTCTGATGATGATGGCAGAGAATGCGCTCTCCGGAACTTCGCAGCGACCATCTGATGTCATTACACAATACGGTGGAACAACTGTTGAAATCATCAATACCGATGCAGAAGGGCGCTTGGTTCTGGCAGATGGCCTGGCATATGCCGATAAGAATCTTGACCCTGATTACCTAGTTGATATCGCAACCCTTACTGGCGCTGCAACGTTAGGTCTTGGTCGCCAGTATGCAGCGATGTATACCCGTGACAATAAATTAGCTGCATCGCTTTCTGCAATTGGCGAGACCTCAGGTGAACGTGTCTGGCATATGCCACTCGTTGATGACTATGCAGATTCACTCGAAAGTGACCTCGCAGATCTCAATCATGCAGCAGATAAGTACGATTACTCTGCCGGTTCTGTCACAGCAGCGCTCTATCTCGAACACTTTGTCGGCGAACGCAAGTGGGTCCACCTTGATATTGCCGGAACCGCTCGCAGCGAATCTGATTCTGGAGAAAATCCCAAAGGCGGCACCGGATATGGCGTCCGATTGCTCGTCGATTGGATATTGTCACTCTCATGATTACAGATCCGCACTCCTATGCAGAGGGCTTCATTGCTGAGGATGCGAATAAGCTCGCAGCTCGAGCACGAGGCGTTGAAATCGGCACCCGCGATGTCACGCAAGGCGCCGGTGCCTACCTCGCTTTTCTTGCACAGTTACTGAAGGCACAATCTGTAGTTGAGATCGGAACAGGTTCTGGCGTCGGTTCACTCTGGCTCCTCGATGGAATGTTGAAATCCGGAACGCTCACATCGATTGATGATGAGATGGAACATAGCTCCATTGCAAAGCTTGCATTCGGTGATGCCGATATTGCCCCATCACGTTTTCGCTTAATTACCAATCCAGTGATGGAGGTAATGACAAAGCTCACCGATCGCGCATATGACCTCGTTATCTACCGTCACAATCCAGAAGATCTCACCTATGCAATCTCTGAAGCTCAACGCATTCTCCGCAGTGGGGGAGTCTTCGTTGTTGATAACTTCTTCGGTGGCGGAAAAGTTTCGGATCCAGCACAGCGCGACCCAAAGACTGTTGCCCTCCGTGAAGCTGGCAAAGCGCTCAAAGCTGAGTCAGAGATTTGGTCTACTTCACTCATTCCAGTGGGCGACGGTTTGTTACTCGCCACTAAATTGTAGGAAACTTCTCACATGAGCAACTTTGGTAACCAAGGCCCTTGGTGGAGCGCACCGCACCAGACAGGTAAAGCAATCTCACTTCGCAGTGCGATTGTTCTCGCGATTGTGGTCGGAGTCGTTGCCGGGGCATTTGGTGCATCATCTGGCGGATCGCTCTTTGGATTTTCTACTCGATTAGTGAAATCAAATTCAACAATCGAGCGTCCAGCTAACTCAGTTGCTGGAATCGCAAAGCGAGTTCTGCCATCAGTTGTTTCGATTGAGGCAAAAGATGCTGATGGCGGTGCAGCTGGATCTGGCTTTATCATTTCGAGTGATGGCTACATTCTGACTAATAACCATGTCATTGCATCAGCTGTCAGCAGTGGTGGAAAGATCACGGTCAGACTTCAAAACGGAACCGCTTACGAAGCATCTGTCGTAGGTCGCGATGCCTCTTACGACTTAGCAGTCCTACGAGTTTCAAATCGCAGCCTGCCGGCCCTGCAATTCGGCGATAGCGATAAGGTCGCAGTTGGTGATGCAGTCCTTGCAATCGGCTCTCCACTTGGCTTACAAGGCACGGTCACACTCGGCATTATCAGCGCAAAAGATCGCGCTGTTACCGCAGGTGAGTCAGCCGAACAGAATTCATTTATCAATGCGCTCCAGACCGATGCTGCAATCAATCCAGGCAATTCAGGTGGCCCACTCGTGGACTCCACCGGCGCGGTCATCGGTGTTAACTCAGCGATTGCAACCTTGGGTTCATCATTTGGCGGTCAGACTGGATCTATTGGTCTTGGTTTTGCAATTCCTATTAATCAAGCGCGCAAGACAGCAGAGCAATTGATTAAGAATGGAAAGGCTACATATCCTGTTATCGGCGTCTCGGTAGATATGACTGCTCAGGGCAAGGGCGCACTCATCTCAAGTAAGAGTGGTGCAATTTTGGTTGGCGGACCGGCGGCAAAGGCGGGACTCAAGCCAGGAGATCTCATTACCGATTTTGATGGTCGCGCCATTACCAGCCCGGAAGAGTTAATTGTTGCGGTACGTTCTCGTGATATCGGCGATAGCGTGCTCGTGAAATATATTCGAGATGGCAAGAGTTACCAGGTAACTCTTATCCTGACAGCCGGCAAGTAGAGCGATAAGGTTCTCGCATGTTCTTGGACTTCGGCGCAGGTGAGATTATCGGTCTCGCAATTATTGCGATGATTCTCGTCGGCCCAGAGAAGCTTCCACAATTCGCCGTTGAAGCGGCAAAGGTTGTTAAGAAAGTTCGTGGCTTGGCAACGACTGCTACAAATGAGTTGAAAGAGAATCTCGGTCCCGGTTTTGAAGATCTTAAGCCAGCAGATCTCAATCCAAAGACCTTTGTGAAGAAGCAGATTGATGCTGCCCTCGATGAAGGAACCACAAAGCCGAAGGTTCGACCAGAGAATAAGATCGATCCAGATCTTCTATGAGCGATACCAGCCCAATCTTTGACGCCCTCTCTAAGGTAAATGATCCAGAGCTACATCGCTCGATTACCGAACTAGGAATGGTTGAATCCATCAACCAGAGCGGCGATACCGTTAACTTACGAATTCTCCTCACCATCTCTGGCTGTCCCATGCGCGATCGCCTCACAGCAGATATCGAGAAGGCTGTACTTACAGTTGATGGAGTCAAGAAGGTAATTATCGATTTTGGCGTCATGAATGAAGAGCAGAGAGCAAACATTAAGAAGTTGCTCCGCAATGGACGTGAAGCATTCATCTCATTTGCACAGAAAGATTCGCTTACCCGCGTTATCGGAGTTGCATCAGGTAAAGGCGGCGTTGGTAAATCATCTTTGACCGCCAACCTCGCTGTCGCCTCTGCCCAGAAGGGTCTTCGCGTTGGAATCCTTGATGCCGATGTTTATGGACATTCGATTCCACGATTGATGGGGCTTATCGGTCAACGACCTACTGCGATTGATCAGATGTTTATTCCACTCGAGGCATATGGCGTCAAAGTGGTCTCGATGGAGATGTTTAAGCCAGAGCGCTCGGATGCAATCGCATACCGTGGCCCGCTGCTTCACCGCGTTCTCGAACAACTTCTCTCTGATGCATATTGGGGCGATCTCGATATTCTCTATATCGATCTTCCGCCAGGAACAGGTGATCTGGCAATCTCGCTGGGCCAGCTCATTCCAACTTCAGAGATTCTCGTTATTACAACTCCTCAAATCGCAGCTGCTGAAGTTGCCGAACGTGCGGGTCGTATCGCACACCAAATTCATCAACGCGTTATTGGCGTGATTGAAAATATGTCAGCAAATACCTGCGCAAATTGTGGTGAAGAGATGGCGCTCTTTGGCTCCGGTGGCGGAGAAGAAACTGCACGACGTCTGACAACTCTGGTAGGCGGCGATGTGCCGTTGATGGGTAAGGTTCCATTTAACGTTGATCTACGCGAAGGTGGAGATCAAGGTGCACCAGTTGTCATCAGCGCACCAGATAGCGCTAGTGCGCAGGTAATCAGCGAGATTGTTGAGAAGTTAGTGATTCGCCCAGGTTCATTACTTGGCGTCAGACTCGGGCTTGCGTAACTCTTCAATAATCTCTTTCGCAACATCCTGAAGTTCGCTACGAACGTAGTCGCGAGTCGACACATCTCCCAGCGCAATACGAAGACTTGCTAATTCGCGAGTGAGATATTCAGTATCTGCAATATTGCGATCACCGCGTGCGCGATCTTCATTGAGTGCGATGCGATCTCGATCTGCCTGGCGATTTTGGGCCAAGAGAATCAAAGGCGCTGCATACGATGCCTGCAGCGAGAGAATCAGCGTCAAGAAGATAAATGGGTATTTATCCCAACGAAGTTCAACTGGTGCAAGTGAGTTCCAGATAACCCAGGTAAAAACAAAGATAGTCATGTAGACAAGGAACTTTGCTGTACCTAGGAAGCGGGCAAAGCGCTCTGAGAGACGACCGAATGAATCTGGATCGTAATTTGGGCGAAGCGAACGACGAGTCTCGCGAGGGGTATCTAAACCATTGTTACGTGCCATCGTTAGACCTCCTCACCAAATGTGGTGTCAATATTTTCAAGCGCTGCGGTTGTTGCAGCAGAGTCACGGTGGTCGTGACGCCAGTTCTCAGGCAACAAGTGATCAAGAACGTCATCGACGGTAACTGCGCCAAGGAGGCGCTCATTTGCATCAATTACTGGAAGCGAGAGCAGGTTGTAGCTAGCCAAGTATGACGCAACCTCATGCAACGTTGCATCGGGATTAACGCCCTGCGTATTTGTATCGACGATAGAGCCGAGCAGAGTTGAGGGCGGTTCGCGTAGAAGACGCTGGTAATGGACCATACCGATAAAGCGACCGGTTGGAGTCTCTAGCGGTTGACGACAGATAAAGACCTGAGAAGCAAGTGCAGGGGAGAGCTCGCTCTTTCGCACTGCAGCTAAAGCATCTGCAACTGAGTAATCTGCAGACATAACAATTGGCTCAGTTGTCATCATTCCACCAGCTGAGTAATCCTCATAGGTCATTAGACGAATAACATCTTCAGCATCTTCTGGATCCATGAGCTCAATCAGCTCTTGCGCACGCTCTTCACCGATTTCACGGAGCAAGTCGGCAGCATCATCTGGATCCATTTCTTCCAGGACATCGGCTGCGCGCTCACCTTCAAGTTCGGCGAGAAGTTCCACGCGCTCTTGTTCATCCATCTCTTCAATGACATCTGCAAGACGTTCATCATCGAGCGCTCGTGCAACTTCAACGCGGCGCTTGGGTGAGAGATCCTGAATAACTGTTGCCAAGTCGGCTGCACGTAGTGTGCTCAATGTTGCAAGAAGATTTGTCGCACCTTGATTCGCCTCTTGATTTGAAAAACCTGTGAGTTCATCCCAAGCGACAGTTGATGTTGCACCTTTACGGCGGAAGCCACTGCCTTTGCGCATGATGTGAACTTTGGCAATAAGCCAATCTCCATTGCGAGTGAGCTCCATGCCCATATCTTCAACAACAACAGATTCGCCGCTTCCGACAACTGTGATTGAGCGATCGAGGAGATCGCCTAGTACAAGAATTTCACCGGTGCGCGCTTCAAAGCGTCGCATATTGAGTAGTCCGGTAATTACAACTGCACCTGATTCGATTGAGGTGACTCTTGTAATCGGAACAAAGACTCGACGACGAAGCGGAACTTCAACAACAAGCCCCAAGATTCGTGGTGGTTGATTATTTGAACGGAGGGTCGCGACAGCATCGCGCACCTTGCCAACTGGATCGCCATTAGGGTCGAAGACAGCTGTACCTGCAAGGCGGGCGAGGAAGACTCGATTCATTCCGTTTCCGCTCACGAACAATCCCTTCAATCCCGAAAGTCTTTCGACTCCGGGGGTAAGGGTATCGGCTAGGTTTATGTCATGACCTCCACTTCCGGCTCATCACGCGTGAATCCCGCGATTACTGATATGCCGGCTCGTTCAGATTTGCTGAGATTAGGCGTTGGAATCTTAGGAATAGGCTCATCTGGGCCACTCATTGCAATGAGTACGATGGCGATTCCAGTTCTAATTTTCTGGAGAAATCTAGGTGGAGCAATCTTTACTGCTCCTTTTGCCATCAAGCATGCTGTTGATCGTCGAGGCGTGAAGTGGTCAATCGGTGCAGGAATAGTGCTGGCGCTCCATTTCGTTGGTTTCTTTTTGGCGATGCGCATGACAAGTGTCGCCGCCGGAACTGCACTCGTTGCATTACAGCCAATCTTTGCAAGTATCTTTATTAAATTTACCGGCGGTGAAATACCTTCCAAAGCCTGGTTTGGAATGGGGATTAGCTTTCTCGGCGTTCTCTTAATTTCAGGAATCGACTTCTCGCTCGATCGCCGTTCATTTATTGGAGATATCGCAGCAATCATCTCTGCCGCCTTAGCTGCTCTCTATGTCATGTGGGGATCGAAGGCGCAAGAGACGTTAGAGACAACAAGTTACACATCTATTTGTTATGCCACATGTGCAGCAACTGCACTGCCAATCGTGCTCATTGGGGGATATCAAATTATTGGGTTCCCTGCGAACGAGTGGTGGATCCTTCTAGGCCTCATCGGTGGCGCACAAATTCTTGGCCACTCAATGTTTAATTCGGTACTCAAGCGAGTCTCACCGGCGGTTGTCTCGCTCATAGTCTTCTTTGAAGTTCCAGTCGCTGCACTGCTGGCAAAGATTTTTACCATTGGTAATCAACCTTCGGGAATGATTATTCCTGGAGTCATTCTCATTCTGATTGGCTGCACACTTGTTGTGCTTCGAACTCGCCCAAGTAAGGAACAAGTAGATGCCCAGGTTAATCAATGATTGATTTACATACCCATACAACCTATAGCGATGGCACTGATTCGCCGCTAGCGCTGGTCAAGAAAGCTGCCTCTGCCGGAATCACCGTTCTTGGTCTCACCGATCATGACTCAACTGCAGGATGGGAAGAAGCAAGTGCCGCAGTTCATGGCAAGGTGCAGCTCGCACTGGGTGCGGAAGTCTCATGCCTTACCGAAGATGGAATCAGCGTTCATATGCTGGGACTTCTCTTTAACGGTGAAGATAAAGCGCTTCAGCAACTTCTTTCAGATTCACGCGATACTCGAATTCCACGAATGAAGAAGATGATTGAGAATTTACAGGCTGCTGGATATGAAATTACCTTAGAAGACGTTCAGGCAGCCACTCCGCCAGGAGCAACAGTGGGTCGCCCGCATCTTGCAGATGCGCTCGTTGCTAAGAAAATTCTTAATAACAGAGATGAAGCATTCTCCGGCCTACTTAACAATGAATCACCTTTCTATGTCTCTCACTTTGCGCCAACGCCAGAGGATTCAATTAGAGCAATCAAAGCTGCTGGGGGAGTAGCAGTTATTGCACATCCATTCGCTTCCAGGCGTGGTCAGATCCTGAGCCCTGATTCATTTGCCTCATTAGTCGATGCTGGTCTCAATGGAATTGAGGTATTTCACCGAGATCAGAGCGGCGAAGAGCGCAACCAATTAATTTCAATTGCAGCAGCTCTAAATCTTGTTGTCACAGGTTCGAGTGATTACCACGGCACCGGGAAGATGAACCTCATTGGAGAAAACGTCACCTCTCCGGCAGAATGGGAGCGCCTTGAATCCATGGCAGATCAACGAAGGGTTGTTTCTCGATGAAGACCGTCAGCGCACTGACCTTTGCAGTGCAATCTTTTGTCACCCTGCTCGTGATCTTCGATCCACCAGGAGCGACTCCAATCTTCTTGGCTCTCGTATCTGATAAATCAGAGCGCGAGCGACGCCGCCTCGCCTGGCAAGCCGCATTCGTCTCTCTCTTTGTGATTGCAACATTTGCAATCTTTGGTCGTCTCATTCTCGATTACATGAACGTTTCAATTGAAGCCTTGCAAGCTGCTGGTGGTTTGCTGCTGCTCTATGTCTCACTTGAATTGCTTACTGGCAAAGTCTCCGAGAGCGCGAGTGCAGGTACCAACATTGGAATGGTTCCGCTCGGCACGCCTCTACTTGCAGGCCCTGGCGCGATTGTGGCAACGATGATCTTCGTTCAGCAGGCAGATACCCCACAGCGCATCGGTGGATTAGTCGTTGCGATTGTGGCAGTGCACCTTCTGATTGGCCTCGTGCTGATGATGTCGACCAAGATTCTCAAGGTTATTAAAGAATCTGGCGTTACCTTGCTCGCTCGTATCGCAGGCTTGCTCCTCGCAGCAATTGCAGTGCAGATGCTGGCAGATGCAATTAAAGTCTTAGCAAATAGCTAATCAGCGATGCGCTTAGTGCGAGTACGCACTCGTGCGCTCTTCTCGCGAGGCGCCTTTTCTACCGGCGCTTTTTCGCGTGGAGCTGATTTACGTGCGGGACGATCTGACTTTGGGGCTGCTTCAACTTTCTTAGCCGCAACCATTCGACCAGATGATCCAGCAGGAATATGCATCGCCTCAAAGAAGTGATCTGATGAAGAGTAAGTCTCAAGTGGCTCTGGCAATCCAAGTTCGAGCGCTGTATCAATCATCTTCCAGCGAGCGAGCTCATCCCAATCAACAAATGTAACTGCGATTCCATCGGCACCCGCACGAGCGGTACGTCCGATACGGTGAACGTAGGTCTTCTCATCTTCTGGGCACTGGTAATTGATGACGTGAGTGATTCCATCAACATCGATGCCGCGGGCAGCAACATCTGTCGCAATGAGAATCTCGCACTTTCCGGATTTAAAGTCATTAAGCGCCTTTTCACGTGCACCTTGACCAAGATCTCCATGGATTGATGATGCGATGAAGCCGCGCTCGATTAAATCATCTGCAGTTTTCTGAGCTGTGCGCTTGGTGCGACAGAAGACAATTGTTGGTCCGCGACCATCTGCTTGAAGAATTCGAGCAAGCATCTCAATCTTGTCGAGCGCGTGCGCACGGAAGACATGCTGCTCGATACGAGCAACAACGCGTCCTTCATCCTGTGAATCCTGCGTGCGAATATGTACCGGCTGATTCATAAAGCGACGAGCGAGAGCGATGATGTCACCAGGCATAGTTGCCGAGAAGAGCATGGTCTGCTGACGAGCGGGCGTAGATGAGAAGATCTTCTCTACATCAGGTAAGAATCCGAGGTCGAGCATCTCATCAGCCTCATCGAGCACAACGCGAGTCACCTTGCCAAGTTTGAGCTTTCCTTGGCGATAGAGATCAAGGAGGCGACCTGGGGTACCGACAACAATCTCGACACCCGCTTCGAGCGCTTCAATCTGTGGCTCAAATGCACGTCCACCATAAACGGCGAGTGTACGAATGCCGCGATTGGAAGAGAGCTCTTCAATATCTTTAGTGACCTGAACACAGAGCTCACGAGTCGGAACAACGATTAATACTTGTGGATCTCCCTTAGCTGCGAGAGCTTCCCACTCGGCATCCTGTGGAGCGATAACGCGTTCGATGACAGGAACTCCAAATGCGAGAGTCTTTCCGGTTCCGGTCTTAGCTTGACCAATGACATCGCCATCAGCGAGGGCGATAGGGAGAACCATCTCTTGAATTGCAAAGGGAGCGGTGAAGCCATGGTGATGGAGCGCTTCGATTGTCTCCTTGCGAAGTGGAAGCTCGGCGAAGGTAATACTCACTTAGAGCGCGCCGAAACCGACGCGACGCTCGACTGGTTCACCGATTTCGATGTAACCAATCTTTGCCGCAGGGACCACAATTTCGTGGCCACGGATGTCGGTCAAAATAAGAGGGGTATTTCCAGCGAGAGCAGCTGTGACAGCGCTCTTGATTTCAGCTGGAGTTGAAGGGCACTCAAAGGAGAGTTCGCTAGCAACATCTGTTACTGCAATACGTACCTGAGATGATTTTTCGTTCTTCTTGGTGCTCATGCCTTTATCTTATTGGTTAGAGCTCAGTGCGGGGAAATCCAGAGATTCCACGCCACATCAGGTTCTCAACGAGATCCATCGCTTGCTGGCGAGTGAGCTTGCTATCACGCTCAAGCCAATGGCGTGCGGTGACCTGGGCATATCCAATTAGTCCAACGCCCAAAAGCATCGCCGCCTCCTTTGGAAGTCCAGTGTCATTAGAGATGACGCCACTCACGGCAGCTGCGCAATCGTAAGTCATTCGATTAAGGCGCTCATGAACTTGAGGCTCAACGCTCATATCGCTCTCGAAGAGGAGGCGAAATGCTTCGCCCTCGTTTTCAATAAAACTGAAGTAGGCATCAATCGTTGCATGGACGCGTAGCGCGTTATCGGGTGTAGATGAAATTGCTTTCTGAATTTCATAGACCAAAGAATCGATATGGAGATCAAGTACTGCAAGATATAAATCTAACTTTGATGGAAAGTGCTGATAGAGAACAGGCTTGCTCACACTTGCGCGATCTGCAATCTCATCCATCGCTGCCGAGTGATAACCAGCGGCTGTGAATACCTCTAGCGCTGCATTGAGGAGAATCGCGCGACGCTCGTCGCGAGGAAGGCGAGCCTTCTCACCACGTTGGAGTTGACTCTGCGAACCATTTGCATCTGTTGTACTCATTGCCTAAATCTTACTGGCAATCATGGCCAATTGGCGAGAGCGAGAGCATTACGGCAGAATCAGCGTATGAAGACTCCACCACTTGTATCTCCGGGACCAGCACTTACCGTTGATGAAGTTCGCCGTTACAGCCGCCACTTAATTATTCCTGATGTCGCAATGGCCGGACAGCAGCGGATGATGAATGCAAAGGTGCTCTGTGTTGGCGCAGGTGGCCTTGGATCTCCAGCGTTGATGTATCTCGCCGCTGCCGGAATCGGGACTCTAGGAATAGTTGAGTTCGATACCGTTGATGAATCAAATCTCCAGCGCCAGATTATTCATGGCCAATCAGATATCGGTAAGAGCAAGGCCGAGTCAGCGCGCGAAAAGATTGCGGAAATCAATCCTTATGTGAAGGTTATTACGCACGAGACTCGTCTTGATAATTCAAATGTGCTCGAAATTTTTGCTCAGTACGACATCATAGTTGATGGAACAGATAACTTTGCAACCCGTTATCTCGTCAACGATGCATGTGTACTTCTCAAGAAGCCATATGTATGGGGCTCTATCTATCGCTTTGATGGCCAGGCAAGTGTCTTCTGGGCTGAGTACGGTCCTTGTTATCGTTGCCTCTATCCAGAACCACCACCTCCAGGAATGGTTCCAAGCTGTGCCGAAGGCGGCGTACTTGGCGTTCTCTGTGCAACTATCGGATCGATTCAAACAACAGAGGCAATCAAGGTCCTCACTGGAGTTGGTGAATCTCTCATTGGTTCGTTGATGATTTATGACGCGCTCGAGATGACCTTCCGTAAGGTAAAGATTCGGAAAGACCCTAATTGCCCTATCTGCAGCGAGAATCCAAAGCAAACTGCGCTACTTCCAGATTACGAAGCATTCTGCGGCGTTCTCTCTGATGCAGCGCAAGAGGCAAGTACAGGTTCAACCATCTCCGTGAAAGAACTCAAGACCAAGATGGATAACAAGGAAGATTTCTATCTCATCGACGTTCGCGAACCGAGCGAGTATGAAATTGTAAAGATTCCTGGCGCACAACTTATTCCTAAGCAAGGTTTTATTGATGGCAGCGTTCTTGCATCGCTTCCACAAGATAAACCAATCATCCTTCACTGCAAGGGTGGAGTCCGCTCTGCCGAATGTCTAGCAATCCTAAAGAATGCTGGATTTGCAGATGCCTCTCATGTCGCTGGCGGAGTCATTGCCTGGGCAAAGCAGATCGATACGACGCTACCTGTTTACTAATGCGCAATTCATATAAGGGCTATCGCGTTCTCTTGGTGCATGCCCACCCAGATGACGAGACCATTAACAATGGCGCGACGATGGCTATGTATGCAGCGCTCGGCGCTGATGTCACATTAGTTACTTGTACTCGCGGCGAAGAGGGTGAAGTTCTCGTTGAAGAACATAGCCATAAATCTGCCGCGCAAGAGGACACTCTTGGCGATCATCGCGTTATCGAACTCGCAGAGGCGATGAAGGCGTTAGGCGTTTCCGACCATAGATTCTTAGGCGAACCTCATCGCAAGTATCGCGATAGCGGAATGATGGAGACCGAGCCTAATAATCGTGAAGATTCATTCTGGAAAGCCGACTTTGCGGAGGCTACTAATCACTTGCTATCTGTTATCAATCAGGTGAAGCCACACGTCATGATTACCTACGATGAATTCGGTGGTTACGGCCATCCCGATCACATCCAGGCGCATCGAGTCGCGATGGCAGCGGCCGAGAAGTCAGAGTGGAATATTCAGAAGATTTACTGGAATGTAACGCCTCGCTCAGTTATCCAAGAGGGTATCGATAAGATGAAAGAACTCGGCTCTGATTTCTTCGGTGCTGAGAGCGCCGATGAATTGCCCTTCTGTAAAGATGATTCATTTGTCACAACTCATATCGATGGCAATGATTATGTTGAGGCGAAGATGGCGGCGATGCGTGCGCATGCAACTCAGATTGCACTCGATGGGCCCTTCTTTGCGCTCTCCAATAATCTCGGATTACAAGTCTGGGGAAATGAGTACTACACCTTGGTAAAGGGCGAGAAGGCAGCTCCCTTCGATTCATTAGAGCGCGAAATCGATATCTTCGCCGGAGTCGCAATTTAAATGCGCTTACTCATATCAACTCTCGCAGGAGCAGCCACGGCAGCACTTGCAATTCTGCTCCATCAAAGTATTCCGCCAGTTGGCGTCGCCGCTTCCCTTGTACTTACTTACTCGGCAATCTGGGCGATTGGTCGTCGCTACCAAAGCCGCTTACTAAAATGGGCGGCAGGTGCCGGCTGGATAGCAATCATTCTTCGCGGAGCGACCTTTGGTGCAGGACAAGAGCTCTTAGTTCAAGGTGATGGTGTTGGTTCAACGCTCCTACTTCTTGGCACCGCAACAGTTCTTCTTGCTATCGCTGCCCGCAATTAACGGCGTATCTCCCAGCTCTGTCCATCTTTACCATCACGCACATCGATTCCATCGACTGCTAGCAGGTCTCTGATGCGATCCGATTCTGCCCAATCTCCAGCAGCACGTGCAGCAGCGCGTTGATCAAGGAGCTGTCGCGCTTCTGCGGTGAGTTCGATTTCAACATCAGCTTCGACGCCTCGGTCGAGATCAAGTCCTAAAACCTGATCGGCAAAGAGAAAGATTGCACGCTTATCTTGCGCGCCGATGCTCTCATCCTTTTCAATTGCGCGAAGACGTAAGAGCGCCTTAGAGGTTTCAAGATCATTCATAAAGTGGCTATAAATCTCGCCGTCAAATTTAACTTCAGCGCCGTCACCCCACATCGCCATCGCTTTACGCCATCGCTGCAACGTTGCATCTGCGGCGGTAATCGATTGCCAGGTCATATCAATCTGGGCTCGATATCGATTCTCCATCAAGGCAAGTCTGAGCGCCAATGGATCTAGGCCACGCGCTGCAATATCAGAGACCAAGAGAACATTGCCCGAGCTCTTGGCCATCTTCTTTCCTTCGAAGAGAAGATGCTCGCCATGTATCCAATTAAGAACAACTTCTTTACCGGCGAGAGCATTGGTCTGAGCTCGCTCATCTTCATGGTGCGGAAAGCGGAGATCTATTCCGCCAACATGGATATCAACCGAATCACCGAGAAGATAGAGCGACATCGCACTGCACTCGATATGCCAGCCCGGAAAACCGGGACCCCATGGAGAATCCCAAATCATCTCGCTTCGTTTACCGGCTAACTTCCAGAGCGCCCAATCAGCATGGAAATTCTTTCCACCATCACCAATGTATTCGTACCGATGTCCCGGCTTAAGGGCATCTAACTTATTTCCACTGATGTAGCCATATGAGTCAGAACTTCGCGCATCAAAGTAAATATTTCCATCACTGCCGCAGTAGGCAGATCCGGCGGCAATTAATTTCTCGATGGCAGAGATAATCTCTGGAATATTCTCACTCGCTCGTGGATAGAAATCGGCTGGAATAATGTTAAGTAGTGCCAGATCTTTATGGAATCTATCTTCATAACGTCGAGCGATCGCAAGTGGCTCGACGGATTCCTTTGCTGCTTCTTCAAGTACTTTATCCCCGCTATCTGAGCCATCGAGGTTCTCAGACATATGCCCGACATCGGTGATATTAGAAACCGAGATATTGTCGACCCCATTGAGCGCCAGGCTGCGACGAATTAAGTCAGTCAGTAAGAAGGTACGCATATTTCCGATATGGGCATCGCGATAAACGGTGGGTCCACACGAGTAAATCCGAACCTGCTCACCCTCAATCTTCTGAAGCTGGCGAGAGGCGGTCTCATATAGATGAAGATCGCTGATTTCGAGCTTTACACGATTAAATACTGGCACTACTCGAAAGTAAGCAATCTGATCTATCGAGAATGTTGCAACTGTCCCATCCTTCTTGACCAGAGATTTCTCATCACGTAAGACACCTAAGAGGTCTCGGAAGGAGTCGCCATCGCGAAGTCGGATAGATACCCGCTGACCGATTGCGCCAGCTACCTCGACTTCAAATCTCATGTCGTAACCCTAATCGCACATTAATGAGTTCGCAGGGTTAGAATTACCGCCTGTTCGCGTCATTATTGAAGCTCATAAAAGGAGGCCCGCCGTGACCTATGTGATTGCCCAGCCTTGTGTCGATGTGAAAGATAAATCATGTCGTGAAGAGTGCCCAGTGGATTGCATCTATGAAGGTTCACGCATGCTCTACATCCAACCTGATGAGTGTGTTGATTGCGGCGCCTGCGAACCAGTCTGTCCAGTTGAAGCCATCTACTACGAAGACGATGTTCCAGGTGAGTGGCAGGGCTACAAAGCAATCAATACCGAATTCTTTGTCGAGCTAGGTTCACCTGGCGGAGCATCAAAGGTTGGCCAGACAAATACTGACCACGCTGATGTAAGCGCTCTTGGGCCACAAACTTCCTGATTTTCCGTGGGATGCGCTAGCACCATATGGCGCAACGGCGAGAGAACATTCAGCGGGAGCAATTGATCTCTCTGTTGGAACGCCAGTAGATCCCACCCCTGAATTCATTCAACTCGCACTTCGCGAGAGTTCAAACTCTCCAAGTTATCCCGTGACGATGGGCACGCCTGAACTTCGCGCAGCGCTAGCTCAGTGGGCTAAAGATAATCTCGGTGCAACTGGTGAGTTCGGAGTTCTTCCAGTTATTGGATCAAAAGAGTTTGTTGCGTGGTTGCCAACGCTGCTCACATCTCAATCAGTTCTCTATCCTGAAGTTGCCTATCCAACATATTTAGTTGGTGCACTCTTGGCAAAGGCCAATGCGACACCGGTGGCGATTGATTCATCTACCTGGCCGAGCGCAGATCTCTCATGGGTGAACTCACCTTCCAACCCAACCGGTCGCGTTCATAGCGAGAGCGAATATCGCAGCGCTATTGCATGGTCGCGCAAGACGGGGGGAGTCGTGGTCTCCGATGAGTGCTATCTCGAGTTCGGAACAAATGTGACTCCGACATCAATTCTTCAATACACCGATGGCGATAATAAGAATATTCTCGCCGTTCATTCACTATCTAAGCGTTCAAACCTTGCTGGTTACCGTGCTGCATTCGTTGTCGGAGACCCGGCGCTAATTGCAGAAATCCTGGAGGTCCGCAAACATGTCGGGATGATGGTCTCGCTTCCGGTGCAGCGGGCGATGATTGCCGCGCTATCTGATACCCAACATGTAGTCGAACAGCGCGCCCGCTATAACGCACGTAAATCAGCGTTAATTCCAGCCCTCAAGAGCGCAGGATTTACTATCGATTTCTCAGATGCCGGGCTTTACCTCTGGGCCACTCGCAACGAGGATTGTTGGACATCAGTGTCATGGTTGGCTCAATTAGGAATCCTGGCAACTCCAGGAATTTTCTATGGCGAGAAAGGTTCGAAACATATTCGAATCGCAATGACCGCAACTGATGCGCAGATTTCAGAGGCGGCTGCCCGAATTAATGAAGCGGTGAAGGCGTAGCTATGGCAGTTGGAATTCTTCTCGTCGGCGGCTTTGGTACTCGTTTAAAACCATTAACTTCCGAGTCACCTAAGCCGATGTTGCCCGTTGCCGGACTTCCTGTGACAGAGCACCAAATTCTTGCGGCAAAGAAGGCCGGAATTCACACCCTGGTTTTAGCAACTTCTTATCTCTCAGAGGTATTCACTCCATATTTTGGCGATGGATCGAAGTGGGGAATAAAGATTCTCTACGCCGTTGAGAAAGAACCACTCGGCACGGGTGGCGCTATTCGCAACGCAGCGCAGATGCTTAATCTCGAGACTCTCGGTGACGAACCGATTGTCGTCTTCAACGGTGATGTATTAAGTCGCCATTCAATCTCAGATCAGATTTCTTTCCATCAATCAAAGGGCGCAGATGCCACGCTCCATCTGATAGAAGTAGAAGATGCTCGCGCATTCGGATGCGTGCCAACTGATGCAGCTGGACGTGTGATGGCATTTCTCGAGAAGATGGATAACCCGGTAACTAACTCCATCAATGCTGGCTGCTATATCTTTCACGCTTCAGTGATTAACCGCATTCCGTTAGGCGAAGTCGTCAGTATCGAACGTGAAACTTTTCCAGCGCTAGTTGAAAGCGGTCGACCGGTCTTTGGATATAAAGAGCAGGCATATTGGCTCGATGTTGGCACACCAGCTGCGCTCTTTAAGGGCTCTCGTGATCTCGTCGATGGAGATTTTCAAGCTATGGCCGGATGCGATATTGATCCATCAACTCAGATTTTAGGAAAGAGCTCACTCGGCCGCGGGGTAAAGGTTGGCGCAGGGGCGAAGATCGACGATTGCATCATCGGAGACGATGTCACCATCGGTGAGGGTGTCACGCTTTCGCACTGCTTTGTATTTCATGGGACTGTAATAACCGCAGGTGCAGCTCACACGCGTTTCTACCTCTCAGAAGCCATCTCTGAGCCTATAAATCTCCCCTAAGTCGACTTTTCCTCGCTTTTGACCGCCTCAGATGGTTACTGGGGGTTGACTAAAAGGGATTACATGGGTGTAATTCACTCCTAGAGCGCAGCAATTCAGTATCGAATTGCGCCCTAATGACTTGAGGAGATTCGACATATGCCGATCCGCCCAGAAGGTTTCTCGACTGGCAAGCCAGCTCTTCCCACTGCAACCCCCACTGCTGGACCAACTATCCAACTCGCTAATGGCGAGAATTTGGAGCTCTCATGGCAGGAGCGCTCACTCTGCGCTCAGACCGACCCAGAGGCTTTCTTCCCTGAGAAGGGTGGCTCGACTCGCGAAGCAAAGCGCGTCTGCCAATCATGCGATGTCCGCCAAGAGTGCCTCGAATACGCGCTCGCTCACGATGAGCGTTTCGGTATCTGGGGCGGTCTCTCAGAGCGCGAACGTCGTCGCCTTAAGCGTCGCCCTGCCTAAAGGCACTTTTCACTTTTCGCTTATCGAAAAGTTAGAGTAATTCCCATGACTACCACTCGCATCACTGCGCTCCTTGTTGTGCACGATGGTGCGACCTGGCTTCCCGAGGTCGTTGCTTCGATTACATCTCAGAGTCGAAGTGCAGATCAAATTCTTGCAATCGACACCGGTTCTCGCGATGCATCTGCCAAGCTTCTTAAAGGCGCTCGCATCCCTACTGTCACTCTTGATCGTTCAACATCTTTCGGCCAAGCAGTTCAGTACGGACTATCCCAACTTCCAGCGCCCATTGAAGGCGTTGAAGAGTGGCTCTGGATTCTTCACGATGATTGCGCGCTGGATCCTCGTGCGTTGGAAGAACTTATATCTGCAGTATCTGATCGCCCCAATATTGTGATGGCAGGACCAAAGCTCTTAGGTTGGCACGATCGAACACATCTCCTTGAAGTTGGAATAAGTATTGCAACTAATGGTTCACGATGGACCGGTCTCGAACCACATGAATATGATCAAGGACAACATGATGGCAATCATGAAGTGCTATCGGTCAGTACCGCTGCCGCGCTGATTCGACGCGATGTCTTCGAAGAGCTCGGCGGCTTCGATATAAATCTCGAACTCTTCCGCGACGACGTTGACTTTGGTTGGCGCGTTCATACATCGGGCCACTCGGTCTTAGCGGTTACCTCTGCCATCGCCTTCCATGCGCAAGCCGCCTCTTCCGAGCGTCGCGCAATCGATATTGCTGGAGCGCCCCTGCACCGACCGCTTCTCTTAGACCGTCGCAATGCCGCATACGTGCTGCTTGCAAACTCATCGTGGTGGAAGTTGCCACTCTTAGCGCTGCAGTTATTAAGCGGGGCAGCAATTCGCTCTATCGCATATCTCTTTGCAAAGTTACCTGGATATGCCAGCGATGAAATTCTTGCTATCGCTTCGCTCTTGATCCATCCCGGTGAACTCCTTAGCGCCCGCAAAGATCGCAAGGCCCAGCGCCTCGTGACATCTAGCATTGTCAGTCGCTTTATTCCTTCGCGTTGGACCCAGTTGCGAAGCGGGGCGAACCACCTCTTTGAAAATATCCGAGAGCGAATTTTTCCAGATGATATTTCGGAAGATCTGCCTGTCCTCAGTGATCTCGAGATCAATGAGGATGAAGATATTCTCCAACCGCTTCAGAACAATCTCTGGCGAACAATTTTTACCAAGCCGCTCGTAATTGCATCCACCTTCCTTCTTATTTTGACCTTCGGATGGACTCGCCATCGATGGGGTGCAATTTCAGGTGGAGCTTTAGCTGTCTCTCCATCAGGAGCATCTGATATCTGGAAGTTCTTTCTCGAGAGCTGGCATCACGTGGGAATGGGATCAAATATCGCCGCCCCAGCATGGGTTCTCTTTGTAGGAGCGGGATCACTTCTTACCTTTGGCAGCGTTCCAGCATTTATCGCTATCTTCTTTATCGTTGCACCATTTCTCGCGCTATGGACGGCGCAGCGATACCTTCGCAATCTGACCTCGAGCCCCATCCTGATTGCTATATCTGCGCTGCTCTATGCACTATCTCCGATTGCAATATCGGCAATTAATGGTGGCCATCTCGGGGTGGTAGTGCTCTTGATTCTCTTCCCAATTTTTCTCACCTATTTCGGCCAATGGCGCAGAGTCGAGGAGCGCTCAATTCGCAATCTCTTTGCCATCTCACTCTTTTTCTGGGTCTTGCAGACATTTAACCCATCGCTCTTACTTCTACTTGTCGCGGGATCAATATATTTCATCGCACGTGATTATCTTGCTGCGGCAAGAAATTATAAGGACCCACTCTTTCTCACTCGTTTAGCGCGCCGTTCGATTGTTCTCTTTACCCCTTTCATTCTCGCGCTTCCAACATCACTTACTTATCTCACTCATCCATCTCGTCTCCTTGCTGAGATTGGGATTATGCAAGCGGGTGGTGGTGGAAATCTTGCGCTCATTGCAAACCCAGGGGGAGTCGGTTCACTTCCGTGGTGGTCCATTAGCCCTATTACGCTCTTGTTGGTAGTTACCTATTTCTCAACAACCAAAGCTCGCGAATATGCCACCTATGGAATCGGATTCCTGCTCGTCGGCGCTTTATTTGCTTCGCTTCAAGTATCGGGCAATGGATCGTCAAGTAAGGATTATGTCTTCGCTGGATCATTCTTAGTTGTTGCAACAGCCCTCTCTGTGGTGGCTACCGTAATTATGTTTGATGACCTGCGAAGTCATCTCGAAAATTCACACTTCAACTATCAACACATCGCTGTTGGTCTAGTTATCTTGCTCAGCGCTTCATATAGCGTGACATCGTCGCTCTGGGTTTTCTCGGCTGGCGCATCATCACCGGTTCAGCGAAAAGCCGAGCCAGTACTTCCAGCATTCTTAGCGGTCGAAGCAGATGCAAAGACGTTGGTAATTCGCCCAGTTGAAGAAGAACAGAATCGCGGCCTTGCTTACTACATCGCACGTGGTGGCGAGATCACGCTCGGCCAGCCGGAAGTTTCAATTGAAAATACCGAAATGATCACTCGCGCTGTTGAAGGCCTGATCGATAACACCGGAGTCGGCAGTTCAAAAGTTTTTGCATCATTCGGTATCAAGTATGTCTTTGTTAAGAATCCGGCAAACCAAGAGTTAATCCAGACTATTGATGGGCTAGGTGGATTTAATCGCGCATCGGCAACTGAAGCTGGCACTGTGTGGAAAGTCGCGCAACCAACTGGGCGTGCGCTCTTTACAGATTTTGAGGGCAAGCAGAGCGTGTTGCCAGTCGAACTCGGAGCAGTAAGAGCACCGGGTTCCGGAACACTGACACTCACCGAAAATTACAGCCAAGGGTGGCAAGCACTTGCAGAAGGAGTTCGCCTCGAGCGCTCTGAGAATGAGTACGGACTTCCACAATTTAAAGTCTTCGAAGCTGGAGAAGTGATCTTCCTTCATGATGGAACAAGTCGTCGCGCTTGGCTATCAATTTTCCTCATCGCACTTGTGACATCAATCGTGATGGCTCTTCCTGCTGGACGTAAGCGCCGCGAACTCGCAGATCGCGAGGTCTCATAATGAAGAGTCGCGTACTTCAATTAGTGGCTGCATTTGCTGCAGTCATCCTCTTTACCAATGTTGTCTCCTTTACTACAAAGAGCAATCGATATTCAGAGAGCTACCCAGCTGTTGTATGTCCTCCCAATAAGTCAGGTGAGAGCTCTGTTATTGCACTTTCCTCTCCTAAGATTCAACTGCGTAAGACTGGCGTCGCAACGATGGCCTTTAAAGATTCTCGGACACGGCGATTTGCGGGAAGCGCGCAAGCAACGGTTGTTGATGCACAGTCAATTACTCCCATCATGTGGCAGGTGCGCACAGGTGTGTGGGCGGGAGGACTAACTTGTCTTGCACCTGTCTCATCGCAATGGTTTGTCGGCGCAACAGCAGATGTCACATCGAAGGGCACGCTCACTCTCGTCAACAGTGGTTTAGGACGAGCACTCGTAGGTGTAACGGTCTATACCGAAAATGGGGTACAGGCCGAACAGAGCATTGCGGTAAAGGCGAATTCATTTATCACAACCCAACTTGCAACTTTGGCGCCTGGCGCAAAATCACTTGCAGTTCATGTTGTTCCTCAGACTGGACGCATCAATGCATTTGTCACAGATGAGAGAGGGCGCGGTTTGCAAGCTCTTGGCGGAGATACGGTCAATTCGCAAGAGAGCCCAGCGAAGTCGCTGGTAATCCCAGCAATTCCGCAACAAACTGGGCGCAGGACTTCACTCCCACATACTCTGCGAGTTTTAATCCCCGGTGAAGTCGGAGCACAGATTAAGGTTGAGATTCGATCAACCGATGGAACTTTTGCGCCAGCTGGACTAGATGGCAAGGTAATTCCCGCTGGAAAAGTCGTTGATCTACCGCTGGATGTACTGATGAAATCTGGAAAGTTTGCACTTCACCTCTCATCGGAACGTCCATTGGTCGCATCTGTATTCACTAAGACTCAGGCACAGGGCAAGAGTGATTTTCTATGGAGCACACCAGCCCCAGCTTTAACTAACGCGACCTTCGCTACAACTGGTTTAGCGCCGTTGCTCGTCTTTACCGGCGGGGAAATTGCGGTCGAAATCGAACTTACCTCTGTAAATGGCAAGAAACGTAAAGTTTCACTTCGTGGAGATGAGATTGCCACCTACCAAATCTCGGATCGCATTCGAACCTTCTCCATCACCAAGAGCTCAGCGAAGACTTATGGAGCAGCGCTGATTACCTCAAAGAGCGGCTTTGGATATGCGCCATTGGTCACAGGTAGCGTCCTTACTCGAACATCAATTCCTCGTTCAAATATTCGAGTGTTGATTCCATAACTATTGCACCAGCTCCCACTAATCTTGCATCCATGAGTTCATTGGTGGGACGTCCCTGTTCACGTGTCAGCTGTCGCGCAGCTGCCACAATGACTCTTACCTATATATATGCAGAATCTCGAGCGGTCTTAGGCACGATTGCGATGTTCTCTGAACCACATGCATACGATCTCTGCGAACGTCACGCAGCTCGCTTAACCGTGCCTAATGGCTGGACTGTCGAGCGAGAGCTGCAAGAGAGCGAAGGTCAAGGGCCAAGCGAGGATGACCTCATGGCAATCGCTGATGCAGTTCGAGAAGTTGCACGTTCGCATCAAGAACAACCTGCGCAGACAACATCTTCACAGCCATCTCAAGTAGGCCGCCGTGGCCATCTCCGTGCAGTTCCTTCTTAAGAGTAAACCTCTTACTATTGCTCTATGAGCGCATCAATATTTAAGGCATACGACATCCGCGGTTTAGTCGATGGGGAAATTACACCTGACTTCACCTTTGCAACTGGCGCTGCCTTTGCTCGCTTTCTTAAGCAAGAGCGCGAACCCGGAACAGTTGTTATCGGTGAAGATATGCGCCCTAGTTCGCCAGAACTCGCTGATGCATTTAGCGCGGGCGTAACATCTCAAGGCCTCGATGTAATTCGAATCGGACTCGCATCGACAGATATGCTCTATTTCGCAGCGGGTAAATTAAATCTCCCCGGTGCAATGTTTACGGCAAGCCATAATCCAGCTCCCTATAACGGAATCAAGATGTGCCTCTCAGGTGCGCGTCCGATTGGTAAAGAGTCTGGACTTCTTCTCATTGAAAAATATGTCAATGAGGGATCACCAATTCCATTAAGTCAGGTCGGAGTCGAACGACACCAGGAGATGCTCGAAGATTATGTAAGTCACTTACTTGGGCTAGTTAATCTCTCAGAAACTCGTCCACTCAAGATTGTCGTTGATGCCGGAAACGGTATGGCTGGTCATACTGCGCCTGCGGTATTTAAGCGACTCAACGCTGAAGTTATTGAGATGTATTACGAACTCGATGGCACATTTCCCAACCATGAGGCTAATCCGATCGACCCAAAGAACCTCCGCGATTTACAGGCAGCGGTCTTAAAGCATAAAGCTGATATTGGACTGGCATTTGATGGCGATGCCGATCGTTGCTTCTTGGTAGATGAGAAGGGTGATCTCGTAAATCCCTCCGCGCTCACCGGCCTGATTGCCACTCGCGAACTTGTTAAATATCCAGCTTCGACAATTATCTACAACTTAATTTCATCGAAGTCTGTAAAAGAAGTAGTTGAAGAAAATGGCGGAACGGCAGTGCGTTCTCGAGTCGGTCACTCGTACATCAAGAAATTGATGGCTGAGACTGGCGCAGTATTTGGGGGAGAACACTCAGGTCACTTCTACTTCCGCGATTTCTGGCGCGCTGATTCCGGAATGCTGGCAGCGCTCTACGCAATTGCAGCACTAGGCGAAAAAGATGTCCCACTCTCGCAACTCTTTGCTCCATTTAATCGTTACTCATCTAGCGGTGAAATCAATTCGACCGTTGCCGATGCAGCAGCATCAACGCAGTTAATCGAAGATCACTACGGCGCACTTCCTGGGGTCGAGCTCGATCGCCTCGATGGCTTAACTGTTACCGGCGATACCTGGTGGTTTAACTTACGCGCCTCTAATACTGAGCCTCTCCTTCGACTCAACGTTGAGGCTACAACTGCGCAAGAGATGGCAGATATCCGCGATGCCGTTCTCAACACCATTCGTGCATAACCGCTAATTCTGCCTTTCTCGCCCTCTCCTAGTAATCTATGCCCATAGCCGATCAGCACAGTAGAGCCCTACGCCGAAGGTCAAGCGAAAAAATAGAAACGCCCATCAATTATGAGGGCCTCTTAATAGCCTACTGAGGGAGAAATAAATGTCAGTTACAACAGTTCCAAAGCACGATATTGCAGATGCATCACTTGCCGCCGCTGGTCGCAAGCGCATCGAGTGGGCAGAGCGCAACATGCCTGTCCTTGCTCAGATTCGTGAGCGCTTTGAGAAGAGCCAGCCATTTGCTGGTGTCCGCATCTCAGCATGTATGCACGTCACCACAGAGACCGCAAACTTGATGCGCGTTCTTAAGGCAGGCGGAGCAGAGATTGCACTCTGTGCCTCAAACCCTCTTTCTACCCAGGATGACACAGCAGCAGCTCTCGTCCACGAGTACGGAATCTCAGTATTTGCACGTAATGCAGTCGACCGTGATGGTTACTACTCACATATCAACGCTTCACTCGATATCGAACCACATCAGGTATTCGATGATGGTTGTGACCTCGTCAATACACTTCACACAACACGTCGCGAACTTCTTCCTAATATCGCGGGTGGCTGCGAGGAGACAACAACTGGTGTTATCCGCCTCAACCAGATGGCAAAGGATGGCGCACTTACCTTCCCTATGATCGCTGTCAATGACACCGATACAAAGCACATGTTCGATAACCGTTTCGGAACAGGTCAGTCAACACTTGATGCTGTCTTCCGTGCAACAAACTTCTTGCTTGCAGGTCGCATCGTCGTGGTCGCAGGATTTGGTTATTGCGGTAAGGGCGTTGCAGAGCGCGCAAAGGGCATGGGTTCAGATGTCATCGTGACAGAGATTGATCCAACAAAGGCGCTCGATGCGATGATGCAGGGCTACCGCGTTATGCCAATGACAGAAGCGGCAAAGGTCGGCGATGTTTTCATTACTGTAACCGGTAACCGCGATGTACTTCGTGACGAGCACTTTGCTGTGATGAAGGACGGCGCAATCATGGCTAACTCAGGTCACTTCGATATTGAAATCGATGTGGCATGGCTCGAGCAGAATGCAAAGACAAAGAATGCAAAGATGCGCCACCAGACAGATGAATACGTTCTCGCAGATGGTCGCCGTCTACTCCTTATTGCAGAGGGACGTCTTGTAAACCTTGGCGCTGCTGAGGGCCACCCAGCTTCAGTAATGGATATGTCATTTGCTGATCAGGCGCTCACAGCTGAATACCTTGTCAAGGAAGCAAAGAACCTTCCTGCCGGCGTTCATGATGTTCCTACATACATTGATAAGGAAGTTGCTTCACTCAAGCTCAAGTCAATGGGCGGAACAATCGACACACTTACACCGGCACAAGAGTTGTACCTCAACTCATGGGAGCACGGCTCATAAATGGCACGAATCCTGGTCGTCGATGACGATCTAGATCTTGCCGAGATGCTTGGAATTGTTCTTACAAGTTCAGGTTTCGATGTAGATCTCGTCAATCGTGGAGACGAGGCGCTTGAGGCATTTAGAAATAATCCTCCAGACCTCGTCCTCCTCGATGTGATGCTTCCAGGAATAGATGGCATCGAGGTCTGCACGCTGATTCGTAAAGAATCAGTTGTGCCGATTGTGATGTTAAGCGCAAAGGGCGAGACCTTAGACATTGTTCGGGGACTTGAAGCCGGCGCAGATGATTACATGCAGAAGCCATTCCGTGATGAGGCCGAACTCATTGCGCGAATTCGCACCCGTCTCCGTCGAACAAATGCTGATGTGACAGGTGTGCTTAATATCGGGGATCTCTCAATTGATGTCACTGCACATGAGGTTCATAGAGGTTCTAAGGTCATTACATTGACTCGCCTCGAATTCGATTTACTTGTCGCTCTCGCTAAAGATCCAGGTCGCGTCTTCACGCGCGATGCTCTGCTCAGTGAAGTCTGGGGATATCGCCACTCAACTGATACCCGTCTCGTCAATGTCCATGTGCAGCGACTTCGTTCAAAAATCGAGCACGACCCTGAGCACCCAGAGATTGTGATGACAGTCAGAGGTGTTGGCTATAAGGCAGGCGGCGCCGCTTAAAATGACGAGTCTTCGTCTCGCCTTTCAACGTTCACTCGGCGCAAAGGTTGTTACCTCAACTGTTCTGCTCTCGCTCGGCGTGGTCTGGCTGACTGGTTCTGCACTGAACTCTCGTCTCTCTGATGGTATTCGCTCAGTAAACCTCAACTCCTCAATTACCGAGGCGCGGTTAGCATTCTTCAACGCCCAGTACCAGCTCTTGATTTCTCAAGGCGAGACAGTTGAAAATCGTAAGAAAGTTTTAGCAGAGATTGTTGTCGATGCAACAACGCAGGAGATCAAGGATCAACGTCGAGAAGTAATTATTGTAAAGACCCCAACGACTAAGACTTCTAAGATTTCATATGAGATGTCATCCAATGGATCCTTAAGTGAATCCATCCCGCAAGGCGTGCGCGAAAGAATCTTAAAGACCTCTGATCTTCAATATGAATATGGAACGCTCAGATATTCAGCGAGCGAGAACGTTGCATCGCTCTTCGTCGGAAACCGTATCGATATCCCTGGCGGTGGCCGATATGAGATGTATGTGGTCTTCTCACTTGCCGAACAGGCCTCGACTCTCAATTTGATTCAGAACTCACTCTTAATCACAGGCTTTGCCTTGATCTTCTTGATCGCACTTATTACTTGGCTTGTGGTCCGCCAAGTTGTGAGGCCAGTGCGCGAAGCGGCTTCGGTAGCTAAGCAATTTACCCAAGGTAACTTCGATCTCCGCGTTCCCATTACGTCGAAGGATGAGTTGGCAACGCTCGGCCACTCATTTAACGATATGGCCGCCTCTATTGAGCAGCAGATCTCTCGCCTGGAAAACCTCTCACGCGTCCAGCAACGATTTGTATCTGATGTTTCGCACGAACTCCGTACGCCATTAACAACTCTGCGCATGGCCTCTGAGGTCATCTTCAACCACCGCACCACATTTGAAATGCCGGTTGCCCGTAGCGCCGAACTTCTTGTTGCTCAGCTCGATCGCTTCGAAAGATTGCTAGAAGATTTGCTCGAAGTCAGCCGCTTTGATGCTGAGGTAGCTGTTCTAGAGCCAGTTGAATTCGACCTCATCGCGCTCATTAAGCGCTCCGTTCATGATTTAGGCATTGATAGCGATGAGAAGACATCAGGAGTCTCCACTAAATCAGATAACTCAGTTGTCACCGTAAAGGCAGATATGCGACGAGTAGAGCGAATCATGCGAAACCTTCTCTCTAATGCGCTCGACCACTGCGATGGAACCCCGATTGAAATTCAGATTAAATCAACTGATAGCGAAGTCGCGGTAGGTGTACGAGATTTCGGAACCGGCCTCGATGAATCATCGCTCATTAGAGTCTTCGATCGTTTCTGGCGAGCTGATCCATCACGGGCTCGTGTTCGCGGCGGCACCGGGCTGGGTCTTTCTATCGCACTTGAAGATGCACGGCTTCATAATGGTGAACTCGATGCCTGGGGTCGTCCTGGTAAAGGCGCGCACTTTGTTCTCACCCTTCCTCGCATTGCCGGGGAGACGATTCAAAACCGTCCGATTAAACCAGCCCCAGAAGATTTCCACGAGGAAGTTTTCTACCTGTAATTCGAGTTACTTCTCCACCAAGATTGATAAATGGAGCTACTTCGTAATATCAATGAACTCATCTTTCCATCTCGCTGTATTGCATGTGGAGTCCTAGGTCTAACGCTCTGTTCGCAATGTCGAAGAGGTTGGCACCCTCACTTGTATCAGAGTGAAATCGGAAGAGATTCTGCGACCAGGCTGACCGTCTGTTCTAGCGTTTTGTATTCGCCTATTGCCCAGAAGATAATTTTAGGTGCGAAAGAGTCACACCTGAAAATATGTGATCAATTGGTCTCGGATGCAATCACACATTCTCTTCGGAAGTTTCTCGCTTACGCTTCAGTTGATTTTCTTATTCCAATTCCTTCGCGTCCAAGTGCCGCCCGACTTCGTGGTCGTCAATTCATCAATGAGATTTCTCAGAACGCCGCTATAACCTTCTCGATTCCCATTGCATCTCCACTTCGTCACCGGCGCCGAGTGAGAGATCAGAGTGGATTACATATCGAAGAGCGTTGGAATAATGTTGAGGGCGCCTTTGTTGTAGCAGGGGAGCATGGACTGCGTGGCAGTGTTCTGCTTATTGACGACCTAGTGACGACAGGCGCCACCCTCTCTGAGGCGGCTCGCGCCTTGAGGTATGCGGGGATCAAGGTAGTGGGGGCCGTAACTGCCGCTCTTGCCCAACCCCTAAGATAAGGCTCTCCATTGGAAAGGTAGCTCTATGTCAAAGCTTCTAGATCGACTCATGCGCGCTGGCGAAGGCAAGATCCTTCGCGATCTCAGCAAGGTGGTCGATAAGGTCAATAGCTTTGAGAGCTCGATTGTTCCTCTCTCTGATGAGGCCCTCCGTGGAAAGACTGATGAATTCAAGAAGCGTCTCGCCGACGGAGAAGATCTCGACGATCTCCTGCCAGAGGCATTTGCGGTAGTTCGCGAAGCAGCTAAGCGCACCCTCGGTCAGCGCCACTATGACGTTCAGTTGATGGGTGGAGCAGCCCTTCATATGGGAAATATCGCCGAGATGCGTACTGGTGAAGGTAAGACGCTCGTTGCAACTCTTCCTTCGTACCTCAACGCACTTGCCGGTAAAGGCGTTCACGTAGTCACAGTCAATGATTACCTCGCAGAGCGCGATAGCGAGTGGATGGGTCGTATCCATCGTTTCCTCGGATTAAATGTCGGTGTAATTCTTAACAGCATGACTCCGGCAGAGCGCCGCACCGCCTACGCCGCAGATATTACCTACGGAACAAATAACGAATTTGGTTTTGATTACCTTCGCGACAATATGGCTTGGTCGATTGATGACTGTGTGCAGCGCGAACACTTCTTCGCTGTCGTCGATGAAGTTGACTCAATTTTGATTGATGAGGCTCGTACGCCGCTCATCATCAGCGGACCTGCCGATAAGGCGACGAAGTGGTACGTTGAATTTGCAAATATCGCCATGAAACTCGATCGCGATACACATTACGAGGTAGATGAGAAGAAGAAGACCATCGGAATTCTCGAAGATGGCGTCACAAAGGTTGAACAGCTTCTTCAGATCGAAAATCTCTACGAAGCAACAAATACATCTTTAATCGGTTACCTCAACAACGCTGTCCGTGCAAAAGAGCTCTTTAAGCGCGATAAGGATTACGTTGTCATGAATGGCGAGCTCCTCATCGTCGACGAGCACACAGGTCGTATGCTGGCAGGACGTCGTTATAGCGAAGGTCTTCACCAAGCGCTCGAAGCTAAAGAACGTATTGAGATTAAGGATGAGAACCAGACTCTAGCCACCATCACATTACAGAACTACTTCCGCCTCTACGAGAAGATTTCTGGAATGACCGGTACTGCTATGACTGAGGCAGCTGAATTCCATCAGATCTACAAGCTTGGCGTAGTTCCAATTCCAACTAACCGTGAAATGCAACGCATCGATCAAGCTGACCTTGTCTACAAGTCAGAGCTTGGAAAATTCCACGCCGTGGTTATCGATATTGCAGAGCGCCATCGCAAGGGCCAGCCAGTCCTCGTCGGTACTGTCTCTGTTGAAAAATCCGAAGAGCTCTCTGCCCTTCTCAAGAAGGCGGGCGTTCCACACGAAGTTCTCAATGCAAAGCATCACGAACGTGAGGCATCAATCGTTGCTCGCGCCGGTGTTAAGGGTGCAGTGACTGTTGCAACAAATATGGCAGGACGCGGAACCGACATCATGCTCGGTGGCAACCCAGAATTTATGGCTGACTTCGAACTTCAGCGACGTGGACTTTCTCCAGTAGACAATGCAGCCGAATACGAAGCGGCATGGCCAGCAGAGATTGAGAAGCAGAAAGCTGCAATTGCAAAGGATCACGAAGAGGTAATTAGCCTCGGTGGTCTCTATGTTCTCGGAACCGAACGCCACGAATCACGCCGTATCGATAATCAGCTCCGTGGACGCTCTGGTCGCCAAGGCGATCCAGGAGAGTCTCGTTTCTACCTCTCACTTCAAGATGAACTCATGCGCCGCTTTAACTCTGCACTTGTCGAGCGCTTCTTAGCTGCGGCCGGTCTTCCAGAGGATGAACCAATCGAATCAAAGATGGTTTCCAATGCAATTCGCTCTGCCCAGACTCAGGTTGAGGCACAGAACTTTGAGATCCGTAAGAATGTTTTGAAATATGACGATGTCATGAACCGTCAACGTCTCGTTATCTATAGCGAGCGTCGCCTCGTTCTCGAAGGTAAAGATATTGGCACACAGGTTCAGGACTTTGTGGGCGAGACTCTCTCTGCCTATGTCCGAGCTGCAACGGCAGAGGGCTTCAGTGAAGATTGGAATCTCGAAGATCTCTGGACGGCGCTCAAGCTAGTCTACCCAATCTCATTTACAGCAGAGCAACTTCTTGCTGAGATTGGTGGAGCTGGAGCTCTCGATGCAGAATTCTTAGAGTCACGAATTCTTGAGGATGCAGAGAAAGCGTACGCTCAGCGCGAGAGCCAACTCGGCGCTGAAGTTCTGCGCGAACTCGAGCGAAAGGTTCTCCTCTCAGTGCTCGATCGTCGTTGGCGCGAACACCTCTACGAGATGGATTACCTCCAAGAGGGAATCGGACTCCGGGCAATGGCGCAACGCGATCCATTGGTTGAGTACCAACGCGAAGGTTACGAACTCTTTGCAGCGATGATGGAGGCAATCAAGGAAGAGCTTGCCAGCTTGGTCTTTAATGTTGAAGTCACTGTAGAAGGCGATGGAAGTAGCGTTGAGGCTAAGGGCTTGCAAGGAAAGCCAGCTCAGGTAGCGCCACTTAAATATACGGCTGCGGATGAGAATGGTGTTGTGACATCTGGAGATGTCTCACGCAACAGCCCGTGCCCTTGTGGTTCAGGCAAGAAATTTAAGCGTTGCCACGGCGCTGCTTAAATTTAACTTGAATTAACTTAGAGCAAGCGAAGTGCGGTGCAGAGCCATCGTCCATCAACGCCTTCAGCGCGAATCACGAGCGCTCTGATACGTTCGCCATATCTGACTGTTATCACCGATTCGCAAATCCCATCCAAGGGCGAATCTTGGTGAATCTTACGGATCCTTCCAATCTCACTCGTCGTCCCTGATATTGATGTCAGGCGCAGATAAATAACGCGATGACAGCGAGTTGCTAATTGCGCAGGCGTTCTACGTCCAGCCAAAATCTCCAAGAGATTTGTCGCAAAGCTCATAGTCCACAACCGAATATCGGGGAGCTCTGAAGCAGAGGTAGGAATGGGGCGATCATCTTCATCAAAAATCTCTCCAAAGGTAGATGGAGTCGAGAAGAGAAGCGCCTCCTGGGGTTTGCGTTCTTCAAAGCAATCCGGATACAAATCTAAGGTCGGATGGCTCCACAAATCACGAGGAGTAGTGCTGGAGATCAGGCGGATGGGAGTTCTTTGATTGATTGTTTGCATGGAGGGATATTTGTCCAGCAGCCGCACCTGGCACATCAGCGAAAACTCTCAAACTTTCTCATACCTTTGGCTGACTGTGGAGAGTGAAATCTTGAGCTGGTAGAAATAACTACCTTCGCCTCATGTCGAATCTATCCAATAAGAAATCTCATCAACGCCTCGTCATCGCCGGGGCGCTCTTCTTCACCTCTATCCTCGCCTCATTCCTCATCTCTTATCTCTCACAAAGTGGCGCCCATTATTGGGTGCTCTCACATCCGCTTGCTCGCGGGACGCAGATTGAATCGAGCGACGTTGCTCTTGTAAAAATCTCTTTAGGCACAGGAGTACGCGGATATCTCAGCTCGCAAGAGAATCCGATCGGCTCTGTTACCAGGAGAAATATCAATGGGGGAGAGCTCATCAATCAGAGCGACCTCAGCAGTAACTCGGAAGATCTCATCTCTGAGAGCCTCTCTATTTCTATACGAGCGACAGATATCTCACCATTAATCTCTTCAGGTTCGCTCGTCTCGCTATATCAAGTTCACGATGCACGAAATGGTGAAGTTGTGCCAGAACCCGTTCGCATACTCTCGGGTGTATTTGTTAAAGAAGTTTCTCGAAAGAGCGCAAACTTCGGAAGCGACTTATCTCTGACACTCACCGTAAATCGCGATGATGTAATAGAGCTTCTGAACGCTACATCGAGCGGGAGAATAGTTGTGGTCTCAAGCCGTGGCTGAGGAAAAACTCGCCATCACTGCAATTAGGGATATGGCACAAGAAGGCTTTATCGCTGCATCACTCAAGCGAATAGGCTGGAAGGTCATCTACCGCTCGACTTCATTGAATGCACTCCATGAGAAGTTACCGGATTTTCCTGGCGCCCTCATCTTTATCTCAGATGATTTTGGAGAAAGCTCCTCTGGTCATGAGAATCAATGGATTTCGCTCCGCGGGAGATCGCATCCGATTACAGCTCGCTCAAATCTAGATCCACAGAGTGATTTTGAACTTGAAGAGCTGATTCGATCCTGTGAGCCTCAAAGGAAGATCCACCATATTCCAGCTACGACTTCGAAAGTTATTGCACTCTCATCTATCGGCGGGCGAACCGGTGCTACAAGTATTGCAATTACGATTGCAGATCAACTTTCTCGAGAGAATAACTCAGTGCTCTTAGTAGAAGGAAACCGAATTTATCCGCGGATTTCTTCCCATTTTCAGGCGCACAATATTCGCGAGCAGATCTCACAAACTCAATATGGTTTCTCAATTGTTGAGGCGACAGATGCGGTAGGTATCCATCGACTATCTCAGGTGGCAAATAGATATGACTTTATAGTCGTTGATTTAGGTCCGGCAAATATCGCTCGAGAAGGAGGTCAGAGAGCGGAAGATCTCTTAAGCACCTGGGTTAAGAACTCTCGCGCCAGAGTATTACTAACTGCTAGAGATGGAGAGAAATCCAACGGTGATATTTCGCGCTTTATCGAGAGTCATCGAACCATCAGTCACTCAATTGATATCACCCTCGCCTTGATCCCAGCAAAGATTCTCAATAAGCGAGAGCAACGACGGTTGATTGATGATCGAGCCGAGCGCCATGGCATTCCAGTTGATGTATTGAGCAAGGATTCACGCTCTCTTGAGAAGACGGAGAGCGCACATTCGACTTTGGCGCTAATTTCTCCGAAGAGCCCGTTGGTCGGAGATATTGCACGCTATCTTCAAAGAGGGCGATATTCTTAAGCCATGCGCGTTTACCTAGGCACCACAGCCGATGAGCTTCAAGATTTTCTTCGCGAAGGAACTCTTGATATTCCCGAGGTCTATGCGCCAACCCCAATCTATAGCGCAACCCATCCAGATATGGATGAAGAAGAGATTGAGTATTCGCTCTCTCTGCTCGCAGCCGAAGATGCGCTCGATTTTATGGATGACCAATCAGGGGCAGCAATTGTTATTGCGCTAGAAGTTGTGGAAGAACAACTCGGCGCCTTTGACGAGATTAGCGTTGAGGTGCTTTCGCCTTTGATCTGGTCGACAGTTGAAGCAGTCTTCTTAGTCGGCGAGGATGCCGAGGATCTCACTTGGTTTGCCCCACAAGAGGCAGAGGTAAGTATCACTGAGTGGTTGAAGCGATAGCGCTATGCCATCTATTGAAGAGTACGTCGAGGGCAGAACGCCATCTTCTCCGGAGTAAATTCACACTCTTCGCGAACTCGTAGCCGATTGGCAGCTGCTCTCTGATCTCTCATTTGCTGACCTGATTCTCTGGATTCCAATTCGCAGAGATGAGGCGAGCTGGCCGACTGGCTATATCGCGGTGGCCCATATCCGCCCTACAACTGCTGCAACCGTCTTTGCCAACGATGTCATCGGCGATGAAATCAGCTGGGGCGATCGTTTCTACATCGACCAAGCTTTATCTCATGGTGAGATTGTCAGAGATACAGAACCTCAGATGCTGGGTGAGGTCATGGTGAAGGAAGAAACAATTCCCGTCATTATGGGCGAGAAGGTAATTGCCGTTATTTCACGCCACCGAAACTCAGATTTAATGCGCCAACCTTCACGCCTCGAGCTCAATTACCGCGAGATTGCACATGAGCTCTATCGAATGGTTGCTGAAGGCAATTTCCCTTATCGCAATGCTGGCTCACTCTTTGATCCGACTCCACGCGTTGGTGATGGGCTCATTCGTATTGATGTTAACGGTGCAGTGAGCTACGCCAGTCCAAATGCGCGCTCGGCCTTTAGCCGTATGGGTTGGACCAATGAGCTAGAGGGCTATTTACTTGGTGAGATTGCAGAGAAAGTCTCGCGCGAAAAGAGCGATGCTCGAGAAGAAGCACTTGTTACTAGTTTGAGCGGCAGATCATTGCGTCGAGTTGAAGTTGAAAATCTTGGTGGAGTAATCGATCTCATTGTCTTACCAATTCTTGCTGGAACAAATCGAGTAGGCGCCATCGTCTTGCTCAATAACGTCACCGAACTCCGTCGCCGCGAACGAGAGTTGGTAACCAAGGATGCGACTATTCGAGAGATTCACCACCGAGTGAAGAATAATTTGCAGACTGTATCTGCACTGCTTCGTCTGCAAGCCCGCCGAATCGAAGATCCAGGTGCGAGCCAGGCGCTCAACGAAGCAGTCCGTCGAATTGCATCGATTGCCTTAGTTCATGAGACGCTCTCGAGTAGCGCCGAATCGTCAGTTGCCTTCGATGATGTCCTCGATCGATTAGTTAACCATGCTCTCGAACTTACGCCTCGCATGAATGAACTCAATATCTCGCGCAGCGGTTCGCTCGGTGAACTCGAATCCCGACTTGCAACACCGCTGGCGCTAGTTATTACCGAGCTAATTTACAACGCGCTCGAACATGGTCTCGAGAGCGAAGGCAGCAAGCTCGACATCTCGATTGATCGCCGCGAAAAGTCGGTAGTTGTCACAATTTCAGATGATGGAATTGGATTGCCAGAAGGCTTTACCCTTGCAACCTCTTCAAACTTGGGGCTTCAGATTGTGCGCACCTTGACCGAGAATGAGTTACGTGGAACTTTGGTTCTTCAATCTGATGAAGCAGAGACCAGAGCAATCCTGGAATTTCCGATTAATTAATTATTGAGCCCGTTATCCATCAGGCGAGCACGGTTACGTGCGGCGCGGCGCTTGAGTGCGCGGCGCTCATCCTCTGAGAGACCGCCCCAGACTCCAGCATCCTGGCCAGATTCAAGCGCCCATGCCAGGCAGGAATCCTTAACGATGCAGCGGTTGCAGACCTTCTTAGCCTCTTCGATCTGAGTTATTGCAGGGCCAGTATTTCCAACTGGGAAGAAGAGTTCAGGATCTTCGTCACGGCAGGCAGATTGATGTCTCCAATCCATGGGGAAGCTCCTTTACCGTGTAGATCTGATGTGCGCACGAAGCGTGCGGGTGCAATTCTCCCTGTTCGAGCGCTCTTAAACAAGGATGTAGCGGAAAAAAGATCGCAAAGAGAGGTGATTTATCTCGCGCTGCTAGTGAAGTGCCCCCGACAGGATTCGAACCTGTGCTCCTGCCTCCGGAGGGCAGTGCTCTATCCCCTGAGCTACGGGGGCTCATTCGTCAATTGGTCAATCTACAACAGAATCTTCTCTAGATGTGGCGATAGATTTAACTCTATGAATCAGAACAACTCTGCCACCGCTTACTTCGCTACTGGATGCTTCTGGGGCGCCGAACGGAGATTTTGGAATATGCCGGGAGTCATCTCTACCCGGGTCGGATATATGGGCGGAGTAATTGAAAACCCAACATATGAACAGGTCTGCACCGGTAAGACCTTGCATGCAGAGATGGTCGAGGTTAACTACGACCCGGCGGTGATTTCATATCTACGACTCTGTCAAGAGTTTTGGGTGATGCACGATCCCACATCGCTCAATCAGCAAGGTGGAGATATTGGAACGCAATATCGAAGCTCAATCTACTTCACAACTGAAGAACAGCGCGCAGTAGCGACTGAGAGTAAGAGCCGTTATCAGGGCGCACTGGCTGCCGAGGGAATTGGCGAAATTGTCACCGAGATCTGCAGCGCCGATGGCGTAACTTTCTTCGCCGCCGAGGAGTATCACCAGCGGTATTTGGAGAAGAACCCCAATGGATATGACTGTCACTCAAGTACCGGCGTTGCTTTCCCGCAGGATTAACCAAGCGCTCTAATTAAGTGCGCGCCAGCAATACCAAGCAACGACACTTCTATATGGGCGGAATTTCTCACCCTTAACTTCAAGCGCCTTAGGAGTGATTTCTTCCGTTAACGCGTAAATTTTCTCCCAGCCACGTCGTACACCAAGATCGCCAGTCGGCCAGATATCTAACCGTCCCAATTGAAACATCATAAACATATCTACCGTCCAAGGCCCGATACCCCAAAGACCTGTCAGTTGGTTAAAAATCTCTTCATCACTTTCGATCTCATGCAATTTATTAATTGCAATCTCGCGATTAAGCGCGGCTAAGGCAAGGCCTTGTATGGTTTTATATTTTGCACCCGATACGCCGGCTTCCCTCATTTCAGGCTCGCCAATAGTTGCAATTCGTGCCGGCAGAATCCGGCCACCAGCTAACTTCTTTACCCTCAGAAATATTGTCTCCGCTGCCTTGACCGCTAATTGTTGTGAAATAACAGACTCAACAAGTGATTCAAAGTGAGAGACGGGTTTTGGATTGCGACCAATTGTGCAGAGTGGGTGAGCCTCAATCACCTTCGCTAATTTCTTATCCTGGCTACTGAGTTCAGCGACAATCTTCTTCATCTTGCCATCAGTGATAGGAGTTATCGCCACATGGGCAATCATGGAGTTTCCAGGGCGAGAGTGCAATACTTCACGTTATGAGCGATTTTCATCTCGTGCCAATCTCTGAACTGCAAACGCATAAATCTGAGAAGTGGCGTGCATTTCCAAGCGATGTGCTTCCACTGCCGGTCGCTGAGATGGACTTTCCGGTGGCAGAGCCAATTCGCAGAGCCCTGATTGAAATGGTCAATAAATCTGATCTCGGTTATCTCGGTGCAATTCCTGAGATGGGCATCGCCTTTGCAGGTTTTTCGGATCGTCGTTTTGGTTGGCGCCCAGATCCATCGCAGGTTCGAATTGCCGCCGATGTAGGAGTAGGAATCGTCGAAGTTCTTCGCGTGATCACAAATGCGGGGGATAAGATTCTTATTAACTCACCGGTCTATCCCAATTTTTGGACCTGGTCGGACGAAACTCACTTAGAGATAGTCGATGTACAACTTCATCGTTCAGAAGAAGAAGAAGTAAATGGCTCACCCTGGCTCCTCGATTGGACTGGCATTGAAGCGGCATATGCATCGGGAATCAAAGTCCATCTCATCTGCAACCCACATAATCCACTCGGTCGCGTTTACACCCGAGATGAATTAGAACGACTGGTGAAGTTAGCGAAAGCACACGATGTAATCATCATTAGCGATGAAATTCATTCACCTCTCACATTTTCCGAGCAGACTTTTACGCCTTTTCTCTCGCTCGGAGAAGATGCTCGCGCAGTAGGAATAACCGTGACCGCTGCTAGCAAGGGCTGGAATATCGCTGGCCTGAAGTGCGCCATCATCATTACTGAGAATGAAGTGATGCATGAGCGCCTTAATGCAATCGCACCGGCAACCCACTACCGAGCGTCTCTGCTGGGCGCCTTTGCCACCGTCGCCGCTTTTGAAGAGGGTGAGGCATGGCTTGATAAATTGATGTCACAACTCGATCTCAATCGAAAGCTGGTACTTAAATTAGTCAGCGAAAAGTTGCCACTCGCAAAGACCCATATGCCACATTGTTCATACCTGGCGTGGATCGATTTCAGTGCATATGGCATTGAGGGCGAACCATTCACGTACCTGCTCGAGCAGGCGAAGGTTGCCTTCGTGCCCGGAATCCGATTTGGCGAAAATTTCTCCAGTTATATTCGCCTCAACTTCGCTACCTCACCCGAAATCATCACGGAGGCGATTAATCGGGTAGCGCGAGTACTCCACTAAGCCGTTACCCTTAGCAAATGGAATCGATGCACCCAGAGACAGCTGCAATCTCAGCAGGTCGCCCACAATCTGCACCTGGCGCACCGCTCAATACCGCAATCTCGCTCAACTCAACATTTACCGCCGGTGGTGAAATCGGTTACGGTCGCTTCGGAAATGAAACGTGGCTCGCGCTCGAATCAACAATCACCGAGCTAGAACATGGAACTTCGACCCTTGCATTCTCATCCGGAATGGCGGCAATCTCTGCCGTCTTCTCACTTCTGCCACATGGCGCACCAGTGGTTGCATCCGATCAAGGCTATAGCGGCACAACGGCGCTCTTAAAGAAGTATCACGAGCAAGGTCGACTTGATGTCCGCTTCGTCGATATCGCAAATACCAAGGATGTCTTTGAAGCGCTTATCGGAGCGGCATTTCTTTGGATTGAATCGCCCACAAATCCTGGGCTAGAGATTGCAGAGATGTCAGTCATCATCGGTGAAGCGAAGAAGCGCAATATGGGGGTCGCAGTCGATAACACATTTGCGACACCACTCAATCAGCTTCCAATCGAACTCGGTGCCGATATTTCGATGAACTCTGTCACCAAGTATTTGGCTGGACATAGCGATGTCATCCTTGGATCTCTCACCGTGAAAGATTCAGCCCTTCATAATCGTCTGGCTGAAGCCCGCACCCTCTTGGGTGGAATACCAGGACCATTTGAAGCATGGCTTGCACTGCGCGGAATTCGCACCTTCCCATTGCGCTTCAGAGCCGCTGAGAACAATGCCAAGGTGCTGCTAGAAAAGCTAAAGAGCCATAAAAATGTTTCCCATGTGAGATATCCCGGCTTCGGCGCGATCATCTCTTTTGAGATTCAGGGTGATGCCGCGACCGCCGATAAGGTCTGCGAATCCTCAGAGCTGATTACCAATGCGACAAGCCTCGGGGGAGTCGAAAGTACCTGGGAACGCCGCCGTCGTTGGCCAGCTGAGAGCGAGAGCGTTCCAGAGAATCTCATCCGCCTCTCTGTCGGCTGCGAACATGTCGACGATATTTGGCGCGACATCGATTCTGCGCTTTCATCCCTTTAACGAGAAAAGCCAGGCCATTAGGAGTATTTTTAAGCCATGAAAGCACTCCGCCGACTCTTTGCTGCAATCACTGTCACGATCCTTGCCTTCAAAGCGGTTGCAACTTTCTTGAGCTGGGTAGAAAAGCAAGAGGATTCAGAGACAGATGCTTGGATTGATGAAGATGAATTTGAGGATGCTTAACTCCTTTAATTCTTAGGACCACCTCTTACATTTGCCCCTCAGTAGTGACATCCTAGAGATGTGAAAATCAATATTCATACACGCCATGCAGCTCTTGCAAGTGACTTTAATGAAATCGCAGAAGAGAAACTCCAATCGATGGAGCGATTTAACATTCAGATTGATCGCATCGAAGTTGAAGTAACTCATGAGCAGAACCCTCGCCAGGGTAAACATTCACACCATGTAGTCATCGCTTCACATGGCTCAGGACCAGCTCTTCGAGCAGAAGCCTCTGAATTTAATGATGTAGCAGCCTTCGATGTTGCAATTAAGAGTATCGAGCTACAGATTCGCAAGATTCATGAGAAGAGTAAGGATTACAAGCGCGAAACTATTCGCACTATGCCACTAGCTGATTAATTATCGCTGCTTCTTCTTAGATGTAGCTTTAAGAGGCTTTGCAGGTTCGATTGGTGGGACGGGTTCGGCACCCAAGCCTGCAATGGCAGTATCACGAGCGACTATTGCAGCGCTTACTGCATTTTTGCGAAGAGTAGCTGCGTTATTTTTCTGGTCGGGTGTTCGGGCAACTGACATTGCCATTTTGAAATCTCTCGCAGCTTTATCGCAGCTCTCTTTAAAAGCGATATTGATTAATCTGATCTGCTGGCTTCGTTCTTTAACTGCTTCGAGAAAAGCATCACGATCTATTCGATATTGCTCGAGTGGGCTACGTAAGGAATCAGTTGTTGGTGCAGGAGTTGGTTCGGCAAATGCTGTGGCTGGTGCAAGTAATGAGAACGCGAGAAGTGCGGCTATGGCAGCTCTGCTACGTCCCTGGTTCATGGCAATAGTGTGACTGAGCATCATGTGAAGATTCTGTGAATAAGCCATTATCCGAGAGTGTGTCGCATTCAGTGATGAGTTAATGGTGGCGATTCATTGCTCTGCGTGGGAGAGTAGCGCCATGGCACAACTAATTATGATTATTGATGATGAGGCTGGAGTCCGCGAACTTCTCTCAGATGCTTTGAAGCTGGCTGGCTTTGAGACAGTTGCTGCCGCAGATGCCATGGTCGCGCAGACCTTGCTCCGCACCATCAAGCCAGATCTGCTCATCGTGGATATCAATATGCCGTTGATGCATGGTTTTGAATTTATCGAACGTATTAGAGGTAATGGAGATAACACGCCAGCGCTGATGTTGAGCGCCCGCGGTGATCGCGCAGATATCACACGTGGACTCACTCTCGGTGCAGATGATTATGTAACGAAACCTTTTGGTCTCGAAGAGTTGGTTTTACGTGTACGTGCAATCTTGCGTCGCGCTCAATTTACCGAAGTAGTACCTACCGTTCTCTCTGTCGGACCAATCACCCTTGATGAAGAATCGCATAAGGTCACCTTTGAAGGTGAAGTAGTCGAACTTTCACCCACCGAATTTAGATTGCTCCACGTCTTACTAGAATCCAAGGGACGCGTTCTTAGCAAATCATTCCTTCTGGAAGAAGTATGGGGAATCAACTTTGAGACCGAGACTACGGTCGTTGATACTTACATCTCTTATCTTCGAAAGAAGTTGCATCGAGATGGCTTTGAGGGGATACGAACAGTACGTGGCGTTGGATTCCAACTCCAACCAGAGAAGAAGTGAAGCTCTCATCAACTGCTAAGTTGCGCATCGTCACCTTAGCGATTGCGACAATATTTACCGCCTCTATCGGCACTTTTGTGACTTACCAGAGCTACCAGAATTCGCTATCAACTTTAGATTATGCAATCGAGTCAACGGTCGATGATGCAGCGCAATCACCTAGCCAAGAGCTAAGTGCGGCCCTCTTCCATATTGATGAGTTTGCCCTGGATTTATCGCTCTTCCTTCTCTCTCGTGACGGTGCAATTACAACGGTTAATGAGTCGACCGTCAAACTCTTCAATGAGATCTCGATTGAAGAAGCAGCGCGAGCGACCACAAGTATTCGAGAAGGTCGAGCGCTCCACGATTACCGTTTCCGTTCTTATGAAATTTCAGGTGGCGATTACCTCATCGTTGCTGGATCTTCTCAGGAGGCAAATAAGAGATTTGCCGCGGGGCTCCTTTCGGTCCTGCTCATCACAGTTGCGACATCACTGATTGCATTCTTATTACTTACTCTTTACATCCGACGCCTCAAAGATCGCGATGATGCTGCAGCTCTGGCACGTATGCAGGCGTTCTTGGGGGATGCCTCGCATGAACTTCGAACTCCGCTGACTGTCATCAAGGGTTATGTTGAAATGCTCAGTAAAGGGATGATGACAGCTGAGGAAGATAAGTCTCGAGCTTATCTCCGCGTTAATACCGAAATCGGTCGGATGGAGACGCTCATCCATGACTTGCTTCTCTTGGCCGAACTCGGCGAAGGTGCCCAACGCGAGAACGAAATCATTGATTTATCCGAATTACTTACCGCGCATGGTCAAGATTTTGCAACGCTACATCCTGATCGAAGAGTTGAACTTGAAATAACGGCGCAGATATCGGTCAATGGTGTGCGAGATTACTACTCAAGATTTATCCAAAACTCGCTTAATAACATATCCCGCCACACAGATGCAGGTGTGCCCGTAAAGATATCTCTTACCCGCAATGGGAAAATCGCAAAGTTAATTATTGAAGATGGCGGAGCCGGCCTACCGGAGGGTGCATATCGCGAGAATATTCAATCGCTCAATCGATTTGATAAATCACGTTCGCGCGAAAGTGGTGGCTCAGGTCTTGGCATGAGCATCATGGCGGCAGTCATCGCAAAGAGCGGTGGCGAACTCACGCTACGCAAGAGCGCACTTGGTGGACTCGCAGTTATTGCTGAAGTTCCTTCTTATCGCGGGTAGAGATCAAGCTTGTAATGGTTGCAAGTCCAAGGCAACTAACTATCACTGTAAGAGATTGAGTAATCGTAATTTCAGGGATATGAATGCCTGCGATTTCATGAATATCCACGCCATGGAATGCATGGAAGATTAGCTTGACGCCGATAAAGCCCAGGACGACCGATAAGCCTTTACCGATGTGAACTAGGCGCTGCATTAGGCCACCAATTAAGAAGTAGAGCTGGCGGAGCCCCATGAGCGCAAAGACGTTTGCGGTAATAACAATGTAGACATTCTGAGTGAGACCGAAGATAGCTGGAATCGAATCGAGAGCAAAGATTAGGTCTGTCAGGCCAAGTGTGATCAAGGCAATTGTGAATGGTTTGATTCCCTTAGCGGTGAGATAGGTGATGAGCTTGCTCTCCTTCTCCTCCTCTTCTTCATGTGAGCCACTTTCGCGGAAGAGCTGGATTGCGGTGTAAATCAAGAATGCACCGAATAGGAAGAAGACCTGCTGGAATTGTTCGATCACCTTTGCACCAACAGAAATTGCAACCACGCGAAGCACGAGCGCAAAAAGGATTCCGATAAGAAGTGCGAGCTGCTGCTTCTCACGTGAAATCTTTAACTTGGCGAGAATAATTACGAAGACGAAGAGATTATCGAAAGAGAGTGAATACTCAGTGAGCCAACCAGCGAAGAACTCCTTCTGGCTCTGAGGATCAAGCCAGTAACCCATATGGATTCCGAAAGCGATTGCCAGCGAAACATAGAAGAGTGACCAAAGGGTGACTTCGCGCATCGATGTATCTTTATGGCGATTAGTGATTGCCCAGATGAAATCTATGACGATGATAATTGCCAGTGCGGCGATGGTTATTACCCAGTTGGTGGTTGAAATCATTGTGGAAGGCTAACATTAAAGTCGTGAGCGAGAGAGAATTAGCAGACGCCTTGGCTGAGCTTCAGCGGGCAATGTCACAGAGCGAGAATTTTGTGCGCGCTGTCCTCTCTGGTCGCCGTCGAAATATGCAACCGGATCAAGAGCGAATAGACCTGCGGCCAGTTCAATTAAAGGGTGGTCTGGTTATTCAAGTCAGCTATAGCGATGGCCGCCAAGTCACTTCTAAGAATTTCACCCCTAGTGAGTTGCCATTTATGCAAATGGCTCAATCAGGTTTCGCAAATATAACTGTTGAGCTCGAGGGGGAGACGCTCTCTCTGAGAATTTCGAAGAAAGGCGTACCACTCTTCTCTCGTAGCAAGAACGGTGCAAAGCAGAATTTATCTCACGACCGCAACAAAGAACGTTTGCTCGATGCCAGCGACCCATTCTTACGTGAGGTCGGAATAGCCGATGCGCATGGTGCAATCAAGCCCTCAAAGATGGATAAGTACAAACAGGTAGAAGAGTTTCTCCGACTGCTCATTCCAACGCTCAATGATGCGATCGCAGCTGGACATATCCATGCCCCAACACAGGAGCGTCCACTACGAGTCGTCGACTTGGGATGTGGCCATGCCTACCTGACCTTTGCAGCACATCAATATCTCAAGAGCGTTGGGATTCCTGTCCAAGTTACTGGTATCGATATCCGACCGGCATCTCGCGATCGCAACAATGCGATTGCAAAATCACTTGGAATTGATTCAACTATTACTTTTCTCGCCGAAGAGATTTCTCAGACCACAGTAAATGAAGCCGATGTCGCGATTGCGCTCCATGCATGTGACACCGCAACTGATGATTCAATCGCATGGGCGCTCAACCGCGATGTTCCATTAACTCTCTTTGCACCATGTTGCCATCACGATATCCAGGCGCAGATCTCTGTCGCGCCAGAGCCCTGGTCATTGATTACTCGTCACGGAATCATGAGAGAACGTTTAGGTGATTTGATTACAGATTCACTTCGAATTCAATTAATGAAATTACATGGCTACCGAGTCGATGCCATCGAATTTATTGGGGGCGAACACACCCCACGTAATCTCATGATTCGAGCGGTGAAGACTGGGGCTGAGGCCGAATCAGGCGAAGTTGAGCGTTATCAAGCAATGATTTCAATGTGGGGAGTAACGCCAGTACTTGCCGCTAAATTGAACCGTTAGACTTCTCCCATGTCTAAGGTTCTCGCATCGCTTCCCGTCGGCGAAAAAGTCGGTATTGCATTCTCTGGTGGATTAGATACCTCTGTTGCAGTGGCATGGATGCGCGAAAAGGGAGCAGTCCCTTGCACCTACACCGCAGATCTTGGCCAATATGACGAGAGCAATATCGAGACCGTGCCAGATCGCGCAAAAGAGTATGGCGCCGAGATTTCACGTCTTATCGATTGCAAGACTCCACTTGTTGAAGAAGGCCTAGCCGCTATCGCCTGCGGTGCATTCCATATTCGTTCTGGCGGAAAGCAGTACTTCAACACAACTCCACTTGGTCGTGCCGTAACCGGAACTTTGCTTGTGCGGGCAATGCTCAGCGACAAGGTTGAGATTTGGGGCGATGGTTCTACATATAAGGGCAATGACATCGAGCGCTTCTATCGCTACGGTCTGCTCGCCAATCCAAATCTACGTATCTACAAGCCATGGCTCGATGAGGATTTTGTCCGCGAGCTCGGTGGTCGTAAAGAGATGTCTGAGTGGTTGGTTGCACATAACTTCCCATACCGCGACAGCGTAGAGAAGGCATATTCGACTGATGCCAACATCCTTGGCGCAACGCACGAAGCAAAGAACCTCGAGCAGCTTGATGCCTCGATTGAAATTGTTACCCCCATCATGGGTGTGAAGTTCTGGGATTCATCTGTGAAAATCCCATCTGAAGATGTAAAGATTCAATTTGTGCAGGGCCGTCCCGTTGCAATCAATGGAAAAGATTTCTCTGATGTTGTTGCGCTGATGCAGGAAGCAAATGCAATTGGTGGGCGCCATGGTCTTGGTATGGCTGATCAAATTGAGAACCGCATCATTGAGGCAAAGTCACGCGGTATCTATGAAGCTCCAGGTATGGCACTTCTCTTTATCGCCTATGAGCGCTTGATCAGTGCGATTCACAATGAAGACACTATTGCTAACTACCATGCAGAAGGTCGCCGACTAGGCCGACTTCTCTATGAAGGTCGTTGGTTAGATCCGCAGAGCTTGATGCTCCGTGAATCACTTACTCGTTGGGTTGCATCTGCAGTCACAGGTGAGGTCACACTTCGCCTTCGTCGCGGAGATGATTACTCGGTCATTAATACCTCAGGTCCTGCGCTGAGCTATCACCCAGATAAGTTGTCGATGGAGCGCACCGAAGATTCTGCCTTTGGTCCAACAGATCGCATTGGCCAGCTGACTATGCGCAACCTTGATATCGCAGATACTCGCGCAAAACTTGAGATGTACCGCGACCAAGGACAACTTGGCGGGGGAGACTTCAAGTTAATTCGCCAGCTCGAGGATTAATTTAAGATGTCGCTGCGCACTCAGCAGAAAGCTGCGCTCTTCTCAGGTCTTGCCGTTATCGCTATGGCGATACTGCATATTCCAGATCAGGTTTTTCCGCATGGTTTTGATAAGAACACGCCAGTACAGCTCGTTTCACTTCTAGTGATTGCGGCAATCTATTCAATTTATATTGCGGTGAGATCTGAACGATTTAGATTTCAGAAGCTTGCAATTTATGGCGCTGCGGCACTGGTTACGACACAGCTCGTATCGTTATTTGCCAGTGGAAATCTCGTCGGTTCACTTATCGGAGATTCCGGACGTTTCGTCGGATCCATCAGCGTCTTTGCGCTTCTTGTAGTTTCGATATTTCACAGCCAATTCAAATTTGAACCATTTGTATTTTTGCTTTGCTTCTACATTGTCGCAATTGAAGCTGTCGCTATTGCCGGTATTGCACAGCGCTATGACCTGATTGAATTTCCTGGCGCTGAAGGCATTTCAGCAACGCTGGGTAATACAGATTTCTTCGCTGCCATGTTGGGAACAACATTCCCGCTTATCTTCTTCTTGGCTCTTAACTCATCATTGCGCGGACGAATCATTCTTACCGCTTGTGCAACTCTCAACATTTATGCGCTCTATCTTGCCGGGCCACTGCAGGGGTATCTCGATATAGCGTTTTTTGGAGTCGGTGTTGCAATCTACCTTTTACGCAAATACATTCCGCGCCGAGAGTGGACCCTTAATGCCCGAACCTTCTTAGGAACCTTCGCCGTAATTATCTGGGCCGAGTTCATCTTTTTAATGCCATTCTTAGGAGATTTCGTTCCAGTACTTGGCAATGATGTTCAGGTAAAGATTCGTTCTAACTTCTGGTTGGCCGGAACCCGTCAATTCTTTGATCATCTTCTCTTTGGCGTTGGCCCTGATCAATATGGAAATAATTACGAGCAGTACCGAACTCTGGAAGACATCACTAAGTACACAAATATTCTCAGCAACGATGCTCATTCAGCATCTGTTCAAACCTTGGCCACGGTAGGAATTGCTGGAACGCTCGCATTCCTATTTTTGATTGCCCTTGTCATCCGCTCGTTCTTAATCATCTGGGATTCGAAAACTGTTGATCGTAAATCCCTCTTTGCCCTGGGACTCTTCATCTTTATCTATCTCACCAACTCATTTATCAGCCCAATTACACTTTCTCATAAGTTCATCTTCTGGGCGGTCTGTGGTTTTATCGTCGGCCAGGTTTATAGGTTGCCTTCCCGAAAGAGTGAACGAAGGATTTCACAGCGCGCAATACCTGCAACGGTGGCGGTAATTCTCTTCTCGGTGGCAGCCCTCTTTACCCAGGCACAGCTCAACTATTTAACTCATATTGAGAAGTATGCGGAAGACAATTCGGTAGTTCAGCAATATGAGGCATCGCCAATGCTTCCTTGCTTTATGTATTTCGATGCTGAACTTCTGATGGCAAGAAATCTTGGCGCCGAGAGCGCTGCCGAATTAGCGCGGGAAGAGCTGGCAAATAATCCGCGCTGTGTATCGGCTCAGATTTACTTAACCAAAGCTGCTGTCGATTCAGGTGAGCTCGACGGGGTTGGCGAGTTGGTCTACCGCCTCTTTGAAATTGCCCCTGCTCGCAACGACACAATTTCACTCGGGATGTACTACGCCAACCGTGCTGGTGATGCGAAGTTACGTCAGGCACTTGAGAAGCAGATGAAGGCGCTCGGCCTCGTCTATATCCCGGGACAATTGGGCTAATTCCCGCAAGGGTTAGACCGTAGAGCCACCCAGAAGGTATATTTTGAATATGTCCATAGATGAGTTCATCGATCGGTTACGTTACCGATTCAATGACTATTGGCATTCCGAGAAGCGCTCTGTAAAACTCATCTCTCGCACACTTGCCTTCACGCTCTTTGCTGCAGTTATCTCAACGATTGCTCCAACTCTGGCAGATGAGCTTTCATCTGATCCTGCGATGCTCGAACCGGTTTCGCAGAGCACCTCGAGCGCAACGACTTCGACGATTACAGAGACCCCGACCGCATCACCAAGCGCAGCTGCAACATTTTCGCCAGATCCAGTTGTCTCACGCCCGGCAATTACCGTTGAATCAGAGAGCCCATTTGTCGAAGGTAGTGAATCGGCTACTGCCGAACTTCCTGGTGTACCGCTGGAGACTCAGACTGCATATGTAATCAAAGCTCCAACAACAATCGCGGTCGATCCGCGCGCCCTCAATCGATTTATGCCGCATATCAATGTCACCAATCCCAACCCTCAGATTCAATACACCATGGTTTGCGTAAGTGGCGCTGGCCTTCGCTTTGATGTGAAGCAGAAGAACGGCGCCAATAACCAGGTAGATGGCGATCAGTTGATTACCGGAGACCTCTCGGGCCTCGTCCTGATCTCGGCAGAGACTGCCCGCGCGATTGAGCTCTTAAATTCTTACCAGGGGCTCTTTATTAGCTCGACCGGTGGGGGAATCTCGGGGCGCTCGCTGACCTTCCGCTTCCTCGCCGTTACCAAGCCAGTTGTGGACCCTGCCTACTGTGGCGCCGCCCGTTCGGGGGCAATTACCTCTATTCGCCCCTTGGGGCTCGACCAATCCACAGTCAAGGGTGGGGGACGGCTGAAGTAGAGGGTTTGTCCATACTTTGCCTCACTCGCGCCTCTTCGAACCCTCTCGGAAACTTTACTTCACGCAAACTCCCAGTCTAGGATGAGCCCAATTATCACCCCTGGGAGCCATCCCTCGGGGTTCTGACCTGCCGTACCTAGACGAGAGGAGCGCTCGCTTGACCTTGCATTCACCGCTGAGCGGTCCCGTCAACTCTGGTTTCGGTGGCGGTAAAAAATATAAATCGAAGATTGTCTTCGGCGTCGCAGTTATGGGATTTATTCCATTCATCATGTCGACCTTTGCTGCAAGCGTGACTGTTGGAAATGGCGCGCTCGAATTTGGTCAAGGCTCACAGCAAGCAATTGCATGTGATGACAAGATTTTTATCGCACTTGGTGAAGAGTGGCATGGCGCTCCAACACAGAGCGATCCATCAGCTGGATATTTCCGCGTCCGTGCAGTGACAGTTTCTAATCTTGATCTCCAAAGCTGCGCTGGAAAGAAACTTCGCGTCCGCTTAATTGATGGTTCATCGCAAGAAATTGGAATCGGTCCAATTCCTGAGGCAAAGGTCTTGCAGGTATCAATTCCTGCTGGCGTGCCAACGAGCAACCTCAGCGACTCAACCGCGCTCCTCCTTACATATTTAACAGGTACCGGAAACACAATCTCGGGCACATTGCTCGCGAGTGCTGCCATATCTGTCAGCGGAACATCTATCTACGATGGAAGCGTTCTCTCTGCAAATAATGCAGATGTCACCTTCTTCATCGATCCTGCAAAGACCATGGTCAATATCGATGGCCAGCAGGTATTCCGCACAACTGTCGAAACAATCGACAATCCATCGGCACAAGCAGCAGCTCCTGAGCGAAGTGCCACACCTACACCATCGCCGAACGCGACGCCGTAGATAAAGAATTCTCGCTAAGAAATTAGCGGGCATACCCGAACTTCGCCCCACCTGCGAAGTAAAGGTGCAGTACCGGATGTGGAATCGTTAATTAGAATGGGGAATATAGGAATGGAAATCCTAAAGTTCGAGAACGCACCAGCGCCTCGTAAATCAGCACCAAAGAAGAGCAATCTCAAGTCACTTGCTGGCCTTGCAACAGTTGCAGCGGTAGCAGTACTTGGCTCAACACTCGCAGCTAACATCTCACTCGGTTCAGGTGCAGGCATTGAATTCGGTCAGGGTGTTCAGGTCACAGCAGCATGTGATGACACAATTACTTTGTCGCCTAAGGTGACTTTTGTAAACAGCGCAACAAACCCACAGTTCTTTTTGTCAACAATTTCTTTCTCAGGCGTTGACTCATCTGCTTCAGGTTGCGCAGGTAAGACACTGGTCTTGAATGGCTACGGCAACTCAAGTGCAACACCGTTACAGCTGGCTACTTCAGGCGTAACGGCTGTTACTAATGCGACCATCGGAATCACTTCTGGCAACCCAACTTCGGCTGCTGGAACAACAATTTCAGGTATCGGCGGAACAAACTCAACTTCACACTCTTTTGATCTTGGATTCGCAATTCCATCATCAACATCAGGTGCGGTCTACAAGCTCACACTCCAGAGCCAGAACTAAGGAATATATCCAACCCATTTAACGATTCTCTAATACGACGATAGAAGCCGCCCCACGGCGCGCTTCTATCGTCGTATCAAGGGATTTGTTAATAGGTAGGGGAAACTCCAGTTGTACAAGTAAGTTCGGAAAAAGTTAGAAGAAAGAAGTAGATGAACATCCTTAAGCGTTACGAGAGCGATGACTTTGACGAGTCATATGCCTTTGACGACGCTGAATACGGGGATGTTGAAGAAAGCGGTAGCTCAAAGCCCTTCCTTGTGAAGGCAATTGCAATGATCTTGGCGGTAACCGGTATTGCATACGGTGCCAATATTGCTCTTACACCTAGCGGCTCAAAGGTTGAGTTCGGCCAGGGATATGTAACAGCGACGGCCTGTGATAAAAATGGTGGAATCACCATCATTCCTTACGCAGGATTTATCAACGACACAGGTACTGGAAAGTTCAGCCTCGACTCCATCATTCTCGAAAATATCGACCAGGCATGTGTTGGTAATGACTTCACAATCCAGGTCTATGGAGAGACTGGCGGTGCGCTCGACGTCAGTGAGTCAGCAACTGCTGCAGGCGGAACCTCATATGTCCAATTTAATTTGGGACGGTTCTATTTCCAGGATTCATCGACCGTGACGGCAATAGATAAGTCATATATCGACTATGACATTTTGACCGATACAGGTGCAGGCTCATCCGAGTTCACAAACAATCAGTCATCCATTCAAATTACATTCGACCCTGATCGCACACTCTCATTTGCCGATGCGACAGTAATTCGCAGAATTACGATTCAGACCAACAAGCACTGATTATGACCTCTGAGGTAAATCGTCGCCCTCTCTTTGAAGCTACATCAACCGAAGAGATGTGGGTTGAAGGTCAATCACAATTTGCAGATTCAAAGGTTTTATTAACTATCTCTAATGCCAATGGCGAGAAGACTGTCCTCATCACACCAACAGAGGTAACGCCAACAAAGTCAAAGCTCTTTGTACAGGCTCCACCAGAGCGCATTGCAACACCGGCTCAAGCACGTAATAACAAGATTGGTAGCGTCGTTAGATTCTTAGGCTATGCCCTCAGCGGCATCTTGATCTCTTTCTCAGTTCTCTCAGCATCAGGTTTTGTTAAGGCACGAATCGTTCTCACCGGTTCGATGGAGCCTGTAATCAGCGCTGGTGACATTGTGCTCTTGGCGCCAACACCACGCACCCAACCCGAGCTCGGAGATATCGCAGCATATACAGCGCGACGCTTTAGCGGTGAATCAGTTGGAATCTTTACCCACCGAATTATTGGTGGCGATTCTCTTAATGGCTGGTTGATGAAGGGCGATAACAACCCAACGCCGGACGTTCAGAAACCAAAGACCGAGGACATCAGTGGCGTTGTCTTCTTTGTCATTCCTTGGATAGGCAAGTTAATGACACCAAAGATGTTGATGATTCTGATTCCAGTCGGAGTCGGTATCTGGCTCATTATCGATACCTTGAAGGGGGACTCGTGATGCGTCGCCTCAAGGTAATTGCTCTTACGCTTATTGCGCTGATCTTCGCGCCCGTTGCAGCAAACGCTTTTGATATTCCGTTGCTTACCTGGGAGCGCGGCCGCGAGCAGCAGGTAGTTCTCGGCGGTGGAGCCTATACACAGAAGTGGGTCGTAACCCTCGAAGGCAATGGCGCCGAGGTCCAAACATTTAGCGCTAGTTCAAAGAATGAAGCTGGCTATGTTGTCTACTCACTCTTTATCCCAGCAGATTTTCCAATTGGTGCTTACTCAATCGTCACCAATGGCGATGGTTCACCGCGCACAGTTGTGGCTGGTATTAATCTCATTGAAGCGCAGACCAATACCGTCACATCAAACCTCTTTGATCTGACTCTGATCATTGCAATCTTCATCTTCTTGACGGGTATCGTCTCAACAATTCGCGCCCGCAAATACACCTTTATTCCATTACGCAGCACCCAGATTCTGCCTCGCCTGACAGATCCAATTTTTGAGGATGAGCAGAACTTCTGGGATCGATTGGAAGCTGCGCCTTATCGTCTACGCGTTCAATCTCTGATCTCACTTCGTCCATCTCTCCTTCGCTTCTTGCTTATTCGTGAAGGTGAGTTGGGCCATCGAATCTCTAAGAATCTCTATGGCTTGTCACCGATTATTGGGCTGATTGCCGGTGCTATTGCCGCAATCGAGACCGGTCGCAATGGTGGATTAGCAGCCACATCGATGACAATCTTTATCGTCATCGCAGCTATTGCAATTGCAGATGCATTCGCTGGCCTTGCCGCAACGCTTGGGTTCTGGGCGATTCAACTCGCTACTGGAAATGTCACAAGTTTCCGCGATGTCCTCATCTCGCTTGCTATCGGAATCGCATGGGTTGGACCTTCACTCTTTGCTGCCTTGTTGCGGGAAGCGATCAACCGTGACTTCGAACCACAATCTAAGCGCGGCGCGGATCCCATTAAGTTCCTCGGGGTTATTGGTTCAAGCCTTGTCGGTGGCGCTGTCTTTTACCTCGGCCACGCACTTATTAATAGCGTGATCTACACAGATAGCCAGGTTCGTTCATTAACCGTAGTTCATGTACTTATTGTCTCGGCGATGCTCATCATCCGTGGATTTGCTGATGGAATCATCCTCGAGCGCAACAATGATCAACCAACCCGCGATGAATCATTTGTCGTCTCTCGTGTGAGCTCACCAATCACCGCAGTTGTAGTCATCGCGATGATCTTCTCATTTGTATACATCTGGACATCATCTGCTAGTACCGCAGGATTTGTTTCTATCCTTTTCTCACTTCCTTACTTCCTTATCTTCATCCGCTTTAATCAAATCTCGTTCCTCAAGACTTCGCGGATCCCACGAAATATCCTGCTCGAATCCGCCCTCATCTCTGGGGTCGCCTTCATCATTTTCAAGCAGATCTCAATGAAGCCGCTCTTGCTCGACCAGCGAGCCAATCTCTTGCTCCTGCTCACCGCAGTGGCGCCGATTCTCCACTCAATTTATAGCGCGATTTACTCCTCAAACGAGGATAAGTTTTCTTTTGCTGAGAATTCGGAGACAATAAAGCCATGAAGAAGTTCGCCGTAATCCTCTTGGTGCTCTCATTGACTCGTATCGGTGTCGCCTACGCGGATTCAACCAATAGCTCTGATTCCCAGAACTATTTCTTCGGTACTAAATCTGCCGCCGAAAACCTCAATCAGGTTCTCGCACTTCTCGTCGGCCCCAAGGGTGATCCAGGACCTGCCGGTGTTGCAGGTAAAGATGGCCTTATCGGCATGGACGGCAAAGATGGTAAAGATGGTCTTGATGGAGCGCCCGGAGTTGTTGGCGCACCAGGTGTAGCAGGAGCTCCAGGTGCAAGCGTTCTTGCCGTTGCCTTCACTGGAACACAGGGCACCTGTACTGCAGGTGGAGTTAAATTTACAGATGGCGCGGGAACAGTTACTTACACATGTAACGGTCGCAACGGTTCAGATGGAGCAACGGGAGCAACGGGAGCAACCGGAGCAACTGGCGCCGGAGGCGGCGGTGGTGGCGGCGGAACCATCGGTTACGGCCAAGGTGAAGTTTCAGTTACTGGTTGTGAAGCCGACAATAAGATGATTGTTAACTTCACCCGTCAATTTACCGGCACCGACTTCGTCTTTTCTTCATTTACTATCGGTAATCCAACAATCACAGATGGCGATATCAAAGATACGTGCGCTTCAAAGACAATCGGCATTTATCTCAAGATCAAAGCTTCAGGCTTGGTCAACACATCTGGTAACTACATCGCCAACGATATTGTGAAGTGTTCTTACACCTTGCCGGTAGCTGCTGGCTGGCCAACTGGAAACCCACAATTTACTTTGAACTCATCGACTTCAGGTTTTGCTTGTGCAACTATCCGTTCTCCAAGCACAGCTGTTTCTGTAAGCGAGCTCTATACCTCTGATTACACCGATCGAATCGGTTTTGAAATTGGCTAATCAAGAGAGCGAGAAGAGCGCTCCGAAGGTATCGAAACTTCCACTTCCCATCTCTGACTCACCACTTGTCATCGATCTTCCAGATGGCCAGAAGATTGTTGTCGGAAAGATGACACAGGGAAGCGTGATTGAGGTAGCTACCTGGCGTGGTGTAGGTCGCCCCGATAGCCGCACCAGTCGTCTGATGCTCGGAATGGGCAATGGAAATGTCAACGAAGATTCAGATGGCGATGAGAGCCAACAACCAGGTCCAGCACGTCCACCGGTATCGCGCAAGCCAGCAGGTTTTGCAGGAGTCATATTCTCAGTGCAAAGTTTCATCACCAACTTCAGCCGTATCAATTGGTCTGCAACTTTTAAAGCTCTTCTCCAATCACTGACTTCCAAGAAGAGTAAGAAGTCGAAGTCTCCTTCGGCTTCATCGCCAGATCAGCCACAATCTGAGCGCGTCATTGCTCCTGCAATTACCGTATCTCCAGTCTCTGAAGATGCCGAGATTGAAGCCTGGCTTAATAAGATCACTGAGAAGGCATCGCGTACAACAAGCAAGTCAGCTAAGCCTGCAACGAGGAAACCTGCTGCTAAAAAGAGTGCTGTAACGAAAAAGGCGGCACCGAAGTCAGCTAAGAAGCGCTAGCGGTAGGTTAGACTTTCCCATATGAAGACGAAGCTCATTGCCCTTGCAGCAATACTTGTCGTCCTCTTTGCATTGGGATTCCGAGTTGTTCATCCAGCAGCTGGACTTCAAAGCGCTATGGGTTCTGCTCAGTCGAGCATCGTGGTGTTCAAGTCATCTAGCAATTACGCAGTCGGACATAAGGTTGTTATCGAAGTCGCAGGACAGGGCAAGCAGACCGGCATTGTTAAATCTGCAAGTGATGGCAGCGTAGATGTTGATACTTTGTCAGCTTTTGTTCGAGTTAAGAATGACGATGTAATGGGTAAGTTAATTGTTGTCATTCCATTCTTCGGAACTATCCTCGGAATCGTCGGCCTTTAAACCCTCTTTAATTTACTGCGGTGACAAGGTAAGTCGCAAGACAATCTGATTCTTCTTTAATAACTTACTTGCGCCTAAATCTATCTTCGCATTCTGAAAGTATGCGATCTCAGACTTTGTAATCTCTGCGCTAAAAATCAGAGCTCTAAATTTAGCCTCATTCTCGCCCTCGACCTTGGGGTCATAGCCACCAACTATCTTGGCATAGAGAACCTTAGAACTACGGGGGAGCTTCTCGCCGATAATGAAGCCTTCAATATCTTTCTGGATCTGCGCGGCATCGAACTTCTCGTAGGCGATGTTGAGGCCCTTGACGTAATTTCCGCCTGCGATGTTTCCGATATTTCCTGTTCCGGTAAGTCCGCCACCAAGAGATGGCACAAAAGAAATTGTTGCCAAGAAGATCACCATCAGAGCAAGAAATGAATCGGCGAAGAGCCAGCCACCTTGGTGGGTTGAATCTTCTTCGACTCTACGGCTACGAACTTTACGCACGACGTGACTTTCGTGGCTTTGGTGTTGCAACATCGGAGTCAAAGTTCAAAGATGTGAGAAAATTTCCTGATGTGCTCTCTTTGGGAAGTTTCCGAGATGCCTTCTCAATGTTATGAGAGGCATCTTCCAATTTACTGGTTGCGCCAACGAGGCGAGAGATCGCACCGGCGAGGCTGGCATTCATGGTCACTGTGCTGATCTTGCGCTTATCGTGAAGCGCTGCATGAATTTCAATCGCGAGAGCAAGGCGTTCGCGGTCGATCTCTGCCTCTGATGCCAGCTGAATTTCTTCTACCTGATAGCTGCCGCGTGAGACATAGAGAGTCAGTGCGATAACAATGACGACGATAACGAAGTCAAGGCGGGCAACATTTCCGATCTTTCACTCATCATGAAGAATT
>Ga0209230_10000007_pt1 | contig 106812 bp, 112 predicted proteins | sample LakOntMetagenome_FD_187467 | JGI IMG/M metagenome (GOLD analysis project Ga0209230, IMG submission 187467) | Freshwater and sediment microbial communities from Lake Ontario - Sta 18 epilimnion Metagenome (SPAdes) (version 2) | ecosystem: Environmental > Aquatic > Freshwater > Lentic | place... | reverse complement strand
ATAAAGATAGTAATTTATTATCTAATAAAAACTTAAGAAGTTTGTTTGGCGAAGCAGATACAGATTTACGCAATGCCACAAGTAGTTTACAATCTGAAATGCGCAGTAAGATAGCAGATTTGAAAAGCAGTACGCTAACAGCCGGGCAGTTAGAAGAAGCAATGAGTCGCGTAACAGCGGCGTTGCCAAAACAATTACCACAAATGCCACAGGATAATACTGCCAGTAATGAGCTGATTAAGCACGTTCAACTGTTAAATACACAAGTGAGAGAACTAATTACGGCGGTTGTCGAAGGGTCATCAGCTAATGTTAAAGCTGTTAGAACTTCCGGCGGCAACATACTTGCCTAAGGATAATAAATGAGTTGGAAAAAATATTTTACACCAGTACCTGTTGGCGGTAACGTTAGTCCGATTAACGGAATAGCATCAGCTAAAGCTGGTCCTGCTAAAACAAACTATTCCAGTTATCTACCTGATGTTTATACCGGCAGTCCAAATCGTGTTGAGCGTTATCAGCAATACGAAGTTATGGACAGTGATCCAGAAGTTAATGCCGCATTAGACATTTTAGCAGAATTTTGTACACAAAAAAACAAAGACGGTAAGACACCTTTCAGTGTACAATGGCGCCACAAAGCTACCAACACCGAGATTAAAATCTTAGGCGAGTACCTACAACAGTGGACTAAACTACAAAAGTTTGACACACGAATTTTTCGTATATTACGTAATGTGTTTAAATTTGGCGATGCTTTCTTCATCCGTGATCCAGAAACACAAAAGTGGACTTACGTTGATCCAAGTAAAGTTACAAAGATTATTGTAAATGAAAGTGATGGCAAAAAGCCAGAACAGTATGTGATCAAAGACATTGCTCCTAACCTTATGGATCTAGTAGCAACACAGATTACTCCTAATATTAATCCAAGACAAGGTAGCGGTGGCCTGAGTGGCTCTGGTGGTTATCTTGGCGCTGGCCAAGCAAGCAAAGGCGCACAAAGTCCATATGCTGGCGGTAACAGCAGTCGTTTTGGTACAACAGAATCAGAACACGCAGTGGGCGCAGAACACGTGATACACCTAAGTGTTAGCGAAGGATTAGACAATAACTATCCGTTTGGTAACAGCTTACTTGAAAACATTTTTAAAGTTTATAAGCAGAAAGAACTGCTTGAAGATGCTATCTTAATCTATCGTATACAACGTGCTCCTGAACGTAGAATTTTTCACATTGACGTAGGTAATATGCCAAGTCACATGGCTATGGCATTCGTAGAACGTGTTAAAAACGAAATACATCAACGTCGTATTCCAAGCCAAACAGGCGGTGGACAAAACGTTATTGACTCTGCTTACAATCCATTAAGCATCAACGAAGATTACTTCTTTCCTATGACGGCAGACGGTCGTGGTAGTAAAGTTGACACATTGCCAGGCGGTACTAACCTAGGCGAAATTGACGATTTAAAATACTTTACAAACAAATTATTCCGTGGTTTAAGAATTCCATCAAGCTATCTGCCAACTGGCGCAGATGATAGCCAAGCATCATATAATGACGGTCGCGTTGGCACAGCATACATTCAAGAACTACGTTTTAACAAGTACTGTGAACGTTTACAATCACTAGTTACTAGTGTTTTTGACGAAGAATTTAAGTTATACATGCATTCACGTGGAGTGAATATTGACGCAAACTTGTTTGAATTAAAGTTTAATCCACCATTAAACTTCGCAAGCACACGTCAAAGTGCGCTGGATGCTGAACGTATTAACACATTTAATACAATTCAAACAGTGCCATATATGTCTAAGCGTTTTGCTTTAAAACGTTTCCTAGGCTTAACAGACGAGGATGTGGCAGAAAACGAACGCATGTGGGCAGAAGAAAACGGCAAAGGTCAGCCAACTTACACAGATGCGGCAGGTGAGTTACGTAGCGCAGGCCTAAGTGCCGCAGGCATCGAAGGCGACTTAGGCGCCGCAGGTGACTTTTCACCACCTGAAGACATGGAAGACGACTTGGGCGGTGAAGATCTTGGATTAGGTCCAACAGCGGTTGCTCCGGCACCAGCTACACCACCGGCAGCATAAATACATCATGATCCTTAGAGAATTGTTTTACATTGATCCAGATACTCGTAACGTTAGTAACGATTTTCGTTACGAGCCCGATCGCGACACGACTACTATGCACAGGGACGATACTCGTAAAACACGTTTAACATTGCGCCAGATAAATCAATTACGCAAATCAAGCGAAGCGCACATACTAGAACAAGAAAAAGAAATGGCATTTGTACACAGCATGTACATGATGCCTGCGGCACCCGCATAAATAACAAACTGAATTTACATAAATCACTAAAAAGACGTCGTTTTACGGCTGTTTTAATAGTGATTTTTAATATATGTGTAAATATAATACAGCCTTGTCATCATACTACAGGAGATATAAATGACTGATCGTACACAATTTGAAGCCATGCTTGAGGCATTGATCAACGAAGATCAAGAAACAGCACAAGAAATTTTCCACAACATCGTAGTTGCGAAATCTCGCGAAATTTACGAAGAATTGCTATCTGAAGACTTTGATTTAGAAGAAGGTGAAAACCCATTCGCAAAAGCTGACGACAGCGAAGAAGAGCCAGCTGACGACAGCGAAGAAGCTGACGATAGCGAAGAATCAGACGACGTTGGTGGCGATGCTACTGACGACTTTATCGACGACGTCACAGACGACGAAGGTGAAGAAGAAGGTGATATGGACGGTGAAAGCGAAGAAGGTGAAGGCGACCAAGAAGCTCGCATCATGGATCTAGAAGACGCACTAGAAGAATTAAAAGCAGAATTTGAACAGTTAATGGCCGATGAAGGCAATGAGCCAGAAATGGGTGCTGAGCCAGAAATGGGCGGCGACGACATGGGCGGCATGGACGCAATGGGCGCACCAGAAATGGGTGACGAACAAGACGAATTAGAGCGTATGATGGAATACACACAAAAAGTTGCTTTGCCAAAGCACGGTGACAACGGCGCAAACGCTAAGTCAATCGTAGCTAAGTCAAACAACATGGGTGGCACAACTGCTAACATTGCTAAGTCTTTTAGCACAACAAGCGGCGGCGCTGACGGTGGTTTAGCTAAGACATCAACTACATTACAAAACGCTGGTAACATTAATGTTCCAGGCGGAAAAGCAGGCAAGACAGCGTTCAAGAAAACTGAACCAGGTCATGGTGCTGAGAAGAAAGGTTCACGTGAACAAGCTGACAATAAGAAAAGTATTGTCGGTGGCAAGTAATTAAACGAGACTATTAAAAATATGTCTTTATACCTCCGAGAGAATCTCAGTTTCAACGAAGCAAAAATGGTCGTTGAGTCTGATGACAAAGATGGGAAGAGCTTATACATGTCTGGGATTTGTATCCAAGGCGGTATACGCAACGCTAATCAGCGTGTCTACCCTGTAAATGAGATTGGCAAGGCTGTCAAAACCCTTAACGATCAGATTCAAAACGGCTATTCAGTTCTCGGAGAAGTGGATCATCCAGATGATCTAAAAATTAACCTGGACCGTGTATCACACATGATTACAAATATGTGGATGGACGGTCCAAACGGTTACGGGAAGTTGAAAATACTTCCAACACCTATGGGACAACTAATTAAAACAATGCTGGAAAGCGGAGTTAAGTTAGGCGTTTCAAGTCGCGGATCCGGAAATGTCAAAGAAGACGGCTCCGGTGAAGTATCAGATTTTGAGATTATCACAGTAGATATGGTAGCTCAACCTAGTGCTCCTGGAGCATACCCAACACCAATTTATGAACACCTGATGAACAGTCGTGGTGGTTTTAATGCCTTACGCATAGCGCAAGAGGTTAAGGGTGATCCTAAAGCACAGAAATATCTCAAAGAGAGCTTATTATCCGTAATAAGCAAACTCCAATAAAAGGAGAATCACATGTTGGATGCAATTAAACAATTATTTGAAAACAATGTGATTTCTGAAGAGATCCAAGAGTCAATTCAGCAAGCATGGGACGCGAAGATCAACGAGAATCGCACTCAGGTAGCTGAACAATTACGCGAAGAATTTGCTCAAAAATATGAGCACGACAAGAACACAATGATTGAAGCAGTTGATCGTATGATCACTGACCAATTATCACAAGAACTTGTTGAATTTGCCGACGATCGTAAGTCATTAGCAGAAATGAAAGTCAAGTACGCTCAAAAAATGAAAGCAGATGCTGGCGTTATGAAGGAATTCGTAACACGTCAACTATCAGCTGAAGTTAAAGAGTTACATGAAGATCAAGTTGCTATGGCTGAGAAATTTGGCACATTAGAAACTTTCGTAGTAGAGGCTCTAGCTCAAGAAATCGCAGAGTTTTATAAAGATAAACAAGACTTAGCTGAAACTAAGGTACGCTTAGTTCGCGAAGGTCGCGAAGAACTCAAACAGGTTAAACAACAATTTGTTGCTAAAGCCGCTAAGATGGTTGAAGGTGTAGTTAATCAGAATTTACGTTCTGAACTAACTTCATTGAAAGAAGACATCGAAGCTGCACGTCGCGCAGATTTTGGTCGCAAGTTATTTGAAGCTTTTGCTTCTGAATATCAAGCTAGCTACCTAAACGAGAAATCAGAAACTGCAAAATTACTCAAGGTCATAGACATGAAAGATGCGGCGGTCCACGAAGCTAAACAAGCTATTGAGGAAGCGCAACAAATCGTAGAAAGTAAAGAAGCAGAAATTGCGGGACTAAAAGAATCGCAACAAAGAAAAACAATCATGAATGAACTATTGTCTCCGTTAAACACAGAGCAAAAAGAAATCATGGGTGAGTTAATGGAGAGTGTGAAAACCTCAAAACTTGTAGAAAGTTTTGACAAGTATCTCCCAGCAGTTATCGCTGGTAAAGCTCCGCAGAAGAAACAGGCACTAGTAGAGGCTAAAGAAATTACAGGAAACAAAGTTTCCAACAGCAACCGTAGCAGCGAGGAAGATGGCAACATCATTGATATCCGTCGCCTTGCTGGACTAAAATTTTAAGGAGAAATTAAATGTCAGAACTACTTAATGGCCGTTGGGCAGAAACAAAAGAAGCCCTATTAGAAGGCTTATCAGGCACTAAAAAATCAGTAATGGGTGTGACTCTTGAGAATACTAAACGTTATCTTCAAGAATCTGCTACAGCTGGTGCCACTTCTGCCGGCAACGTCGCAACTTTAAACCGCGTGATTCTTCCAGTAATCCGCCGTGTTATGCCAACAGTTATCGCTAACGAGTTGGTAGGTGTACAACCAATGACTGGACCAGTTGGTCAAATCCATACCTTACGTGTGCGTTACGCAGACAGCGGTACTGGCGTTACTGCTGGTGAAGAGGCACTAAGCCCATTCAAAATTGCTGAGGCTTATTCAGGTAATGATGCAGCCGTAGCACGTGCAGCATCCACAGCAACGCTTGAAGGTGCAGCAGGTAAGAAAATGTCTATTCAAATCTTGAAACAGACAGTTGAAGCCAAGACTCGTAAATTGTCTGCTCGTTGGACATTTGAGGCTGCTCAAGATGCACAAGCCCAACAAGGTATTGACATCGAAGCAGAAATCATGGCTGCTCTAGCACAAGAAATTACAGCTGAAATCGACCAAGAGATCCTAGCTAGCCTAGCATCATTGGCTGGTAGTGCTGTTGAGTCTTATGACCAAAACGCTGTTTCAGGTACAGCTACATTCGTTGGTGACGAACACGCTGCATTAGCTGTTCAGATCAATCGTGTATCTAACTTGATCGCTCAGCGTACACGTCGTGGTGCTGGTAACTGGGCTGTAGTAAGTCCATTTGCTTTAACAATTCTTCAGTCTGCTACTACTAGCGCATTTGCTCGTACAACAGAAGGCGTTTTCGAAGCTCCTACAAACACCAAGTTTGTTGGTACATTGAACGGTGCTATGAAGATTTATGTTAACACATACGCAACAGACAGTACAGATGTTCTAATCGGTTACAAAGGTTCTAGCGAATCTGACGCAGCCGCGTTCTATTGCCCATACATTCCATTGATGAGCAGTGGCGTTGTTTTAGATCCATCAACATTCGAACCAGTCGTATCATTCATGACACGTTATGGTTATGTTGAGTTGACAAACACAGCATCTTCTCTAGGTAATGCAGCTGATTACTTAGGTAAAGTGTCTATCAGCAACGTTTCTTTCAAGTAATCCGTTACTTAAAGTTACAAATAAAAAGGACCTTCGGGTCCTTTTTTATTGAGAGCTAAATACATAGTAATGATCCGCATGGTGTGGATTTTATGCGGTAACCCACCGCGTACGGCCTAGAACGCCGTTTTTCTTAAGGAGAAATCAAAATGGGACGTCCTTTAAATAAAAAATATTTCGCTAACACAAACTATCAAGATTTTGGTACAGCAGGTGTTGGCGGCGAAAGTACAGCTAGCGTAGCAGTTACTGGTACGTTTGCCGGCAAAACTCTAGGCACTTATGATATTCCAGCATCAGTAATCAGTGCTCCAGGTATTACCGGCGGGGTAAAACCAACATTAACATTAACAATGTTAACAGAAGACACTGCATCTGTTGCTGTAGTTACACCAGGATCTGGTTATTTAACAGCAGTAACAATCAGTGGCGCGGCCCTACAAGCATTAGGTGGCGCTGGTACAGGTACTGTTGTACTAACAGCAACAATGACTTCTGGCGCATCTGCTCGTCAAAACGGTATTAAAGCTGAAACACAATACGGTTCAGGCGACGCAGAAATTTTAACTGGTGACGTTATCAAACAAGTTAGTACACGTCGTTACAAAGTACAAACAAGCCAAGCTACTAGCATTTTCAAACTAGTTACAACTGAAACTAAAGGCGAAGGCGAAATGAGTATTATGGCTACAGACAGTGCTGGAGGCACATATCTTGTTGCTAAATTAACAGCTCGTCAAGCAGTACTAGTTCCAACAGCAAACGCTCACGGTGGATCAAGCTCTGCTGGAACACAATTTGCTAGCGGCACCGGCGCTAAGTGGACATTTGGATCTGCTATAGTAGACGATACTGTTACTATTAGCAATCAATAATTAGGATTTATAAATGTCTAAAATAGTTAAAGTTAGTCAAAGCGATTATCGTCTTAAAGTACAGTCTGGTGGTAATATAACACTAGACACTGGATCTAACGTTGGCACAGTTTATGTAACTGGCAACTTAGAAGTCCAAGGTACTACTACGACTATCGACACAGCTAACTTGACTATTGAAGATAATATTATCTTATTGAACAAAGGTGAAACGGGTACTGGCGTAACAGAAGTTACGTCAGGACTTCAAATTGATCGGGGCAGTTTAGATGACGCTCAGTTAGTTTGGGATGAAGCAGTTGATAAATTTAGATTTCAAACTATTACCGACGTAGGTGTAGGCACATTATCAAATATTGTAGTAGGAACTATTGCTACAGATCCAACTAGCAATCTTCAATTCGACATGCAAAGTGGCGCAGGCACACTTCGCGTGATTAATTCTACAGACTATGAAGATCGTGTACTAGACGACGATGATATTCCAAATAGAAAATATGTAAGTGATTATGTTTACGCTAGTGGCGGTTCTGCTATAGTTGACAAAATAGTTTATCCAGTTACTTCTCCTGTGGGTTTACAAGACACTTCAGTTGAAGCAGGTATATCTAGTGTTAGATTTTATGTTAAAACAACAGGTGTTCTACAACAACGTGCTCAAGTTACAGCAGCCGGTTTAGACGTTGATAATGTTAACATATTTGGCGACACTATTCGTAATTCAACCGCGGCGGATTTAGTATTAACATCACTAAACAATCATGTATATATAGACGGTTATTTAAACTTAGATGAGCGTTCAGTGGCACCTAGCGCAACTGGCGGGTCCAGCAGAATTTATTCAAATGTTGGAGCATCAACATACACTCCAGGAGATACTGGAATCTATTTTACAAACAATTTAAATACTGACGAACTAGTGGCTAAGAATAGAGCCTTATTGTTTAGCATACTATTTTAAGGAAAGAATATGGCAATTTACAACACAGAAATTTTAGCAACAAATACTACATTAGTGTCAGGCTCTGCTGTAGAGCGAGCAGTAACTACTATTATTGTTTGTAATACTGGCGTAACGGATAGAACTTTAACTATATTTGCCTTAGGCAAAGACGGAACAGGAACTCAAACCACAGCAGGCACAACCAGTATGATTGTAAACGCACTAATAGTACCAGCAGGAGACACTGTGAGTTTTGACCAAGAAAAAGTAGTTCTTGGAGCAACAGATACATTAGTTGCTGTAGGAAGTGGCACTGGTTTAACAGCTACAGTAAGTGTATTGGTGGTATAAGAATGCGATTTTTAAAAACTCTTACACTTAATCGTAGAGCAATTTACGATAGTCGCGTAGCATTGGATACTAGTAATAATTTTACAGTAGCTGATAGCACTGTGATGACTTTACCTAAGAGCAGTTCAGCAGTAACAGGTGTAATAGGTATGATACGATATAATACTTCTACAAATGACATTGAAGTATTCCAAGGCACAGGCGGAGCAGCCACTTGGCGAGCATTACGTTACAGAGAGTCTAACGGTATCACAGTACAGCCAGCAGGCACAGGTGACGGCGTTAATACAGTATTCCCATTAAGTCCGCAACCATCATCAATTGTTGCTAACGGTGTAACTTGGGATGTCAGCCAAATGGCTAAAAATATTATTGTGATAGTGGGTAATGTAATTCAACTGGCCAATACTAATTATGTAGTTATTGATGGCGCAGATATTACCATTGGAGCCGGAGCATTAGGCCCATATACTACTGGCACAAAATACCTCCAGTTTCAAGGTGCTGTTCCAGGAGTAACATCAGGAACAACTGAACCAGTTACAGTATTACACGGGTTTGATCAATAACCCTAAGGAATCGCCATGGGTTTAGAACTAGGTAGAATTAGTGGTACGCTACTTGCGGAAAATCTAAGACGCGACGACGACCTTACATTTAAAAATAATGATCTTAGCGATCCAGTTTTATTTTTAAATGTTGGCGCACGACAGATTGGAATCAATACCGATTCTACAAATAATGCGCTAACTGTTTTAGGTAAAACATTAACTACTAACCTAGTAGTTGACACTCATTTAGAAACTCCTAATTTTTACATTAGTACTAACCGTATTCAAAACTTAGTTAGTGCGATTACTATCGAGCCCGATCAAACAACAGACCCAACTGTAAAAGGTCTTCGATTCGATACTGTTAATTTTAAATTTACAACAAACGCTGTTGAAAATGTCACTAATGGTAGTGATATTAATCTTAATCCTAACGGTGCCGGCCGCGTTGTGTTTACAACTACCCAAGTCAATATTGACGGCGACTTACACGCTACCGGTGATATAACATTTGACGGATCAATCACATTTGGTAATAATAATTTAGACAGTCTAACATTTAGTGCCGACATTGCTAGTCATATTGTTCCAGATTTGAATGAAACTTACGATTTAGGCACTAGTCTTAAACGTTGGAATTCTCTTTATAGCAAAAATATATTAGCAACATCAGCTACTATTAGTGGCAATCTTATAGTTAACAATATTAATTTATCTACCTTAATTAATAAAACATTATATGTTAGTGTTAATGGCAGCGATGGCAACATTGGAGCACACGATCACGCAACGTATAGAACTGTAAAGTATGCGTTAAGTCAAGCAGTTTCTGGAGATGAAGTTGTTATATTTCCAGGAACATACGAAGAAGAATTTCCACTAACTGTTCCGCAAGGAGTTAGTGTACGCGGCACAAGTATACGTGCTGTAAATATACAGCCAACTATTGAAACAATTGATAAAGATGCTTTCTTACTCAACGGAGAAACTACTGTATCGTTTTTAACTATTAAAGATTTTTTATATAATTCACTGACTGACACCGGGTACGGTTTTAGATTTGCTACTGGTTGTACAATTACAACTAGAAGTCCTTACATTCAAAATGTAACAATTATAACAGGAGGTCCATAATGCCAATATCAGGCGGCGGCGGTATAGGCGGCCCTCCAACAACAACTATATTTCCTGGAAACGGAGCACTAGTCGACGGAAGCGTTGTTAGTAGTGGCAGCAAAGAAGCAAGCATGTTATTCCATGCTGTTACTATGATAGTTCCGGACGCAGATGGAATTACAGCTACCAACGGCGCCCGTGTCGAGTGGTTGAATTCATTTACATACTTTGCTTATCGCGGTATCTACTTAACTGAAGGCACTCTAGGATTTGACGCACCAGGCGGCACTGCTCCTACAGCTATCACTGTTGGCCCAAACCCTACTGGGATTTCGTTATCTAGTAACAGCGTGACTCTGTCCAAATCATTTTATAGTCAAGTTCTTGTAGATTCGTTAGTAGGTCAAACAGCAGTTATTGATAGGTATCCTGCAGCTCCTTTATTTTACACAGTTGTATCAATTGCCACAGAGCCATTGTCTCCAACAGAGTGGAGAATGACTGTTGATACAACTTTTAATCCGGCTGGCCAGCTTAAACCTATTAGTTTCTATCCAGACTCTGGCACAGCATTGGTATTTTCAAATGATATTTGGGACACGACCGGCAACTCGATTGGAGAAAAATGGGTAGCTTGGTATAAAACTAATTTACCAATTGACTTTATTACTACAGTTAGTCCAGGCTGGACTATAAATGTTGCTGGAACAATCTACATTGTTGATTATATAATTGAAGATCCTGTTAATACTAACATGTGGAGAATATATGTCACAACGTCATTGGTAGCAGGTGTTGGTATTCCTATTTTTTCTGCCCCAGGCATTGGTACAATAACTCGCTATGGGGCAGAAATTCGTAGTATTAACAGCGCAAACGTATACGGAACTTACGGCGCAGTAGCAGACGGCGCAAACACTTTAGGTTACTTGATTGGCCACAATTTTGGTTATATTGGTTCAGGAATAGTTAGCACTAATGATCCATCACAGGCAATACAAGCATTTGAAGTAGTAGAATCTAACAATGGCCGAATTTATTATGAAAGTGTTGATCATAAAGGCGACTTTAGAGTAGGTGATGTTTTTTATGTAAATCAGGAAACTGGCGCGATTGCGTTTAACGCACAGTCAATTACATTTAATCCATTAGGAGCTATTAGTGTAGAAGGTGGAACTAGCCCGTCGTATGTTGATAGAAACATAGTTCAAACTGGAAATATTAGAATATACGATAATAATATTGATAGCTTATTAGGCCCAGTTAACTTTCTAGCCAGCTCAGGATCGACTTACCTAAATACCAATGTATTCGTTACAGGAAATACTACAGTTTCCTCAAATATTAATGTTGATGGCAATTTATTTCTTGGCAATCAATCAACAGATACTATCACAGTATTTTCTAACTTAACACAAGATTTAGTTCCAGACGATGTTGGCGGCCCGTTCTCTCTAGGTACAGATACTACACGATGGAACACACTATTTGCAACTTTATTAAATGTTGACAATGTTACACAACTATCATCTAATACTGTTTCGACTTTAACTACTGATACAAATCTAGTTCTTTCAGCTGCCGGCACTGGGCAAGTACAAGTTACAAATACGGATGTGACGATTGCTAACGATTTAATAGTTGGCAATACATTAACTGTAAACGGTGTTAGCAGTTTACAAGATACTGAGCTAACAGGAACAATAACTCAAACAGGCGATTGGGATCAAATTGGTAGCAGTAACGCATATATTACTGGACTGTTCGCTAATACTAATATCGAAATTACAGGCAGTTCGTATTTTGCGGTTCCAGATATCAAACTGCAAAATAGTGAAATCAGTGTTACGGCAACTGACAGTGATTTAACATTAACTGGCGCAACAACTGGCGCTGTTGTTCTCGATCAACGTTTAAAAATTGACGGATCTACTATTAGTAACGTGTGGGCTAGTCCAACAACCGATACACAGCGAAGTGTTATACTTCAACCTAACGGTACTGGAAGTGTAACAATTACAGGAACAAATGCGGCAAAAATCCCAGTTGGAAATACAACTACAAGAACTATTGCAGCAGGCGAAATACGTTATAACAATTTAACAAATTTATACGAAGGTGGTGCTGGTACTGGGTTGATTAGCTTTAATGGCTTATACGATTCAGATAGAAACACATATATAACAACCGGAGCAACTGATAATACTATCTATTTTGGAATTAATAATGTTGTTAAAACTACATTAAACAGCACATCTCTTAATTCTGATATTTTTGAAGCAGGCAATGTTCGACTGACAGGGAATACGTTATCAAATAAAGTTTCTGGAAATGATTTAACATTCTCTCCAGACGGCGTTGGAAATACAGTGTTAAACGGATTACCAATCAGCCAAAATTATATTGTAAATTCATTAAACACTTCGTTAGATTTGAATACGACTGGCACTGGTTATATTAAATTTTCAGGTAGCGGCGGCCTTGTAGTTCCTACAGGAAATGAGAGCAGTAGACGAGGAACTCCTGATCTTGGAGAACTTCGATATAATACACAAGCAGCCGGAGTTCTAGAAATCTTCAATGGCACCCAATGGATCAGTGCTGTAGGAAATAATGCAACAGTTTCCGCTGAAGATGTTCTTGACGTTCTTGAACTTTGGACCCTGATCCTAGGGTAAAAAACCAAAACAGCTAAATACTAATGATTACAAGGGACGACCAATCCACTGTATGATTAACCTGTGGTAAACCCGCATAGAGCGAAAGCTGAAAAAGTGGTTATCCGTGAAACTCGGTGTATTCAGGAGCGCAAATGGCTGTTGGTCGTATTACCGGTCCGCTCTTAAAAGCAAATCTGCTTCGTGACGGGGTTGATCTGGCTTTTGAGACCGACCTTTTATATTTAGATGTTATTAATGGTAAAGTCGGCGTAAAGACAACCCCAACAGCCCTCGACGACTACCAATTAGGAATCAACGGTACAACACGTACCACAGATTTAGAAGTTACCAATCAAGCTGACATAGCTGAGATTACAATATTTGGTAACAAAATATCAAGTTCAAATTCAATAATTAGCTTAGAGCCCGCTGGCGCTAATGCTGTTATCTATCAAGCTAAAATTTTAGTCGACGACAATTTAAGAATATCGTCAAACATTATTGAAACAACTGTAACTGATAGTGACTTAGAAATCAATACTACCGGCATCGGCGAAGTAAACATCAACAGCAATGTGTTAGTTAACGGCAATTTACACGCAACCGGAACTATTACAGCAGACGGCAACTTAACACTAGGTGACGCTGACACTGACAGCATTACATTTAATGCTGACATTACTAGTAATATTATTCCAGATATTACTGAAACATACGACCTAGGTAGTAATCCAGCAGTTGAAATTACTCCAGGTAATTTTGGTAAAAGATGGCGCAACACTTACGCTAAAGAGATATTTGCTACAGATTTTACAGCAGATACAATTACAGTAAGTAGTATCAACGTAGTATCTACTCAAGGCAATATCTATTATGTTGCTGAAAATGGCAGCGACACCAATTCAGGTGAGCATGAACACGACCCAGTATTAACAGTTAAGTATGCGTTAAGTTTGACATCACCGGGCGACACTGTTTACATTTATCCAGGTACGTATTCTGAAATATTTCCATTAACTGTACCAGTTGGCGTTACTGTTAAAGGCGCCGGACTACGTGCCGTAACTATTCAGCCTACAGTTGGAACCGTTGATAAAGATGCGTTCTTAATGAATGGAGAAACTACTGTTGAAGAACTAACAGTAACTGGATTTAGATTTAACAGCGGAAACAATACAGGATATGGATTCCGTTTTGCTCCATCTTTTACAGTATCTACTCGTAGTCCGTATATTAGAAATATAACAGTACTAACTCGCGGAAGCGTAACTAGTGCCGGAGACCCGTACGGCTTTGATCAAAACGATGCTGGTAAAGGTGCGTTAATAGACGGTAGTGTAGCTAATATACTAAGCAGAGAAGCGGCTATGTTGTTTCATAGCTGTACGTTCTTTACACCAAACCAAGAAACCATTGTAGCAACTAACGGTGTACGTATCGAGTGGTTGAACTCATTTACTTACTTTGCTGATAAAGGGTTATACGCTTATTCAAGCGCCAGCGGTTTTGCTGGCGCAGGTTTAACACGCTTACGTATTGAAACTCGTACAGGTACGTGGGCAGTTGGTAATACTGTAAACTACTACGATACTGACGGAACAACAGTATTAGGTACAGGAACTATTGCTAGTATTGATGGCGATTATGTTAACCTAACAGGACGCGAATTAGGCTTTGAAACAATCACAGACCGTGTAGGTAAAACAGTATACGCCCAAGGCGATGCTAAATTATCAATAGCGCAAAAGAAATTTGGCACAGCAAGTTTAGTTTTAGATGGTGTTGGAGACTATATTACTATATCTTCACAACCAGATTTTGAATACGGCACTGGAGATTTTACTTTTGAGTTTTTCTGGAGACCAACTGCGCTCGGAACACAACAAATTTTACTAGACTGTAGAACTGCCAGTAACGATACCGCACTGTATTTGGAAATGAATACTGCTGGTAACATTCGATTATTTGTTAGCAACGCCTATAGAATAACTTCATCTGTGGCTTGTTCAGCAGGCGCATTTAATCACATAGCACTATTTAGAGTTGGCGGCGTCACCAAATTAGCAGTCAACGGAACTTTAACACCAACAACATGGGCAGACACTACTAACTATCCAGCACGACCAGTTAGAATGGGGGCAAGCTGGACTGACGGAGCACCAAGTACAGGATACATTGATGAAGTTCGTGTTGTTAAAGGTGTAGCAAAATACACAACTTCAGTAACAGTTCCAACAGCGCCACTTGCAGGCGACTTATCAACAGTATTGTTATTACACTTTAACGGCGCAAACAATTCAACAACATTTGTTGACGACGGTGTAACTTTACAAGATTTAAGAACAAGTGCATTAGGAACAGCAAGTTTAATACAGTTTGCAGACTACTCAGACTTTGGTGCTGAGATTCGTGCTATTGGTAGTGCTAACGTATACGGAACATACGGCGCATACGGTGACGGCCCAGGAGTTATTGGTTACTTAATATCACAAAACTTTGCTTATGTAGGCACCGGCAAATTAACAACTAACGATCCTAACGATAGAATTGCGGCTAATGAAGTAGTTGAACTTAATGGCGCACGTATCTACAGAACGTCTGTAGATAATGAAGGTAATTTTAGTGTAGGCGATGCGTTTTTTGTAAATCAAAAAACTGGCGAAGTATTATTCAACGGCGAACTATTAACAATAACAACTCCAGCAGGCGTTACCTTTACTGATGGTATAAACACTACAATAATTTCAGCAGATGGTATTGACACTGGAAATATGCGTATTAGTGGTAATACTATTGAAAGTTTAACCGGTGATGTTAATGTAACTGCGGCCAGCGGTACAATTAATCTACAGAATAATACATTCATTACTGGTAACTTAGATGTTACAGGCGATATTACGCTAGGCGGCAATATTACTATTGGTGATGCTAGTACAGATACAATTAATTTTGTCGGTGGAATCAGCAGTAACCTAGTACCTGCGACAACAGCAACTTATAACTTAGGGCAAGGCGGAGTAACTCCGTTACGTTGGAATAACGTATTCCTAAGCAGAGCAGAAATTGACGGACTTGTAATTGATAGTAACACTATTCAAACTACTGTGGGTAATGATAATTTAACATTACAAGCTAACGGTAGTGGAATAATTTCAATCCCAAGTAACAATGTACAAATAGATCAAAATTTAACTGTTACAACTGATTTAACAGTTACTACAGGAACAACATATTTAAAGAATACTAGTATTACTGGCACTGTTACTCAAACAGGCGACATTAATCAAACTGGTAATTTTACTACTAGTGGTAATACTGAGGTTACTGGCAACATAACAGGAACAGGATACTTAAGATTACCTAATATTGAAATTAGTGGTAGTACCATTACAACTAGAACTGCTGGAACTGATTTACAATTAAGTGCAAACGGCACTGGCAATGTTGTAATTGAAGGCTTAAAAGTTGAAGACAATGTAATTAAAAGCACTGTAACAAATTCAGACATTGTGCTAACTCCGCAAGGAACTGGCATTGTTACAATTGACAGTAATCAAAGTTTAAAACTTCCAGTCGGAGACAACAGCCAACGACCAGGCACACCTGTAAATGGTATGATTCGTTACAATAACCAAATTGAACGCTATGAAGGTTATAATAACGGTCTCTGGTTAACTATGAGCGGAGTTGCAGATTCAGACGGCAATACATATATTACTGCTGAATTAACTCCGGGCGCAAACGATAATACTTTAAGATTTTACGCAGATGGTAGTTTGATGGCTACTATTGACAGTACTAAATTATACGCAGAGCGGTTACAAACTAGTAACTTAAATATAGAAAGCAATACTATTAGTTCGATAAGTACTGATAGTGATATTAATTTAACACCAACTGGCACCGGTAGTGTACGTGTTGGAAATTTAAGTATTAAGAATAATACAATTACCAACGTAGTATCAGGCGCAATAACTGAATTTAGTCAAACAGGCACAGGGTATGTAAAGGTTGCAGGAACTTACGGAATTGTAATTCCATCAGGCACAGACTCTACACGTCCAGGTGTAACTGAAGCAGGTATGATACGCTTTAACACAGAACAGGAATTTGTTGAAGTTTATAACGGATCAATATGGACCGGTGTATCTGGTGTTGGCGGCGGTATTAACTTTAATGACGCAACAAACATTGCAATTGAATACGTTTTAACATTTGGATAAAATATGGCAACCACATTTGGAAACTCTTTAATACCAGAACTTGGAACAACTCCAACAACTGCTCTAACATCGGCTGTTAATGCTCGTGTCACTGTTATTGGTCTAAGTCTAACTAACTTAACAGACAGTATTATTTTAGCAACTATTCTTATAGAAAATCTCACTACTGGTGACAGTGCTCATTACATCAAGGGCATCCCAGTGCCGCCAAATCAAAGTTTACGTGTTATTAACGGTGGCGAAAAATTAATTATTGGTACTAATACCAGCATCATTATGACAGCTAGCCAGGATGCTAGTTTAGATCTAGTAATGAGTTATGTATCAATTACATAAGGAATAAATTATGACATATTATGTTGGACAGCTTAGTTCAGTTGAACTACTAGGGGAAGGTAATCCAAGATTCTTCTACGGTCTCCGTAGACAAGATACTGGCGCCGATGACGGTACTTTATTTTTTACAAAAGTAGACCAACTTTCTAGCATAGATACAATTACAATAAATGTTCCCGGCGCATACGAAAACAATTTTGAAAGTTTTGAATACGGCGTTGACTTTTTTGACGGGAGAAAAGCATCTGACCATAGCCGCCCATATACCAATTTACAATTTGATCAGTATCGATGGGACAGCAAAAATTGTTATTATTATATAAATGCTGCTGGAGAATTAATTGTTCGTATTAATCAAGCGTACACATATGGCCCAGAACAAATTGTTAGCTAATAAAGTCAAGGAAAAATAAAAAATGGCACAAGAATTTAAACTTGGAAGATTACGATATAACTGGTCAGGCACATGGACTCCAGGTAATGTATATTCTCGAGATGATGTAATCTTAAACGATGGAAAAGCATATTCTTGCTTAATTCCAAATACAGCAAGCCCAAATTTCTATACTGATCTGTACGCTACGTTTCCAATCTGGCAACAAATGACCGATGGTAAAACAGTTGTTGGTCCATGGACTGCCAATTATTCGTACGGAGTTGGACATATTGTTATCTTTGGCGGAAAAACATATACATCTATAGTTGCACACACAAGTACTACGTTTGCAGCTGACGTAGCAAACTGGGCCGTATATACAGAATTTGACGGTTGGAAAACAGACTGGACTCCTAACACAGTATACGGATTAAACGATGTTGTTCGTTGGGGTGGAATTGTCTACAAGTGTATTGCAAATCATGTTAGTTCCGCTAGCACTACACTTGGATTAGAAGCTAATCAGGCCAGTTGGACTGTTTATTATTCTGGCAACGTGTATTTAGGCGACTGGCAATCTAATTATAGATATAAATTAAACGATTTAGTCAAACTAGATTCAAACATTTATATTTGTACTCAATATCATACATCAATTGCTACATTTGATACAAATAATTTTACATTATGGATTCCAGGACAGATGTTTGACCTAATATGGTCACCAGGAACTACTTATCAACTCGGCGATACCGTTGTGTATGGCGGTGATGCATATATTAGTAAAACAGCAAACAATTTAAATAACGATCCAAATACTAGTACAACTGATTGGGGATTATTTAACATTGGATACACTGTAAAAAATATGTGGAGTGGTGGATCGAGTTATGCACCAGGTGATTTAGTATCTCGCAACGGTGTATTATATGAAGCAGTTACAAATAATACAGCACAGGATCCAAATTCTAGTGCAGTTGTATCGTCTTATACAACTAGCACCTCGAGTAGTATTATAAATCTTACTTCTGTAGCCGGCATAGCTGTTGGTAATATAGCATCTGGACTTGGACTCACTAGCGGACAAACAGTTTCAACAATCACCACATCAACGGCATCAGCAACTGCCGCAACTGTTACGGCATCAGTACCAATTACCATTAGCTCTTTTACTAGTAAAGATACTTCTAATTCATTACTGTTTTTAGTTACTTTTGCAATTCCTTCACAGGCAATTGCTCCAGAAATTAATACACAATATACTATAGCTGGAAATAGTAATGTATCTTATAACGGATCGGTTACATGTACAGATAGTTCTACTACCAGTATTACTGTAAGTTATACTACTGATCCGGGAGTATACGGATCAGGTACAACTACAATAAGCCCATCTAATAGAAATATTTTAACACTTGCCGGCACTATTACAGGAACATTTGCAGTTGGAATGATAGTTTCAGGTTTTAGTGGTAATGTATATATTGTATCTGGCTCTGGAACATCGTGGAAGATAAGTACCGATCAAGTTGTAGCATCGTCACTTATTACAGGAACACTGTACGCAATTCAATTATCAAAACATACAGACGACACTATCACTCAAGGCTCGCCAATTACATTCAGAGGAGTAAACTCAGAATATTGGGCATTAGTAATCCCAGGCAAAAAATGGAGCAATCGTTGGATCCCGAGTGCGTCGTATGCAGTTGGAGATATAGTTAAATGGAATAACGTAACGTATGTTTGTATAAACAATCACACAGGAAATTACAGACCTGATACTGATACTACTTCTGTGTATTGGATTGTATTAATTGCACACGATCCTAATAACTCTTTAAATGTTCAAGGAGATCTAAGAACATTCAAAGACAATAAACCGTCAACGTTGCCAATTACCAGTACTACTGAAATTGATACTTACATATTAGGTGTATCAGGCGATCTTCCCAACTGGAGAAAGTTGAATGTAATAGCGGCAGTATACTATGTTGACAATAATATTGGAGTAGATGCTGCACATTATGGCGTTGACTGGGATCAACCTTGGAAAACTATTAAGTATGCCTGCGACACTATCAATCAAGGATTTTATTTTAAAAATGCTGTAACATTATTAGAAGCAAACCAAGCCTACCTAGTTGCAGAAATGTACGAATGGATGCTTTATCAGATGAGTGAAAGTATTAGTCCATTCGACCCAGACAGTTTATGGAGTGCCTATAAGGCACAGCGCGATGCCGCACAAATTATTGATGCAGTTATATATGATTTAAAACGTGGCGGAAACAGTCAATCAGTTGCCGCGGCTCTGTCGTTTTTCTTTGTTGGAAGTAAGACGCAACTTATAAACAGTTTAGTTGAATCATCTGTTGTATATTATGTTCCGGCTCTTGACTACTTACTAACTTTAATGACCAGCGTTGTAGAAAATGTAGCATTAATTAGCTATCAAACATTGAATAATGTACCCGTTACCAGCATTGTTAATCAATATATCGATACTGATCTTGTAGCAGAACCATTAACGACTGCCAACATTACAAGTTTAATGGATATTATTCTAACAGCATTATCTAATAAAAACACTTACTTACTTCCTGCTGCAAATACAGGTATATCTGCAACTATCTATGTTAAAACAGGTACGTATAACGAGTTTCTTCCAATAATTGTTCCAGAAAACGTAGCAGTTGTTGGAGACGAATTGCGTAGTGCTGTAATCCAACCAGCTACTAATATTACTTTATATTGTAAAGAAACTTTTTCAGCAGGCAACGGGACATTATCAAACACCATGGTTGTTAATAGTACTGCTGGGCTGACTGATCAAATGCCTTTACAATTTATCAGCCCGTTTGTGAACAATGCAAGTACAACGTTTGGAGGCGTTGTATCTGGCCAAACATACTATGTTGTAGGTAGCAGTATTACTAGCACAACATTAAAAATTAACGATGCTCCAACATTTACATTTAAAGGTAGTACAACAACTAACAGCAACATACTATCAAATGTAACTAGTATTACCAAGTTATCAGTTGGCATGAAAATAACAGGCCCTGGAATACCAGCAAATACTGTTGTATCGGCATTTTCTCAAGAGGCTAATAGTATTGCCACAATTACTTTAAGCACTGTAGAATTTGATAACATTCTCAGTGTGTATTACTATGAACCTTCAAATGCAACTTTAACTGGAATACTTCAAACATTTACTGCCAGCGGCAATCTAGTAGAATTTACTAGTGGTTCTGGTAATATGACAGTGTACGCCGGTGATTGTCTAAAAGACATGTTCTACATGCGTAACGGTTCAGGCATGCGTAACGTGTCATTCTTTGGGTTAAAAGGCACAGTATCAGCAGATAATCAATTTGGTACTGCAAGAACAACTGGCGGAGCATATACCAGCTTAGATCCAGGAAACGGTCCAAACGATTCTACTGTTTGGATATCCCGTCGAAGCCCATATGTTCAAAATATTACAGTGTTTGGTGAAGGGTGTGCTGGTATAAAGATTGATGGATACTTGCACAACGGCGGAAGTAAGTCGATTGTATCAAACGACTATACCATGGTACTAAGTGATGGCATTGGCTTATGGTGTAGAGGTCCAGGCGCGATTACAGAAGCAATTTCAGTATTCTCATACTACTGCTATGCAGGCTATTTGTCAGAAGATGGCGGTAGAATTCGTTCAGCTAACGGTAACAGTTCATACGGCACATTTGGCATCATTGGCGAAGGGTTTGACCCAACAGAAGTTCCGTTAACAGGTGTTGTGAATAATCAATCACAGCAAGTTCAAGCCAACGTTCAAAGTGCTTTTGGTACTACAGACCAAGTATTAAAATTAAATTATACCAATGCCGGCTCAGCATATAATTTGTCTACAACTAATATGTTAAATTGGAGTAACGATTTCCTTACTACTTGGACTAGCGATAGTAACGTTGCATTTACTAAAAATAACATTGCTCCTAACGGTTACACTGAAGGGTGGTTACTTACTGGTTCGACAAACACACCTGGAACTGGATATATTCAACAATCAGTAAGCATTAATCCGGCTGGATATACCTATACTAATTTAGCAGGTGTAACACAAGACGGTGCTTCAGGCGACGGCGCAACATTTAATGTTACTATTGCGCCTGCAGGGTACGTAGTGACAGTAAATATTGCAGGATCATTGTATCAATCTGGTAATACCATTAAAATTAGTGGAGCCCTGCTTGGTGGAAAAAACATTGTTAATGATCTAACAATAGTTGTTGGCGATTTAGCCGGAACTGGAATTTCAACAATTGCTTCAACGTCTGGTACAGTGCCAACCGGAACTAATCAAGGATATACATTAAGCATGTATGTGTTCGCCGGCACATCATCAAGTGTTGATATACAAGCTGTATTTTCTGGAACAACTACTGTAACTAGCGGTATCAACTACAACGTCACTAGTAATACAGTAACTCCATACAGCGGAACTAGTATTTTAAGTTCGGCAAACGGCGGCACGGCACCGACTCAATACGGCGCACAAAAAACGTTAGCAACTGGCTGGTACCGTGTGTGGATGTCAATAAGTGATTCAACTGGCGTTAATAACACAGTAACTTATAAATTCTTCCCGCAAAGCGCACACTCACCAATTGCCAATACATATTCTATAATTTACGGTGCCCAGTTAGAAATATCAGAATCAACGTTTGCTCCAAATTTTTATCTTGAAACAACTATTAATAGATTTAGTGCATACGCAAATTTCCAAGTAGTTGGAGCCGGCTCCAACGCTCTTTTATCGGGCGACGAAATTCGTAGTCAGGCTGTTTTTAATTCTAGAATTACCACAGACTCTAATGGCAGCACTGGTGGCGCAGGGTATGCAACTAGTTTAAATACTGCTCAAGAAGGAAGTCCAAATACTATTAAACTTGCAGGTACTGATCAAGGAATTTTTAACTACTTAGGCATGCGTGTGTTTGTTAATGGCGGTACTGGTGCCGGACAATATGGATTTATTTCATATTACAACAATTTAGCAACAACTGATGCAAACGGAATTGATGGAAAAACCGCATTAGTGCTTAAAGAAAGTGTTGATCCAGTAACTATAGTAACATCAACGTTTAATGCAACTCCAGCACTTAATAGACTAGCCTTGCCTAACGGAACTGAGTTAAGTTCTTGGTATGTTAATCAAGCAGTACAATTTGTTCCAACATATTATACAACAACTGCAACATCAACTTCGGTTGATACTGTTGTTGCTACCGCAACTGTTGGCGGAACAACCAATACTATTTCAATACCTACGGATAGTCTTTTCCTAAACATGCCAGTTACATTTACAGGCACGGGTTTTAATATTACAACAGGTTTTGAATATTATATTGTTGATATCGATTATGTAAATGATCTTATACAAATATCAACAACAATATCAGGCAATGCTATACAGTTAACCAATGTACCGGTAAGCAATGCAGTAACTATGACCATGACTTATCCAAGATACTCTAACCTTATATCAGCATCAACAGCAAACATGGTGCCAAATATTAATATTCAATTTACCGGAGTATCACTGGGCGGAATTATATTAGGAACAAATTATTTTATTAATGATATCATTGATGCAAATAACTTTACAATTTCCACAATCAAGGTAACGTTGACATCGACTTCGACAATTGGCGGATCAACAAACACTATAGTTGTTACAACAACAAGTTTGATTCCTATGAACCCAGTAGTGTTCAGCGGAACAATTTTTGATGCGGCCATTTCACCGGGTGTAACTTATTACATTAGTAAGATTGTCGATGGTACTAGTTTTAATATTACAGAAAGTATTATTAGAACAACGGCAACTAACACTACCTTTGGTACGAACGTAGTTACATTAGAATCAGTAACTGGTTTTGTTGTAGGACAACCGATCATATTCAGCGGAATACGACTTGGACAAACATTTGGTAATATTGTTCCTGAAACAGTATATTATATTTTAACTATTAATGTAGTATCAAAACAAATTACAATTAGTTCAGATAAAACAAATACTTTTGGTTTAACTGATGAAGATGGTTTGATACAGGCTAGAACTTGCCCCGAACCGTTATCATTAGGTGCAGGCACAGGATCAATGACATTAACAAGTACTGGTACTAGATTAAATATTACGCACAGCGTAGGTAATCCTAGCACTATGAACGGTACCTTCTCTACTAGCTTGTTTGGAGGAGTTAATTCTTACACTGTTTACTATATAACAGCAATAGATATATCAAATCCAGCAACCCCAAGTATATCAATCAGCACTTCAAAAGCAGGAACTCCGTTAACCTTGACGTCTGGCGTAGGTAATATGCAAATGGCAGCAAGTGGTTGGGATAACATTAATCAAGGCACTCCTCCTGCAATTTCACTCGATTCTACTAGTGCATATTTTATTGAACCTAGAACAGTGTACGATCTTCCACCATACAGCCAAGTATCCGGTACTGTAGAAACCCCATTACTTACCGGATCATTTAACCATATTGCCTACGGTGATAATTATTTTATGGCAATACCAACTACAGGTACTGTTGGAGCAGTATCAACGGATGGAGTAGAATGGACAGAATTGACACTACCATCGGGTGTGTGGACTAATGTTGCATACGGAAATTGTTATTGGGTTGTACTAGGTGATTCTTTAGTAGCATATTCTGCATCTAACGGATTAGGATGGAGAACTAGTCAACTACCGACAACTTCTACTTGGAGCTCGATTGTTTATGGTAACGGAACTTTTGTAGCCATCAGTAGCGATAATACTCGAGCTGCATATTCGACTAATCAAGGCTTAACTTGGAATGCAAGTAGTTTATCAAGCAGTACTGATATAACATTAACAGGCGCACCGGTAATAAGTACAGCACAATATAGAACTGGTATTTCTAGCTTATACTTAGACGGCTCAAGTTATATTACTGTGGCCAGCGATGAAAAATTTGCGTATAACAATGAAGATTTTACTATTGAATTCTTTTGGAGACCAGCATCATTAGGCACACAACAGGTACTAATTGATCAACGAAGTATTGCTAACGAAGCAGCAATTTATTTAGAAATGGATACATCTGGAAATATAAGATTATTTGTCAACAATGCTTATCAGATCACATCTAGCTCGACTCTTTTGCCAGGTGCATTCTCGCATGTAGCTGTGTCAAGAACTAGCGGTGTAACTAGATTGTTCGTTAACGGAATATTGACTCCTACAACTTATACAGATTCTAATGTGTATGTAGCTAGACCAATAAGAATAGGAGCATCATTCACAGGAGGAAATATAGCTACTGGATATATTGACGAAGTACGAGTTACCAGAGGTGTAAGTAGATATACAACAGCATTCACACCATCCGGCCCGCAATTTGATTCAGATGCAAATACTATGTTATTAATGCATCTTGACGATTTTAACAATAGTACTGCTATTACTAGTTCTATTGGGGATTGGGTTGGATTGACTTATGGTAGTGGCGTGTTCCTTGCAGTCAACAGCAACGGCCAAACCAGCTGGAGCACTAATGGAGTGACATGGAACGCATCTACATTACCAACAAGTGATTTAACACTCAGTGGCGTTACAATTATCGGCGGCGCTGGTCAGTTTAATTGCACAACTATAACCGACACTCAATTAATAATTGGGCAAAGTATAAAAATATCCGGAGCATTGTCTGTAACCGGCGGACAAGGTGCCGTAACAAACGGAACATACTATATTAGTGCAACTAATGGAAAATCGTCGTTCACACTGGCAACTACTTATATTAACGCTATCCAGGGAACTAATCCAATATCCACTAGTGCTGGTACTGTATTTGGTTTAGAATTTGAAGTTGGAGCACCAGTATATACTGATGTAGCATTTGGTGCTGGTAGATTTATAGCTACACAATCCGGTGCTGGCTTACGTTCTGCACTTAGCTTTGATGCGGTTAATTGGACACAATCGAATAATTACATGTCTGCTACTAGTATAAGATACGGCCAAGGTGTGTTTGTTGCTGTAAATTCAGACAGTACCGCTGCATGGGTTAGTGAACATGGAGTATATTGGAAATCTCGAACATTAACATACGGTAGTATTAGTGCTATAGCATTTGGTTTCACCAGTGATAATATTGGTGTGTTTGCAACATTGACAGGAACTGGAGATTCTGTTGGGAATGCAACCGCAATTTACGAAGGAGCTAGAGCACAAGGCAGAGCAGCGGTTGATGGTGGTGTAATTAGTTCAGTCTCAGTATGGGAGCCAGGATCAAATTATTCAATAACACCGGCTGTTAATCTTGTAGACTACAACGTATCTGTGCCAGTACTATTAGTTCCTAGAATTTCTAACGGCACACTAGCGAATCCAACATTCATCAATAGAGGAACAGGGTACAACACAACATCTACTGTAGTAACTATTACTGGTAACGGATATGCAGACACTTACCAAGTTGGACTAAATTTAATTCTTAAAAACTTAGTATCAGTTCCGTTAGTAGGCAGTAGCTTGTCAATTGCAGGCAATCCTCAAATTTATAAAATTACCAATGCATCGGCAGTGTTTGGGTCAACTGCTCCGTTTATTGAAGCTACAGTGCAAGTATCTCCAGAGATGTCAACGGCGCTAAGTCCAGATAACGGCGCAACTATACTGCTACGTCAGTTTTATAGTCAGTGTCGTGTAACCAACCATGACTTTTTACTAGTAGGCACCGGTAATAAACAACGAGCTAACTATCCGTTTACTGATAGCGAAGCAGCTCGAGTAAATCAACAGGCAGTTGAAACAAATCAGGGCCGTGTATTCTATACCAGCACAGACGAAAACGGTAATTTTACTGTAGGTGGATTATTTGGAGTACAACAGGCAACAGGTACAGTTACGCTTAGTGCAACACAATTTGGATTATCGGGATTAGAAACACTAAGTTTAGGCGGCATTGCTGTTGGAAGTGCAAGTGTTGTAGTTAATCAGTTTAGTACAGATAATACATTTGCAGCTAATTTAGATACTATTGTTCCAACACAGCGAGCAGTTAAATCTTTCTTAACAGGACGTTTAAGTCAAGGTGGCGCAAACACATTTACCGGTAGTTTTATTGCAGGAACAGTATTTGTTGGCGGCCCATACTTCATGAGTTCAACAGTAATACCTGGATTACCTGGCTCAGGAATTAGAATGGAAAATAAAACTACTCTTACTAAGATTCCAGACGGCGCAATCCCAGCATTTAAAATGTTTATGCAGCGACGTGAGAGATAACGTTTGAAAACCTTAAGATACAACAAAGATAAATACTATCAGAGGATGATATAAAATGGCAGAATTTAAATTAGGTAGAATTAAGTTTGTGTACCAAGGTACATGGACAACAAGTCGCAACTATCTTGTTGACGACATTGTTACAAACGGTGGAAAAACTTACATTTGTGTAATTAGCCACGCTTCGTCGGCTGCTTTTGCTACAGATTTAGCAGGCGGCGTTGGAATTACAAAGTGGAATCTAATTGCTGATGGCACAACGTGGCGCAATGACTGGGCTGCAACTACCTATTATAATTTAGGAGATATTGTCATTTGGGGTGGAACAGTATACATTTGTAAAACAGCGCATACTAGCCAAGCATTTTTGGAAGATGATCAAAGCAAATGGGACTTGTTTTCTGCAGGATTTAAATGGCTAGGTGCGTGGTCTACAAGTACACGATATAAAGTTCGTGATTTAATTTATTACGGTGGGAGCACTTATGTATGTAAGACTCAACATACGTCAGCTTCAACTGCTTCATCGGGCTTAGAAAATGATTTAAGCAAATGGGACATCTTTAATCAAAGTATTACCTATCTAGGTGATTGGAGTGGTAGTAGTGTACGCTACAAATTAAATGATGTTGTTAAATTTGGTCCTGATCTATGGATTTGTACAGCATACCATACATCAACGGGTACAAGTATTGACACTGTAAATTTTGCTGTATTTGTTAACGGATTCCAATTTGAAGGATCTTGGAGTGCTACTAATGATTATCAAACTGGCGATGTTGTAACATACGGCGGCTACTCATATACTGCAATACAAAACAGCACATCTGCTAGTCCTCAAACACCAAGTACAGCTACTTTATATTGGAAAGTATTTACATCTGGATTAAATTATTCTGGCGAATGGGATACCGGTACAAGTTACAAAATTGGTAACATTGTAACATTAGGAGCATTTAGTTACGTAGCAAAAGAAGATAATTTAGCTTCAAAACCTCCAAGCGTAAGTTGGGGACAATTAAGTTCTGGCATTCGTTGGAACTCTGCAGCTAACACAAACTATACAAATATTTCTAGTAGTAATGTGACAGCAACAGGCAGTGGAAGTCCAACATTTACTGTAACTCGTACTGGCACTGCTTATTCAGCAGTCATCGGTAGTACAGCAGGAACAGGTTATACAGTTGATGATACATTAAAAATCTTAGGTAGCAATCTAGGAGGTTCGAGCCCAGGTAACGATTTAGTTGTTAAAGTAGCAACTATTTCAGGCGGCGGCGCAACCGGTCCTATTGCAACAGTTAGTGTTGCATCTGGATATGCAGCAACATGGAAAACTGGTATAACTTATGTTGCAGGAGATGCAGTATACTATGGAAACAGTAGCTTTATTTGTATTAGTGCTCACGTTGGTTCTACAGGTGTTAACGATCCTCTTAGCGATACAAATTCAACATTCTGGAATATTTTAGCCAGCGGAGCAGACACTGGTGCATTAACTACCCAGGGTGACATGGTATATTATGGAGCCGATGGCCCAGTACGCTTACCAATCGGTACAGATGGTCAGGTATTGCGAGTCGACGGCGACCAACCAGTTTGGAAATACTACGGCGAGCTTGAAAACGTTGTATATGTTGCTCCAAGTGGTAAAGATTCTGCCGGAAACGGCCAAGGTCTAACTTTAGACAAGCCATGGTTAACTTTATTATATGCTTGCCGTCAAGTTGAAGAAGGTTATTTAAATTACAATGCAGGGCAAGCATTGAAAATTAATAAACAGTTTATGATTAAAGAAGTAAATCAATTCATCTTAAATCAATATTCGTTTAATGTAACTGGCACAAGCGGAAGCGGAAGTACATTTATAGTAGGTGGTTCAAGTACTACCAGTCAAACAACTACTGCCAACATGTATTATGGCATGCCTATTACATTTTCTGCCGCAACTGGTGGCGTGACTATCGGAACTGTATATTATGTTAATACTATTCCATCAAGTACAACATTTACAGTTAGCACGGAATATCAAAACGGCATAGTTCTTTCAGTTACTCCTAGTGATGGAACAGCCTCTATAGCAAGATTTAACTATACACAAAGTAAAGCAGAACGTGATACTGGAACTGTAATTGACGGAATTATTTTCGACTTAACACACGGCAGTAATTTATACAGTATAACTGCTACAAAAGCATACTTTAAAACATTAACAAGTTTTACTGGCACTGGTACTACACAACAATCTCCTGTTTTTGCAGGAAGTTTAATATACTTAAAAGACACATTGTTGACAGCAGTATTAACTAACAGTGCTCCTACAAATAACTATCAAACAATAAATGGAATTACGGCAACAAGTTGTGCTGTTCAAAACACAACTGGAGTTGTTACAACCACTATAGAAACTAGTGCATTAACGACTTCACAAAATTTGTTAAACATCATTACCAGTTCGCTAGTTAATAAATCATACGGAAATATTCCTCAGTTATCTCGTCCACATGCAACCATATATTTAAAAACTGGTACGTACAATGAATATGGTCCAATAGTAGTTCCTATAGATACTGCTGTTGTTGGCGACGAATTACGTAGTACTATCGTACAAGTAGCACCAGCACAACCGTATCTAGGCACAGATAAACCAAAAACTACATCTGCAATTCGTCGTATTCAACAATTGATACCTGCTATTGTAAACAATGTGCCAGTTAGAACTACTACAGGTGTTACTGCTACACAAAAATATATCAATGGCAGCGCACAAACACTTGCAACTACTACACAAAGTATTGTAACAAATGTAGAAACTTTACAAAATATTTTAACTAATGGATTAACTGCTCTGCCAGGATACGCTCTAGCAACTGTTACTACAAGTACTGCTAGTTATACTGTAAGTGGCGCAGGATCACAAACATTATCAACGCCAACAGGTTTTGGTACAAGTTTAACTAACACAGCCTACTCTGTAACAGGATTAGGAGTTGCTGGCTATACTGGAAACGTTACTGGCGCAACAACTGGTTACAATTCTGCTGTTACAAACATTAGTGCCAACGTGTTATTTCTACAAAGAGAAATTGCAGCTTATTTAGAAACTTATACAGGCGGCGGATTCAGCTGGAGCGCATTGTCAGCAGGACAACAAAGTCAAACTTTGCGAGATATTGCTTTCTTACTACAATCAGTTATGTACGATTTAACTTATGGTGGAAACACACAAAGTCAAATTGATGGACTAGCTTACTGGTCATTAACAAACAATACATTAACAAGTGCAGCAATTATTGCTGGTACTACAGCGGCACTAACTCGTGTAGAAAGTATTATTCCTTATATTGTAAACGGTACAACATCTGGTTGGACACCATCTGCAAATAATAACGGAACTCAGGTATTAAGCGTAGTTGGACCATTTGCTAACGCCGCTTTGTATGCTCAAGCATTGGTTAAAAATGTTATTAATTGGATTAACGGTACCAACACTCCAGCAAGCGGTGGCAGTTTAAGTACAGGCGCTGGCCTAGCAAGTACAGTTCTTCCAGCGTTGTCTTGGCAAAGTGCTGCAAACTTAGCAGCTTACACAGATATTCAATCAAGAAGAGCTTACATTCAGACACAAATTAGAACATTTGTATCTGTACAATATCCAAGTGTTGTAGATGATCTTGCTTTAACATATCGCGATGCAGGCACTATTATCGATGCACTATCTTATGACATGTTGTTGGGTACTAATTACTTTAGTATTGTAGCAGGCCGTGCATTTTACAGAGCAAACGTATCAGCTCAACGACTGATTGCTGGAAAACAACTTCAAGCTACTAGAGATTCTATTGATTCTATTAGTTATGTACTTGGTAGTATTTCAGCTAATTTAGGCACGTTACCAGCAACAGTTGGTGACAGAGGAAATCTTCCTGCGGTTAATCTTGTAGTTAATAACACTAAGATTATTCAAGATATGTTTTCAGCTGGCGGAGTTATTACTGGGCCAGTAAATCCTAACTACCCTAACGGCCTTCCATACGAACCAGCAATTAGTATGCCAACAGTTACTGGCTATAATACTACTTTTCTACCAGGGTACGGAGATGCAGTAGCTTTGATAAAAGCTAACTATCAGTTTATTAAAGATGAAATTGTTGCTTATTTAAACACCGATCTTACCCTAACAGGACCTGAGGCGTGGGTAAATTACAGCCCAACTTATCAAGCAGAAACAAAACGAGATTTAGGATTCATTCTAGATGCAGTTTGTTACGATATGACATACGGTTGTAACACACAGTCGTTAATTGTAGGTAGCTCATACTATAGTCTAAATACACCTCAATTATTTGCTCCATATTTAAATGGTGTACTTAGGGCGTTAGGTCGTTTAGAAACAATTATTGGAGAAATTGTTTTAAAGACAGCAATTACACGTAGTTCAGGAAATACAACTACACAGTACACAACAGGAACTGCAGGCTCGGTTGCCGCGGCTGCGTTTGCCGCAAATCGTGTAGGCAATGTAGTTACTTGGATATACCAAGGCAATTTCGCTGAGTCAGGCGCAACATTTACCGGAACAATAAGTGGTAATACACTAACAGCTAGCTCAGTAACAGGCGGCATCCAGCCTGGAGAAATTGTTACGGGCGGCACAGTTGCTTCAGGAACTTATATTGGCACTCAACTAACTGGCTCAACATATGGCGGCGCAGGTACTTATTCGTTACTAGGCCCAAGTCAAACAGCCACTGCAACAGGCTCTACTAACATCTTTACACCAGTAACATCTGGAGCATACGCACTAGCAACTACAGCAAATAGAGCATCTTATGATGCAATTCAAGCTCGTGCTGCAGAAATAGCCAACGATGCTCAATCATGGGTAACACGATTCTATCAAAATGAAAGTCCTATCTTAGTATTGACAAATCGCGACGCAGGTTATGTTGTATCAGCCATGGCATATGACGTATTGTTTGGCAGTAACTTCCAAAGTATCCAAGCAGGACGTTCATATAACAGGTTAGTTCCATCAGTTGCAACATTGCATACATCGTTAGCAGATTCAACATATGGCGCACTTGGTTTTATTGGCGAACGTGTTAAAATTATTGCTTCAAACGGTTCTGTAATACAAACACAAACTGTTGTTGACGAAATGATTGCACAAATTTTTGGCCAACCTACAACAACTGCAACATTCAATGGAACAATAACTGGCACACAATTAGTAGTTAATAGTTCAGTAACAGGTACAATTGCGGTTGGAATGCAATTGAGCGGAACTGGTATCGCGGTTGGAACAAGTATTGTCTCAGGTAGCGGAACAAATTGGTTATTAAATTATAATCAATCAGTCAGCTCAACAACAACTTCTATCATTAGCGCAACTACTAGCATAATATTAAACGGAAATACATATAATGATGTTCTTACCGCAGGTACTACAAGTGGTTTCGTTCCTGGACTAGTTATTACTATTACTGGACCAAAAATTAATAGTTTAGAAGCCGGAACGTATTATATTAAACAAGTGCTGAGTTCAACACAGTTTACAGTAAGCACAACTTATCTTGGACCTGTATTTTCTATCACTCAGACAGCAACTGGTGCAATGACAGCAGTGGTTTACGGTATTTACGGCGGCCTTGGTTTAAATACAGATATTACAGCAAGTGGACCAACTATTCCTGTAACAACTGTAACTACAAGCACAAACTTAATTACTGTTTCTAGTAATAAAGGCATGTTAGTTGATATGCCAATTACATTCACTGGTTTACCAGCAAATATTACTACAACTGCAACTACAATTTCTAGCAGTTCAATCACACTTGGCGACACAGTAGCGTCATTGGGTGTAGTAGTTGGACAAAAAGTTTGGTTTACAGGATTTACTCCGCAAGCTACTACAACACAATCTAGTATTATTTCTAATCAAGTTTATTATGTTAACACAGCCAGTGCTAGCGCAATTACTATCGCCACAACTTTTGGTGGAACAGCTTTAACATTAACTGATGCTACAGGATTAGCACTAACAGCAAACTTTAATGCAGCTGGTGGTTTAGTAAATGGCGCACAATACTGGATTAATAGTGTAACTGCTGGAACATATCCTGCAGCTGGCACAACTATTACAGTTACTGAATCATATAAGAGTGGAACAGCGTTTGCAATTACTAATACTGTTGGAAGTTTAACAGCAACTTGCACCGCAGGTATGCCAACAAATCAAGGTATTAATGATAAAATTACTAATGGTACAATTCAACCATGGAATAATGCGTTTGGAACATACGAAAAAGCAACTGGTTATAACAACACATTGACTACAATCAATGGTGCTGAACTAATTCGTGCTAATAAAACATTCTTGGCAACCGAAGCAGTTGAATATGTGCGCTCAGTATTTGGCGGGACCGTAACAACTACTAATAGTAACGGAACAATTACTTGCTCAGCACCGCATTGTTTTGATGTAGGTGATCCAGTGGTGTTTGATACTCCAATTATTCCACCTAGTTTATCAGCTGTAGCTTTTGACACTGCAATAGAAATAGGCACTGTATATTGGGTGTTGTCTACACCGTCTGCATCAACATTTACTATTACAACAACTCCTCCCGGAAAAGGAATTCAAGTTGTTAAAATGTTAACAGGTGCTACTGGATCAATGTCAGTAGTTTATTATATCCGTACAGCACAAGCCATCCGAGATGCAGTATATCATATCGATGGTTTAGTTTATGATTTAGGTATAACAGGAAATTATGCTTCAACTCGTTCTGCACGATTATATAATACAGCACAAGCCGGCGCACAAACAACCGATTTGTTCCATCTACGTAACGGTTCTGGTTTAAGAAATATGACATTAAACGGTATGACCGGAGCAATGTCATTACCTAATGCATTAGGAACTAGACGTCCAACAGCAGGATCGTACTCAAGTCTTGACGCAGGATTTGGACCAAACGATGCTAATGCATGGATTAGTTTCCGTTCACCTTACACACAAAACTTAACATTGTTTGGTGCAGGTTGTTCAGGCATGAAAATTGACGCTGCATTACACAACGGTGGTAACAAATCTATTGTTGCTAACGACTACACAACTATTATCAGTGACGGTTTCGGTGTATGGTGTACTGGTAGTGGAGCATTAACAGAACTTGTATCTGTGTTTGCATATTACTCATACGCAGGCTACATGGCAGAATACGGTGGACGTATCCGTGCTACAAACGGTAACAGTTCATACGGTACATACGGTGTTATTGCTGAAGGTATCGACAGTTACGAAGCTCCAATTGTTGGCAGATTAAATAACCGTGGTAATCCAGCATACGTTACAAACGTGGTAACTGACAGTACTGATAAAATTCTACGACTAGAATTCCAAAATGCAGGTAATCATTATACAAATGCCTTGCCAACTCTTAACGGTTCTGGTTACAACATTGTACCGATACATGATGAATTCCGTGACTCAGCAGTATTTGAAACACGATTAGTTGACTTAGATAACGGTCAAGGAATTGGAGGATCTAATTATCTAACAGCGGCAAACGTGGCACAGGTTGGTGCAGTTGGTAGCGTAAATATTGCTAACTCTGACATTCAGTTAAGTTCAGCATATATTGGAATGAGAATTCAAATTATAGGCGGTACTGGAGTAGGCCAGTTTGCAAATATTATTGGATATAGACAAGCAGACAAATTTACCAATATAATCCGTCCAAGTTTTGCAACATTAACAATTACAACAAATAATACTACAGTATTTACTGTGGCTAGTACAGCTACTATGTATGTAGGACAACCAATATACATGGGCGCGGCAATCGCAGGGTTAAGCCTGCTTGATGGTGGATATTTACCTACAGTATACTTTGTAAGTGTAACAAGTTTTACTAGTACAACATTTAGACTTGCTACAACATTAGTAAATGCTCTTGCTGGTACTGATATTACATTAACCGCAACCAGTGCAACACCAGCAGTAATGCCAAGTTCGCTTATTGTTGGATCTGTATTAACTGTAGGAACATTAAGCTCTGGCGTAATTTATCCAGGAATGCGTTTAACTGGCGGATCAATATTACCTAACACTTATATTTCTTCTAACATATCAGGCAGTGGTGCTGGATCAACTTGGAGAGTAAGTGTAAGTCAAAACTTAGCAAGTACAACATTAACTGGTACAGTGAGTGTTCCAGTGTACGAAGCAGGATGGGATCATGTAGTACCGGGACAAACAGTTAATGCAATATTAGATGCTACATCTGCTTATGTTATTGAACCAGCATTATCTTACACGGGCCCTGGATATGATAAAGTAGCAGTTACAATGACTGCGGCTGCTACTACAACATGGGCTAGTGTAGCTTACGGCCAAGGCAGATTTGTTGCTACCTCAAATGAAACTGGAGTTGCAAGTACAGCATACACAACAGACGGCACAACATGGTCAGCAGGCGGAGCATTGCCTACAGATGCAAGTTCTAAGTGGAGCAGTTTAGTATATGGTGGCGGACAAGCCGCTAACGCAACCGCAGTAGTTGGAGGTCTTAATGGATCTGGAGCAATATTCCAAGCAGTTCTTGGCACAGGAAATACTGCTGGACAGATTATTAGCGTGACTGTTATCGACGGCGGCTATAATTACTCAACTCCTCCAACCATCGTAATTACAGATGCAACAGGAGCAGGTGCAACAGCAACAGCTAGAGTTTTAAACGGACAAATTAAAGCTGTAGATATGATCATTACTGGTAGCATTTACACAGCTCCAATTATTACTGCTGTTACTAGTGGTGTATCAAGCATTACTGCTACAACATGGGGCTCAGGATATTATGCGGTACCTGTAGTAACTATTGATTCTCCATTTACTGCAACTGGTTGGAGTTCAGGCGGCGCTGTTACAGCTGGAAATTATTATTCAGCAGTTGATACAACTATATCACCTAACGAAACTAACTTTTATCTAGCTAGCGGATCAGGAACAACGTTTAGTTCAACTAAGCCAACATTTACTAACTCAATTTATGGTAAATCCGGCTGGGGCGCACCGGGTGTATTCAGCACTGGCTACGGAACAGATGTAACATTAACTTACGTTGGCACACAAGCTGTTGCTACTGCTAATACAAATACAAATGCAGCAGGTTATGGTGTAACAAGTTATACTGTATCACACGCAGGATACGGTTATACTACAACTCCGGCAGTAACAGTGAGAGATCCAAATGCAGCATTTATGGCTATTTCTACAGCTACCGACTCATCGGCGTACAGTACAGATCAAGGAACAACATGGACTGCAACTGTAAGTACTACAGGAAAAACTAATCTTAAATCATTAGCGTATGGTAATAATTTATACATAGCAGTTGGTGGAACAACATCAGCAGTAGCAGTATCATACTATCCAGGAACTGTAAGTAGTTTAACAAGTACAACATGGACTGACCAATCAACTAATATTACAACTAGTGGACAAGGGTACAGCGCAGTTGCATACGGCGCCGGCGTGTTCTGTGCGATTGGCGGAACATCGAGCACTATAAGTTCGTTTACGGCAGCAGATCCAACAAAATGGTATGCTGGAGCTGCATTATCAAATAAAACTTGGGCAAGTATTGCCTACGGTAACGGACGATTTGTAGCACTGGCCAGCGATGGTACAATTAATTATACAACTGATTGGCAACCAAATGCGTGGACAATTACTCCGTCAAATGTCGCAAATAATACATGGGTAGTAACAGCAAATAATCCATTGTTTGCAAATGGCATAACAACTTGGAGCAAAATTAGCTACGGCCAAGGTCTGTTTGTAGCAATTGCAACTTCAAGTCAAGCTGTAGCAACTAGCCCAGACGGCGTAAATTGGACTTACTATGCAACCGGAATGCCAAGTTCCAGCAACTGGCTAGGTCTTGCATTTGGCAATCCAAACAACGCAACACTAGGAGCAGTTCCAACGTGGGTATCGGTATCTAATACTAGTGGAAAAATAGCTGCCAGAATTTATACTGGTGCAACACCAAGTGCTCGTGCAAGAGTAGTTAACAATCAAGTTAGTGAAATTAGAATGGTTGAACCAGGTAGTGGTTTTCCTCGAGGCAATGTTGTATCAACAAGTACTGCAAGTGGCGGAACAATTACAGTTGACAACATTATTAACTTAACAGCAAATCAACCAATTGTGTTTAATAGTACTGCACACAATAGTCCTGGAGGTATTAGTCCTGGAACATATTATTTTGTTAAAGGAACCCCAACTGCAAATACATTTCAAATTTCAGCAACAGCTGGCGGAACAGTTATTGCTTTAACTGCCGCAACAATAAGTGGAATGACATATTTTGCAGGGCCAACTATTACACAAACAGATCCTAACAAAGTTAATACAGCGCCATTAGTTGGCCGTATTGGCAATGGCGCATTAGGAAATCCAAGTTTCAATCATCGTGGTATTACTAATACAACAGCGACAGCTAGTTATGCTGGTGACGGATATGCTGATTTATATCAAGTAGGCACATTTGTCAACATAAGCGGACTATTTGAAATTCCGAAAGCAGGATGTAACGTGGTGTTTTACAGTATTACCGGAACACAAAGATGGTACAAACTAGTTCAAGTGACTAACATATTAGGTATCCCAGGTAATTATAGTGCTACATTCCAAATTAATCCAGGAATATCAACATTATTGGCACCTGCCCATGACGATAAAGTTACTACAAACTTACTATATAGTAACGTTCGACTAACTGGACATGACTTCTTGTACATCGGTACTGGCGGCTTCTCAGCAACTAATTATCCGTATGTCGATCCTACAAAAGCTGTAGCGGCTAACCAACAGTTGTTTGTCGGCGGTGGACGAGTGTTCTTTACAAGTACTGACCAAGACGGTAACTTTAACGTTGGTAACTTGTTTGGAGTTCAACAGTCAACTGGTACTGCTACATTGAACGCTAGTGCGTTTAACTTGTCAGGATTGCAGAGTTTGACACTTGGCTCGGTTAGTTTAGGAGTTGGATCGGCTACAATTACCCAATTTAGTACAGATCCATACTTTACAGCCAACAGCGATAGTATTGTACCAACGCAAAAAGCAATTAAATCGTTTATTACAGCCCAAATTGGTGGCGGTCAAAGTTCGTTGAACGTAAATACAATAACATCCGGCCAGATATACATTGCTGGAAATACGATAAGTAATACTAACGGCACACAGATCTTGGTAACAAGCAAGATGAATTTCGTCGGCGGAATTGATGGAGCACCTGTTGCTCTTATATTCTTCGGGCAACGATAAAATAAATTTGGAGAAACAAAAATGGCAACAGGAATTTTATACACAGGTACACCGGCAGCATCGACTGCTACTACAACCTACGTAGTACCTAATAATACATACAGCGTAGTTAACGTTAGTTTTACTAATACTAGTACATCTGCGCCGGCAACTATTCGTTTGTATATAGGTGCTAGTTTAGGAAGTGCTGGAACACCAACTGGTTCGTTAGTAGCTAGTGAAGCTATCGAATTTGGAACAGCTATTACACCAAGCGGCGTATTTGAGCGTACAGGCTTAGTTTTAGCTGCTGCAAGTGGCGCAAAATATATTACGGTGTGGGCTTCGACGGCAACAGTAAATGTAAACATTTACGGCATTGAAACATCAACATCATAATTAAAACTATAGAGAGATAAAACATGGCACGTTATAATACTATTAATACGGCAGCAACAAGTAGCGGTGCAGCTTCGTTTAGTACGCCTGCACAGGGCCTATTAACAACACTAACCGGCACCCCGCCATACACAGTAACTTTGGCTTCGCCCATGCAGTTTTCTGGTATTACACAGAGCTTTTTTAATAATACAGGCGGCGTTGTTACGTTAACAACACCTTCAGGAAACATTTTAGGTGCAGGTTTTACTGCGGCTTCATCGCAAACAATACCAGCTAATGCAACCTATACCTTAACATCAGACGGTACAAATTATGTTATTGTTAACAACGAAGGCGGCCCAGTTTTAGCAACAACATTTAGTGCTACTGGAGCAATTACATTAAGCCCAAGCGCCGCGGCAGTTAATATTAACCCAGCTAGCGGCAACGTTATTATTAGTCCAACTGGAACGGGAACTGTTACAATAAATCCTGCGGTAGCAGGCACTATGAACAGAGTTAACATTGGAGCAACAAACGCAGCCGATGCAACATTCAATACAGTTACTCTAAATACTACATTGACAGGAAACGGCACTATTGACGGGGGCACGTTTTAATGCCATTAAGAATTAAACTAAAAAGTAGTACTACACCAGGAGCAGTACCTGCCAGCTTAGACGTAGGCGAGCTTGCTATGAACACCGGCGATGGTAATATGTTTGTTGGAACTGCGGGCGGCGTTGTAAAAATAGTTGGAACTGCGGCAAGGAATGCTGCTAATTCTGTGGCAATTACTGGCGGAACAATTAATGGTACTAGTATTGGGGCAACAGTGCCTGCACAGATTTCTACAACTAACTTGCAACTAAACAGTGGAGCCACAATCAATGCTGTTGCAAACGCCGACGGATTAGGTTCTAGCAATACTACATTACCAACAAGACTTGCTGTGCAGGGAAATGTTAATTTAGGAAGAGGATCTTTAAAGAATATTTTTACATATACCAGCAGTAACACTTATACTAAATCAGGCACTGATGTAAGACAACTTAGAGTTATCTGTGTTGGCGCCGGCGGCGGTGGCCGCGGCTATGGAGAAAGCGGCGGCGCCGGCGGCTTTACAGAAAGATGGATAGACGCCACTAGTATAACTACTGTTACTGTGACAGTTTCAAGCACCGGTGGCGGCGGTGGCGTGTATTATGGTTATAGCCCTAGCGGCGGGACTACTAGTTTTGGCGGATTTTGTTCAGCAAGTGGCGGTGCCGGCGCAAATAACAATCAAGACCACACCGGCGGCCAAGGCGGCATAGGCTCAGGCGGTAATTTGAACTTTCACGGCGGCGGCGGCCGTGGCCACATTAACTGCCACACATCAAGTCATCACAATCCAGGGCATGGCGGAAACAGTTTCTTTGGTGGGTCTACTCCAGGAGTACACTACACTGCTAGATCGCAGGATAACAGTGCGTTTGGCGCAGGCGGCACAGGATCAAATTTTTATAATAACGGCGCCAACAACTATGACAGAGGATTTGATGGTCAAGGCGGCGTTTGCGTAGTTTACGAGTACAAATAAAATATTATGCCTAAAATAAAAATTAAAACATCAACCACTGCTTCGGCGGTTCCGGCAGCTGGAAGTTTAGAGCAAGGCGAACTTGCTGTAAACCTTGCAGATTCTAAACTTTGGATGGGAAATGCCTCACTTAATCCGGTATTAATTGGTGATTCATTAGGAAGACAAGATTCAAATGCTATAACAATCACTGGCGGAACAATTGATGCAACAACAGTTTCTACAACAAATGCGAATCTTACATCTTTAGGATTACCGGCAGAAAGAATTTGGTATGATGAAGGTGGCAATGCCGCAGGAAATACAGCAGTATGGAACGATGCAACCACAACTACTATGACTGAATTTGGCGGCTTGGGCAACATTAGTGCTCACGGCTGGACCGCAGGGCCTAGAAGTTACACATTGAACCTAACAGGAATCCCCGCGCACACTGAAGTACGATATCAAGTATTTTGGCATTTAGTAGACAGCGTTGACGGCGAAACTAACCAGTTATTCACTACAGACAACGGTGGCGCAGAAGTTTCGAGAACTACTTTTACTAAAAGTGCGTCAAGCTATCCAGTAATAGCTACAACTGCTTCAGGAACAACTTTAAATTGGCACGGAAATAGATGGTATTCAACAGCGCCATGGGGCGGCGTAGGTCGTGCTCCAGAAGGTCTTGGCGGCAATGGGTATTTTATTATTGATACCGGATGGTATGCACATACTCCATCAACATTTTCAGCTAGACATCTTTCCAACGTAGAACAAGCCCCAGCGGACGAAGCAGTATATCTTTCTCATGTAAGACTGTGGATTAGAGGCGGCAATAAAGCATTTACCAGTGTATCAACTTCTACAGCTCTTGATGCCTCTTCCAGTACCATTGCAACACAAAATGCAATAAAAACATATATTGATAGTAACACCCGAGGATTAGTAAAGAATGTTTTTACATATACCGCAAGTTCTACTTATACCAAATCAGGCACCGATGTTAGAAGAATTAGAGTTATCTGTGTTGGCGCCGGCGGCGGTGGCCGCGGCTATGGAGAAAGTGGCGGCTCTGGAGGTTATGCTGAGAGAACATTTGACGCGGCCAGCATTTCAACAATTACTGTGACAGTTTCAAGCACCGGCGGTGCCGGTGGCAACTATTTTGGAGTTAGCGCCAATGGAGGCACTACTAGTTTTGGCTCGTATCTAAGTGCTAGCGGCGGTTATGGTGCTAACCAGCACGGTAGTCACATAGGAGGGCATGGCGGTATCGGCTCAAACGGCGATGTAAATGCATACGGCGGCGGCGGCATGGGTCACAATAATGGTGTAAACAATCCTAGTAATTCAGCTGTGGGTCGCGGAGGCTCCAGCTTCTTTGGAGGATCTAGAAATAGTCATCATAGTGCTTCTCGACCAGCAGACCATGGCGCACCGGGCGCAGGCGGTACTGGATCAGTCGGCGGGTCAGGTGGCGAAGGCAGTGTTGGTCGTGGTGGTATCTGTATTGTATATGAACTAAGGTAAAAAATTATGCCAAAATATAAATTTAAAAATTCTAACACAACAACGCAAGTACCTGGTTCTTTAATAGCAGGAGAATTTGCAATTAATGTACAAGACGGTAAAGCGTTTCAAGGAAATGCCTCAGCAGTTGTTACCAAAGTGATTGATACACTAGGAAAACAGGCTTCAAACAACGTTGCTATAAGTGGCGGTTCTATGAGTGTAACGTCTGTAGGTACCGTAACGCCTTTGGCAGCAACGGGAACAGCAATTGTTGTCAACGGAACAACTATTTCAAATGTAACAGATGATCCTGAAAGTACAGCCGCCAACGGTACATTAATGACCAATTATGCAGCTCGAGAAAACATTTTGAAAGCTGGCGAAAAAATAAAAAATGTCTATACTTTTACAGGCCCTGGTACTTATACTAAATCTGGTCCTGATGTAAGATTACTACATGTGATTGTATGCGGAGGAGGAGGAGGCGGCCGTGCGTATGCTGAATCAGGTGGCGCAGGCGGTTATGCTGAAAGAGTAATAGATGCTACAGCTATTACTACAGTTACGGTTACTGTTGGTGGTGGTGGCGCTGGCGGAGTATACTTTGGATTTAGCCCAGGCGGAGGCACTACTAGTTTTGGTGCATTTGTAGCGGCTACCGGTGGTGGTGGCGCCAATGCTCACATACAACATAACGGTGGCCTGGGTGGCCTTGGATCTTCTGGGCAACTAAATGTATGGGGTGGTGGAGGTGGTGGCCATAATAATCAAGATCAGTATAACGGTAACGGTGCTCCAGGACATGGCGGAATAAGTTTCTTTGGAGGCGGCCAACCTAGTGGACATGGAGGTCAGCAGCCGCAAGATGTAGCAGCCTTTGGATCAGGCGGCACAGCAACTAACCCGGCACACAACAGCCAAGGCGGCAGAAATGGCAAGGGCGGAATTTGTATCGTCTACGAGTATAAATAAAATAGGAATTAGGAACATGAAAAGAGCATTAATTGATAAAAGATTTTGGCAAGTAACTCAGATACTAGGACCAGATGAAACTGATTTTGAAACAACTACAGATTTCTTCTGGGTTGATTGCCCTGATAACTGTGAAACTGGCTGGGGATATAGTGAGGAAACTGGCGAATTTTCTGACCCACACTCCCATTCTAGAGACGAATTTGGAAATCCAGTTGAGCCATTTTATATGCAACGAATGAGAGCGTATCCTCCAATGGGAGATCAATTAGATATGTTGTTTAAAGAGATTCGCGATACAGGAACTATATCGCCTACTGGCCAATGGTTTAAGTCGATTGAAACAGTTAAAAGTGCGGTGCCTAAGCCAGGTGCAGAAGGCGATCCAGGAAATTACCTTCCACCAACATAATTACCATACACCAAAGTTAACTACACATCTGTGTCCAGTAGTTGGCCTAGTGCTAGTGTGATATCGAGAGCCATCAAATACGATGGCTCTTCCCTTTTTAGGCGTAACACTTTTAAAAATTTGTAAATCTTCTTTTCTAAGATGATCAGGAGAGACATCTCTAAAAGTTTTGTCATATATCACAGTATCTCCGTCAGAATCTGTAACATAATATAGAACTACTATGTGAGAAACTTCTCTATCAACATGCGGATGATCTAGGGCGCTTTCTAGATTTGGAAGGGGAATAGTTAAAAAACTCCTTGCGGCAATAACTTCGTTTACATGAAACTTAATTTTTTCGCAAGCATTGTACACAATGGGCAATACTAATCCATATCCAGGGCTAATAATCCCAGCAGTCCTGTCGTAAAATTTGTGAGCAAATGCAGGTTTAGCAACAGTAACCTTTAACTCATTGAGTTTTTCAACATCAAAGGTTATGTCTCTCATGTAGTGCCAATGTATATTGTCACCTAACATTTGAGTTTCTATCAAATCTTGATATTGTTTAGGAACAATATCGTCTAACACAATAACGTCGTCTATTATAAGCATATGGAATTAAAAGAAATAACTATCCTCGGTTGGGTTCCTTGATACACATCAGCATCATGAAGTAGCATACTGGGAAATAACACTAATGTTCCGGGCTGGCAATTAACAGTGTACATACTATCTGCAAATTCTAACCCAGGCTGTCTTTCTACGTAATAAGGCAAGTACCAATTATTACTTCCTCCTTTATTAGTTTCACCAGCAACATAAAAAATGCCGGACCAAGTTGAGCCACAGTGATAATGAGGTTTATGATATCCACTTGCCCTAGTAACATGTGCCCAACTTTCTGTTATAACTGTTCTGTAATTACTATTGTTAAAATTATTGATTAATTCAGTAGATTCCTGTATCAGCCATAATTTTAAATTATTAATATCTGTTTGTTTTTCTAAAAAATCGAAAGACGATTCCCACAAATCTGATTTCGCATGAACTGCTATATTAGATTCTATCGTATTAGGAACTTCAAGTTTTAAACAAAGATCAACGATGTCTTTTTTATAGTTATCGAATTCTGACCACTGACTAGTGAGTAGTGGAATTTTTCCTAATAATGTTACGTTTCTATAATTATTCATCAGCAAATATATCCACGGATATAGTTAGAGTCATAACCATTCTATCTTCTTGACTAGAGTTAATTTCTGTTTTATGATGTAAAAATCCAGGAAAAAAAACTACATCGTTCTGTTTAACTTCCAATGTTGTCCAGTCATTTTTATTATTTTTTGGAAATCCAGAAAATGTGTATTGTAGAGGATCTTTAAACATTATGTTACCACCTAATTCAGGTTGTTTTAAATAAACAACAATGTTTTGATGACACATTGCATGGTCGTGTTCATCAGTCCATGCCCCTGGAGGATGTAAGTTTACCCAACTTCTATGCACACGTCTTGGACGATCAACAAAATTAGATAAATCCCAAACTAGTTTACTTTGTTGAATTAACCATTCTTTTAGTTTGCCGCACACTGGGTCGGTAATTAGGTTGTTTACAGTACTGTATGTAGACTTGCCACCGTTTTTTTCTAAATTATGATTTGAATTTTCATTAAAGAGTGTCAAAAATTTACTAGAAATATTTGTCAAATCTCCAGGGTAAACAGATTTATGTATTAAACTAGGCCAAAGATTGATAGGTTCCAAGTTGATCATGATTCAATGTCTAAGTCTTTTTTATCCAAACTAAACTTATTTTTTGCAGTAATAAACCCTCGCCAATTATATCTACTAAGTCCATTTAATCCCAGGATATTTAAAAATCTATTTTCATCAGCAGAGTCGTATTTTTTGCTTACAGCGTCAATTGGCTCTCGACGAAAAGGAATAACTTTAACTAAGGGTTCTCCCATTTTTATCAAAGTATATTTTTTTTCAAAAAATGCTAGATTAATTGGTAAGTCATTTAACATCAAATCAGTATCCACTATAGCAGGAATAGCTTGATAATTCTTATTTGTATAGTAAATTGGCATCCAGAAACAACTATATCCATCTAAGGTTTTTATATGCCACGGGTTGTTTATTTTTATAATTAGTCTAACATCAAATTGATCACCTATAATTTTTTGATATTGATTTTCTGTGTGTACATCGTGATTATAATCTAAATTACTATATTTGATGTACACATGATCGTCTTCAAAACTAATTTCTATATCGCACCAAGCAGAGATAACATATCCATACTTTAAAAAAGAATTAATCGACGGACATTGTCTTGCTGAAAGTTGATAACTTTGATTTTTTCTTTCAAACGGGCAAATTTTCCCCACAGGTAAATCTAAATATTCCTGAGGTAATTTTTGCTCCCCTAATTCAACCGGTGAATATTTTCGTATAGCCCAGTCCTTGCAACTAAAAGTAATAATTTCTTTCTTTTTAGAAAACAGCTCTTTAATAAAGTTAATCATATTTGCTTTTTAAATATTGATATAGTGTTGGAGCAGAATCAGCAAATTCATTTCTTTGATCTAAGTCAGCATCCCATTTATGCCAACAAACATCTTGTAAGTAGGTCAGATATTCTGCATTAGAATTTCTAAACAGCGTTCTTTTTAGTAGACTACTGTCAAACGGAAACAAGTTCATGCCAGTTGCTATCATCAACGTGCCGCCCATGTCCATATCATATAAATGGCTTACAAACTTTCTATGTATTATACTGTCAATTCCAGATGTAGCATATACGCCCAACGGCATAGTTTTTGGAAATACACGATGTTGCACAGCCTGCCAATAAGGAGTTTGGTCCCTGTGACTCATAGCATAGTGTAAGGCTACGAATTCAGCAAAAGCTCTAAAATCTCCTCTACATCCTTCATTAAAGGCAGTTTTATCAAATTGACTTACAGAATTTCTATTAAGTATTGCAACTAATTTTAATAAAAATTCGTGAACAGTATACAAACCATTAGATTCTAATGGTTCAATGAACCCTGCAGCTAACCCAATACCACAGACATTTTTGTGATAAATTTCTTTGTGTATTCCTACACGCATTTTAATATTTTTAAATTCTAAAGAGTCAATGACAGATTTTGGAATTGGCACTTCTCTTTCTTTTTGTAAATATTCTTTAAATTCTTCTAATGCATCTTGGTCTGAAATATATTCGTCACTGTAAACATATCCAGTTCCAATTCGACTCCATAGCGGAATATTCCAAACCCAACCATTACCTATAGCAGTACAGTTAGTAAACGGTTCTAATTCTTTTTCTTTATCTTGAAATGGGATACGTGTAGCCCATGCACTGTTATTGGGTAGTAAATCACTATAACTTTCAAAAGGAACCTTCATCGTCTTATCTAAAATAATAGATTTAAATCCTGTGCAGTCTAAAAATAAATCAGCAGTAACTTTATCGCCATTATCTAATACAAGATGTTCAACACCTTCGCTGTTTGTTTGTATAGATGTTACTTCAGCAGGTATATGTGTTACCCCTTTAGGAACAGCATACGAATCTCTCAGCCAAGCACCGAACTTTGCCGCATCAAAATGATAGGCCACATCTCGATCAAAGTTCCAGCCTGGTATTTCATTGTTTTTATTGTCGGTAATTTTATTTTTATTAATTAATGTCATTGCGGGGAAATATGTGTCCGCAAAATTAGAAACCGGTATCTCAGGATGAACAGATTTCCTCACATACCAGTCATTGACTCCGTACGGAAAAAATTTGGCTTCAACTACTGGAACACCAAATGGATAGTGAAAGGCACCCGCATCTTCTTTATAGAAATTAGTAAACTTGATGCTCATCTTATAACTGGCATCACATTGTTTCATCCAGTCATCATCCTTGATATCAAGATCGTACAGCCATTCGTTTATTTGCCCAATAGTGCTTTCACCAACACCGACAGTGGGAACATTGGGGCTTTCTATAACATAAATTTCTTTATTTGGAAAATGTTTAATCAGAGTGGCTGCGCTCATCCAACCAGCACTACCACCACCGACTATCACTATTTTATTCACGTTACTCATATGTCTCCTAATGTGATATATGTAATTATCACACAGCGGTGTTAAGGGACACGTTTCCTGAAATAGTTATTCTATGCTCTTCTGAAGTTAAAAATGGATAAACTAAATGTTTTAACTTTGCCGGGAAAAAAATGATAGTTCCTTCGTGTTTTTTCTCAGCAAAAAATGGCAAGGCAATAATCTCTCCAAACACATTAGTATAGACAAAGTTAAAAGTTGTTGCTAACGGGTTATTTGAAGATTCGACATTCGGCAGTTTCATTTCTGTTTCTAAATTGTAGGGTATGTTGATCCAAGCAACAAAACTAAAAACTCCAGAATGGTCGTGTAACGGATTATACTCTGTCTTTTTCTGTAAATTTACCCAAATATCATCTAATTTAAAAGAGATAACATCTGCCTTTGGATTATTTCTAAGTACTTCGTTTTTAAAATTCCAAGAAAGCAGATACTCAGCCGCCATTTCTAAAATAATTGGAGATAATGTGTTTCGAGATTCTGTTAGATAATGTTGCGATTCTAAATGCCCTGCTAGATTTTTATAAATTTTACTGTTAGTTTGTAAATTATTAATTTCTTCTTTAATTATACATAACACGTCGTCGGGCAAAACTGACATTGAATACCCGTAATTTGGAAAAGACTTTTGCTCTATAGCCATCACTGTTCCATACTGATAACATGAACGGAGTTTCTAGATTTTAAAATTTCTAAACATTCTCTATGAGTAATCATAGTTTGTTTTTCAACAAATTTACTAAAATCTTTTTGAAGTTCGTTTGTTGAAAACAATATATCGTCATTTTGTTGTGACATCATATTCTTTATACTTTCTATGTCGAGCATTTTTAAGCCGTGCATGACTAATAACCAATTTACTTCCCTAAAAAGCATATATGGCTTACTAAAGAAAGTTGTATTAGGACCGTATTTTTTAAAATGCTCTAATGTTTGTTGATTAAATTCAGTTAATTTTAAATTTTTACAATTTTTCCAAAAAGCAGAATCTTCTCTTTTAGTTATATAATGTAGTTGAACAAAATCAATAATATTTTTAGCCACGCTTTCAAAATCATAATTGTATTTGTCAATCAATGATTGATCACCGTCCTCGTAATTTATTAAAGAGTTGGCGATGCCAAATGCCTGTTGAATAGAAGTTCCTATACTACTGGCTTCTAACGGTTCAACAAAACTCCCAGCCAGCCCAACAGCCACACAATTTTTAATCCAAAATTTATCTACATATCCAGCAGTGAATTTAAATGTCTTTGCAATGTTGATAGGCTTTTGAAATACAGATTGTGCTTCTGCAATAGCTTGTTCGTCTGTAATAAATTTATCACAATATACATAACCATTTCCAAATCTATCATTAGTTGGTATTCGCCACATCCATCCTGAACTCATTGCAGTGCTAAGGGTGTGTGAAGGAATATCTTCCATTTTTTCTGTAGGGAATGCAAATGCTGAATTCATTGGTAGATAGTCTGAACAGTCTACCCACTTTGCACCTAATTTAGAAGATATAACACGTTTAAAACCGCTACAATCAATAAAAAAATCTGCCGAATATTCACCTAACTTGCCTATTAGTTTTGAAACATGGCCCGTGTCATCTAAAATAACATCGTCTACTGTATCGTCAATAATTTTTATATCTCTAACTAAACATTGCTTAATGAGATAATCATTAAGTTTCATGGTATTGAAATGAAATTGATTGACTGTTCCTTCTAAAGGTTCGTAATGAACTGACTTATGAATGTTATCAGGAATAATATCGTGGTGAGTTTTTCCTCCTGCAATCATGTTTAAATATATATTATTAGAACCATTGTAACTTTCTGTTAAAAATTGACTGTGAACACTATGGAAATAATAGTCATCGTCTCCATTCCAATTGATAAATTTTATACCAGATTTAAACGTTGCATCTGTTTCTTTTAACAGTTCGTGTACGGAGATTCCTGCAACTTGCATAAAACGAGCCCAGTGTTCAGTTGAACCTTCACCTACGCCGATGATGCCAACATCAGAGGACTTTACTATAGTAATGTTGAGCTTTTGGTAGATAGACTTTAATATAATTGCGTTAACTAGTCCACTAGTTCCGCCGCCGAGAATTATTAAATTGTTAATCATATAATTTTTTCCATTCTGTTGTAGGAATACAGTCTTTGATTATTAGTTTTGCTTGATTGTTTAGTAAGTTATATTCTTCTATACATTGATCTAAATACTTTTCATTTTTGTAACGAATAATATTAGCTAACAATGATTTATCAATTAACTCGTATGCTTGTAATACTACGGCATAATTTTCTAAAGAGTATGCAACCCCAATATCGTAAAAGTTTCCAGATTTAAGTTGTTCAATTTTTAGTTTTAACGATTGAGGAACAGTTTCTTCCGATAAATGTTTCCTCCAAAATTCAGTATCACTTCTGTTATTTCGATAGTGTAATGAAATAAAATCTACAGTATCATCAACAATGTCTTTATATCGAGAATTTAATAGCGTAGTTGCATGGCCGTGTGTTTCTTTTTCTGGGTTCCAAAATTCTGAAAGTAGTTGTAAAGTCAAGGCAATCATAGTATGACCACCTGATCCTAACGGTTCTAAAAATCCTGAACTAAGTCCTATTGCTATTACATTTTTCTGCCAAGGTTCAATAGCCATTTCAGCTTGCCAAGATGCTTTGGCAACTAAATTAACGGATTTATTAAGTTTTCTTTCAACTTCTTGTTGTGCTTGTTCTGATGAAATTAAAGACCCGTCGTAGACATAACCGTTTCCACTTCTAGACCGTAAGTCTATATTAAATCGCCAGCCATAATCCATGGCAATCATTCTTGAATATGGTTTTAAATCTGATTCGTCCCACCAAGCTATTACACTAGTTGCTGGGAAATATTTAGAAAAATTTTTAAATTCAACTCCTAATGCTTTTTTTAATAACAACTGATTAAATCCACTACAATCGATATAAAAATCTGCACAAACTTCTTGATCTTCTAAAGTTAAACTTTCAATTCCATTATCGGATATTTTACAAGACTGATATTTTGATAAAATTAGATTAATGTTTAATGATTTGCCGATATTTTTAAAATATTCTGCATTTTTTCTGCTGTCAAAATGATACATTGGTCTAGTTACGAATCCGGTAGAAGTAAAAGGTGTTATATTATTTTCTAATAAATGACCAGACACCGTAATCTTATGTAAGGGTAAACCTGTAGCAAGTAATCCTTTGAGTAGAACATTATCTTTGCCAAACTCTGGATTTTTATAATCCCACCGATTCTTATAAGAAGAAAATAACGGTTGTACAAAATCAGAATTATTGGGGCCCCAGCCTTCAAACTTTCCCCCTAATTTAGGAAAAGCATCTACTTTTTTAATCCAGTCGTTTACGTCAATATTTAAAAAATCTAACAAGTCGACAAAGGGTGCTGTGCAACTTTCTCCTGCTATAATTGGAGGATGTTTTGGATCTTCAATTACTGTAATTTCTAGTGCCGGCCAAACTTTTTTAAAAAATATTGCTGTTAGCCAGCCAGAAGTGCCCCCGCCTAGAATCGCTACTTTCTTCACAGCCATTTTTTAGGCCTTAACTTATTAATAGCGTTATGTATTTTCCAACTTAATTTTGGCATATATTGTTTTAATGTGAGACAACTGTTTACAGCATGTTCTAGTTGTTCAGTACGTTCTATTTTTTTCAAAACAAACTTATCACTTGGGTTGTCAGATCTAAATCTAATATAAGCCATGGGCTGACCACGTTTTAGAATAACTTCGTCTGTTAACATTTCAATAGTAGTTACTACAGGCCGTTGCCACGAAAAGATATTAAACATTCCGGGAATTAATCTCCACGAATGATCAATATGATTAAACGGAGGTAAGAATTCGACATAGACTGGCTGATCTGCAACAAACACAAAACTATTACTAATTGCAACAATTGGGCGATCTTTGTCAGTATCAAAATCTCCCCAGTGAGTTCTTACCAACGCATCGGCCGCATCCTTGGGTAAATTTGTGCTTACTACTTGGTTATATTTGTCCCAGTGCAATACTAAATCTACTGTATTTCTTAATACAAATGTATTTTTTACATATTTTACAAACGCAGGACACTGATGATACCTTGCTGTTGAATTTTCCCAAGTATCTAGCGGTTCTAAATCAAAGTAAGCCAAATCTGCCCAGCCATAATAGTTAAGAGCAGTATTTGTAGTTCGATTATTTTTTTCAAACCAAGGACAGTAACCAATTTTAATTGTCATAATTAGACGACCAGAATCCCATCGGACAAGAACCAGATTTTAAAGCGCATTTAGCTGTAACAGGCACATTTATAATTTTACAAGTACCTCCTGTTTCTCCAGCGGCATCGAAGGCGTAACAAGTTTTACAAATTGCTAGTCGCTCTTCATAAAGTTTCGTAGGAACACGTAGTATTTTTTCATTTAAATGCATTCTTCTTGGTTTTTTAATCATTTTTTAAACTCCGTTGCATATGATCTATGATAAATTCTAATTTTAGAATTTTATTCTGTAACTGATCAATTTCGCTAGTATGTACCGTATGATCCACAAGATAGTCACTGTTTGACGCAAGATATGTTCCTTGGTAATGAATATTAAAACTTAATACAATTCTAGATTGATCTGAAAGATTTTCTGTTGTCTTATGTCTAATCCACCCTGGAAACAATACTAAATCTCCCGTCGAAACTTTAATAGAAGTTTCTGTTTTATTTTCAATAGCAACTCCGTACGGAATATGAGTTAGCCCATACTCCATTGGATTTATCATTACTAAATCTCCTGAATGTTTTTCAGATTTTACATATAGGGTAGCAACAATAGGATATAAACTATGAGAATGTTCTATAGTAATGCTTTTATTATAATGTATATTTGACCAGCACTGATCGATCCTAGGTTCTAATCTAGGATCAACATCTAATACTTTCCAATATAATCTAGCATGTTGTAACACAATATTTGATATTGTTTTTGTATATTCTTCCAAATGTAAATTACAATTAGTATCGTAAGTGCTTACTCCGCCATTTTTTTCTAGACCACTTGGGTCAGAAGAAGATCGAGCAAATTCAGACTGTAACTTTTCTTCAAGATTACCAGTATCAATTTGATCTAAAATATTAACTTTATATATCGGTAATGAAAATAAATTAAGAATCATTGTTATTTTGGTCCAAGTACCATTTTTTACTCACAAATGTTTTGAAAGAAAGGTACATCCTGAGCTTTTTACAATCTCTATTAGGTGCAAGCCCTCTGTGCGGAATGTTACTATCAAATACTAAACATGTGTTTGGCTTAGGATAGTATGTTGCAATTATATTTCCTTCCTGATCAAAGAACTGAAACTCGCCGCCCCATTCTGGATTCCATTCTCTGTTTGGGAAAAAACAAAAGGTCATGAATCCGTCGCCCATGTTGTTAAATTCTACGTCTTTATCAGTATGAATTCCGCCATCTAACCCGAATGTTTTACCGCCAGCAATAGCACTATAAAGTTTAAACTGGTAATTCTGTGTAGTAGAGTCAATTTGGTTCAATTTATCAATAATTTCATAAAATGCTTGTTCCCCTACTAGGGTATTTAGACTTAAATCGGCTTGCCAAAATACTGTTGTATCCTCGTCCCACAGATCGGGATTAGTAACTCTACCGTATTGCCAGATTGGTTTTTTTAATTCGGCAACAATGTTGTCAAACGTATTTTGTCTTAGTACATCTTCTAAATAAAATATTTCAGATGGTTTGGTATTCATATTAATTTGTATCCTTATCGTCTCTATTTATGATCCGGTCCGGCTGATCATCAGTCCATTCTGGGAAATTTTGTTCTTCTGCTTCTAAGTTTGATAGTAAACTTGTATTCAAGTCGTATTTGTAATTTGCGTAATTGCCTTGTTTTTTAACGTAGTGAAAAAACACTTGATATTGAAACTCTTGTCCTTGCATGGGGTGTCTAAAATGCATGACTTCTGTTCCTTTATACAGTAACATATCCCCAATATCTAGTTCAATACTTGTAACTTGTCCCTGATCTATCAACCAAATTGGCCATGTATGTTTTTCATAATTTAAAGTTACGGTAAGGCTAATTTCACAACTTGGTCTGTCAGTATGTGGCGGGAGGATATCGTGTTTTTGATATATTCTAGCATACGAATAGCATGGATATAATTCTTCTCCTACTAGTGTTTCGATATTTTTTTGAATTTCTATCATCTCGTCATTAAATATTCCGTAGAACGCAGGACTCAAAGTACATAACGAATCTGGATTTCTATAAATTCCTCGTTGTAATAAATTACTAAGTTTAGTAGTCATCTCTAAACATTTTTCTTTTTTAAAGAAATTTCGTAAAATTTTGTAATTTTCTTTCATTTTAAATTTACGTTTATATTAAATGATATACTAATTCGTTTATCGTCTGAAGTATTATGAAATACAGCATGTTCTAAAAAACTAGGAAATAATATAATTTTACCAACTTCTGGTTTATAGTTGACAGAATTGTTAATATTATATGTTAATTTATGAAATCTATTTACTAGCGACGGGTTTCTAAAAACAATGTCCCCGTCGTTACTTGTAGTCTGATGGTAATACACACCTGACAAATCCATAGCTCCGTGTATATGAAAATGTTGAAATGAATCTCTGTTTGAAATATTACACCACGATTGTTCGATATCAACGCTATCAACTTGATGGTTCATTGTCTCTAAAAAATTTTGACAATTTTCTTTAATTTCTGATAGCAGAGTAGGCATATTATCTAAAACACGATTATGCTGTCTGTACTTAAATGTCGTTTGTACGGTATCTCCCCAGGGATTTATCAAGTCAATATCTTTAACTGACGCAAGATGAGAATCAACTTCGCAGTGAATCGATTCTAAATTCTTTACAAAAGAATAGTATATAGGAGTAGGAAAAAAATATTCAACCGGCATATGGTATAATTGATAAATTAAATGGAATACTTATTTTGTTTTTTTCTTGACGATGACTATCATAACCGTGATAAACATTAGACTTAAACATAACTAATCTTCCAGGAACACAATCATATGATACTTTAGAAAAATTTGCTGGATTATCAATCCACGGCTTAAATGGTTCGTAGGAATCTCTATAAGGCGAACCAAAACTTATTTTTGCGCCAGGCGGGGAATCTACATAAAATACGCCACTAATGGCAGCATTACCAGTAGTACTATGAATATGTTGGGCATGATAATCGTAAGGTCCAATTAAGTTTGCCCACATGTTTGTGAACACTAACTGATTTTCTTTTAAAGAAGTATATCCCAAAGCTTCACAGAATAACACTGCCTGTTTACGTATAGTTGAAGATAACTCAGAAAATCTGCTATCGTTGTATAAGTGTCCGTGTTCAGTGTGCCAAAAGGAAGTGCTTAAACTACTTTCGCCAAACGGATGCGGATCGTTTTCAATATCTTTAAAAATTTTAAAGACATCGAGTTCATAGTCAAACAGTTTATCCATACAGTTAAGGTCTGAATAATATACCGAAGTTGGAAACAGTGTATCAATATAATATCTCATTTAAATCTTGGCCCTACTACCCACGAAACTAAACTTTTTCTTACGCCTTCTGTTACAGGAGTTACTTCATGTAGTACATAACTAGGGAACAGAATTAGTGTTCCTTTGGTTTTAGGCGCGGCTTCTGGATGGTTTGTTGAAAATCGATGGAATACTAATTCGCCGCCTTGATACTCCGATTCATCCGACAGTTGAATACTTAGACTTAATTTTCTAAAAAGATTATATTTGTAACCGTCATCGCTGTGTGTTGTGTAATGCCCTAGTGTATCTGAGTGATATTCGGCATACTGTAAATTTTCCATTTCTGTTAAATCGTATCTATAAAATCTTTCATTTAGCTGCTGAACAACATTTGATATTTTTATGTAAAGGTCTTTAGACTCTTCACAGACTTCAAGCCAGGAAATTTTATTTTTACGTATTGCCTCGTCAGAAATACCGCCTTCTAAAGCGCCATCTCCTTGCATAGTACTTTTGCTAGCCAATATTTCTACTAATTTTATTTCATCATCTGTAAGAACACCCGTTGCGTATGCAAACGGCTCATTTGTATAATTTAAATCTTTTATAAACCAGCTCATTGTTTTAATCCTGTGTCAAAACTAACCACGTATCGTTGATTAGAAAAATTATTTTCAGTATAATGCATCATCCAACTGGGAAATAATATTAAATCTCCAGGTGAAATTTCAAAGTTAAATGCTTGTCTGTTGTATTCAGTTAATCTCGTAGAAATTTCATTGACTTTAAAAGGCTGACATGGGTTATCAAACACCAGTTGCCCTGAATCATCATCGGTTTTACTATAAAATACTCCGCTTACTAAACTGAGTTCATGTCGATGAGGCTTTATTGTACTGCCGTCTCTATATATGTTACACCAACTATAGGTTAGTTTACACGGATATAGTCCTAGTTGATCAGCATACAGATCTATACATTCCTGAATAGCATTCTTGAGAGTTGCGTTTGAATCCAAAAACTGAGAAGAGTTACTTCTTAAACCCTTGCCATTAAACAACTTATGATAAGTGTTAACTACTTCAGTTTCTTCAATTTTTTCGTTAACTTCTGTTAGATCGACCACATCTAACAAATTATAAACATTTATAATGGTCGGAAATATCCAACATTCTGCTTTTTTAATCATTAGATTAACTCCACTATATCAAATACAGTTTGTAATTTAGTACGAATTGTTTTGTTTGAAAAGCTGTTACGCAGTCCCTGATGTAAGGGCTTTGGCGCATAATCAATAGTTGACCATGCCCACGCACAATGTTCATCGCTTAATACAGGAATAAATTCATCTTGTATTACACACAAGTATGTGTGAAAATTAAAGATTTTATCGTTAGACACAAATGTTTCTAATGGAATTGTTTTAATTACTGCGGGCATAGATCCAATTTCTTCTTGGACTTCACGCTGTAGACCTTGCCATGGATTTTCGTGTTGTAAGTTTGTACCCCCAACTAATCCCCACGTGCCAGTATGTTTACCATGAGCTTTTTGTAACAGTAGAAATCTTCGTGTAGACTTGGCGTAGAACAATGCTCCGCTACATACTATTCTATCTGTTAAAGCTCTAGTCTCCATTCGCCTACCCTATATTCGCCTTCAAAGCTCTTAGCCCACTGTACGCCATTCCAGACATACTGTACTCTAAAGTTTGCTTGGCTCTTGTATATATTAGTTTGCCACACCATAGTGCTGGTTTCTTGAACAGAATTAAACACTACATTCCATTCAGTGCCAGTCCACTCAATAATATCGTTAGCATTAGCAACTAACGTACCCCAAGCGGCAGCTGGTACGCTATTATTTGCGCTGCCAATATCTTCTACAATTAGCAACCTAGTACCAGCATCTGGAGTTGCTGGGTTATATGTAAGCGGATTAACAATAGCATCAAATGTTCCTGGACTGCCACTGCGATGTTGTACACCATCTCCATAGTCTGGATGATTATCTAATCGTCCTTGGCTATCAATTAGTGTATCACTTGGAATAGTGTCACTATCCCACGCCACAGTAAGTAGTGTTGGATCTAACGGGCTGATAGCAACAGTTCCTACTACTTCAACCCCGTTAGGCTGTGTTAGATACAATGCGCTGGACCCGGCAGTGTATTTGCCAGGATATACATCGAATACATCTTGCCATTGAATTGGTGTACCTTGACGTACAGGAATATCTAATGTAGGTTCTCTAGGAACACTGCTTTCAGTTTTTGCTAATAAAATTGCTTGCCCGTTGTACACTTGTATGTTGTAATCTGTAATAGTGACAACATCTTGTGCCAACAATGAAGACAGTGTTACATCTGGATTTGTTAACGGTTGACCTAATCCGTCAATGTAGGTAGAATCTGTGCTAGATCCTTGATACAAGCTGGTAATAATTTTTGTAATAACACCAAGGTGTTTAACTTTAACTGGCGGACTAATCCAAATTGGAGTTTCGAGAGTCAGTGAAGCAATGTCAATGGCGTCAGTTGTTCCCACTGGAACTTGTCTACTTGACCAATTAACTCCGGTTAAGTTAAGAACACTTAAACTAGTCCAGTCGATATAGTTGTCTGTTGTTTGTAGTTCTAAACTTGGATTAAACAACACTAAAATCTGTTCAAGTAGTTGTAATTTTTGGTCAGTGTTGGCCGTCCATATGTCTACTTTAATTGTAAGTTTGAACGGAGTAGGCATCATACGTTCAACAGTATAATTCTTACCTTGTCCAGTAGTGTAAACATCACCGTTAATATCACGTTCACGCACATGTACCTTACCTACATAAGTTGAATCGCTTAGTCTAGTAGTGTCCATTGCCAGGCCAGAAATATAAACAGCAATTTTAGGTACTGAGTTAATTTTATTTTCTGAGTTTTGACGTACAACAGTAGCGGCTTGTTTATCGGCATCGCCGTACATAACAGGTACACGCACAAGTGTTCCATCACCGTATTTGACAACAAAATTACTAAACACACGAATAGTTTGTGTGAGATATCTTCTTATTTGTCCATCGTAAAAATGTTGCATTATAAATCTGCCTTTGGTCTAAGAGCTTTCGATAAACTTTGTCTTTGCGCTTCACGATTATTACATAGACTTAATTTCCATGTACCCGCATAAGGAATTGCTTGTTGCTCAGCGGCAATAATTGGTAATGTTACTAATATTTTACCAGACCCGTTATCGGTAACAATGCCAGTGTGGTCTGCTATTGTAAAGGCAATTTCTGTAGTTTCTAATTTCAACACTAGATATACTGCTGTCTGCGGATAATCGATAGTGGTTGTAATTGTTGTGGCACCAACAGCAAGCTGGATCCAATCTTGTACTACTGCCTCGTTATAAATGTAAGTTGAATTATTAATAAATCCAGTTTTCTGCGTAGCACGAGTATCAGTATTGGTCATTGTCATGCGTACATTATCTTCAACTTTAACCCAACGTGTGCTGTCAAATCTGTATAATCTGTTAGGCAAGTAATCAGTACGCAAGAAGAAATCATCCGGGCCTGGGTTTTCTGGAAATTGAATTCCGTGTCCAAAGTCATAACCGTTGCTAGGAAATCCGTCAGCTACCAAGTAGCCAGTGTAGCCAGTACGTTGTGGACGAGCGTTACTTTCAAGAGCAGTAATGCTAGTGATACTAGCGTCTAACGTGGAAGTGTCTGAAGTATTAAGCACTGGCTTGCCAGTAGTTGGATCAACTGCTAGAGTATAAAATTGTCTAGTTTCGTAACCACTTTGTCCAGCGTCTGCTTCTGCTTGCTGTAAAATAGCATCGTTGATTTCCAGCTCTTTACTGTGAGTACTGAGTAATTCGCGCAATGTTTGATTAGAACTATCACCGTTAGCATCTTTAGCAGGCTTGTCTAATATGTCAGCAAACTGCTGACTATCAGTAATCTTGTTAAGTTTTAATCTGTACAAATGCGGGAACCAAGTAACACTAAATCCTTCGCTAGCACGGCCCACATCTTCAATAACATAGTAACGTGGCAAACTGATATCGTAATCGTTAAGAGCAAAATCATCACGTAGATGAGGCAATTCGATAACATCACCACTAATAGGTTTACGTCCAAGATGTTTGATAAAATCGTTAATATGTACAGTCATGTACAATGTGCCTTGGTCAATAAACAAACCAAATTGACTTAGGTTAAAATCTATGTTTTGTACATTATATAATCCACGAATACGGTAAATTTCTTCAGCGTATTTTCTATCGCGGTTTTCTAAGAACAGCAAATCTTGAATGTTAGTTTCTTTAACCGCATTATAGATAGGTTGGTCAGCAGTACCCTCTGTAGCCAGCTTAGGGCCCAGGTATTTGTGTATATAAACGTCAGTTCCACCCGCTTGAAACATCTCTGAAACTTGGCGGTCAATGAACTTGTAATCGTTGCTTTTTTCTGGTCGGTATAATGATATTCTTGGCATAGTGATATTTATCGTAAGATAAATATGAGTGGAGAACTTATTATGTCAGATACTTACCCAACCGATCCCGGACTGTCAGATAGCACAATCGAACGCAATAAAGTGTTTGATTATGTGCGTACAATGCTGGCGGACGGCATGGTCGAAGTTGAACTAGATCCAAAGCACTATGAAACTGCTTTAGATCGTGCTATCGCACGTTTTAGACAACGTAGTTCAGCGAGTGTAGAAGAAAGTTACATGTTTTTAGAATTAATTAAAGATCAAAACGAGTACCGCTTGCCCAATGAAGTAATAGAAGTGCAGAGTATTTTTAGAAGAGCAATAGGAAGTAGAAGTGGGTTAGGGGCAGGCGGTACCCTTTTTGAACCATTCAACTTGGCTTATACCAACAGCTATTTGTTGAGCGGAAGTATGATGGGTGGACTAGCAACATACGAATTGTTTAGCGGATATCAAAAATTAGTAGGACGTATGTTTGGCGCATACATTGAATTTAAATGGCGTCAAAGTAATCACACACTAACAATACTACAACGTCCTTTTGCTGAAGGCGAACAAGTATTAATTCGCACACACAACTACCGTCCTGATTTTGTATTACTGCAAGACATTTATTCAGGGCAATGGTTGAAAGATTATACTCTAGCAGTAGCTAAAATGATGCTAGGTGAAGCACGTAGCAAGTTTGGATCTATCGCTGGTCCAGGAAGTCCTATTACCCTTAACGGCACAGCATTATTGTCAGCCGGCAAAGAAGAATTGGCTGCAATGGACAAAGAATTGGTTGAATATGTGTCAGGCGGAACCCCGATGACATTTGTAATTGGCTAACAAATAGTTTGACCTTGTAATAAAACTGTTATATACTAGTAGTTCATTAGGAGACTACTATGATTATTGGCGTATGCGGTTTTATTGGTTCTGGTAAAGATACAATAGCAGATTACTTAACTAACTTTCACGAATTTCGACGAGAAAGTTTTGCCAACACTCTTAAAGATGCGGTAGCCAATGTATTTGGTTGGGACAGAACAATGCTAGAAGGGCGCACAAAATCCGCCCGTGAATGGCGTGAACAAGTAGATCCATGGTGGGCAGAACGCTTGAACATGCCTAATTTGACTCCTCGCTGGGTACTACAATATTGGGGCACAGAAGTTTGCCGTAGAGGATTTCACGATGATATTTGGATTGCGTCATTGGAAAACAAACTGCGTAACAGCAAGGACGATGTAGTCATTTCAGACTGTCGTTTCCCCAACGAAATTAAATCAATTAAATCAGCAGGCGGCATTGTTGTACGTGTTGTCCGTGGCGAAGAACCCGAATGGTACGAAGATGCTATCAATGCTAATCGTGGCGAAGTTGGTAATTTTTCATGGTCTACTAGCCGTAGCAAACTTGAAAAAGCTGGTATACATGCTAGCGAAACAGCATGGGTTGGAACCAAGTTTGATGCTATACTAGATAACAATGGATCAATCGATGACTTGTTTGCTCAAGTTAAAGGTCTGGTACAAGATCACCTTGACGCCACTTCACGCCTTCACGATGAAGCAGTCGCTGACAGTTTGAACATACAGTCTTGAGATTAGTGTGGCGGCAGTTGTTTAAATCGCCGTCCACATGAAACACATTAAACACTTCTGAATAAGGGCTTTTAAAACCGCACTTATCACAAGTGTTTTTTATTTTGTAGCCAGCAGTAGACCAACGTGGTGCTTTTACACCGCGTAAACAAGGTCCACAATACTTTCTATAAAAAGGTTGGCCTTCTTTATAATAATTAATTGCTACAGGACTACGTCCACAACTACATAATGGTCTCATATTTTATTTAAGCCTTTTTGAAACCTTTTTACGGCGGTATATGTAGGCCGAATTGCCAAAATCCACTAAATACAAGTAGGAATCGTATTCATTGGAGATCAACAAATGGCTCAATTAAGTTCACCGGGCGTAGCAGTTACCGTAATAGACGAAAGTTTTTACACACCAGCGGCACCGGGCACAACCCCTTTAATCATCGTAGCATCGGCTGAAAATAAAGCCAATGGCTCAAACACAGGAACAGCAACTGGCACACTAGCGGCCAATGCTGGCAAGACATATTTGCTAACAAGTCAGAAAGACTTGGCAGATACGTTTGGTACACCTACGTTTAAAACAGACGCAAACAACAATCCTATTCATGCTGGCGAACAGAACGAATACGGACTACAAACAGCATACAGCTATTTGGGCGTAAGCAATCGTGCTTATGTTATTCGTGCTAATTTAGACTTGGATCAATTAGATGCCCAGTCCGAAGCACCAGCTGGCTCACCAGTAGATGGCCAATATTGGTTAGATACTGCTAATAGTAAATTTGGTATTTTCCAATGGAACAGCGCAGAAGCAACTGTAACCACTGGTCAAACATTTGTTAATCAAGTCCCAACAATCATTACTGAAGCTAGTAAATTAGAAGCTGGCAACGGCGGCAACGGAGCATCTCCTAAAGCAAGCATCGGCGCAGTAGGCGATTATGCTATTACTTTAGACGAAGGCAATTATGCTCTTTGGTTTAAGAAAGCTAAAACAGCAACACCAGCAGGTACATGGGTAGCGGTAGGTTCAACAGCATGGCGTGCCAGCTGGCCAGTGGTACAAGGTTCAATTTCAAGCCCAACACTAGCATCAGGCGATGCGTTTGTTATCACTATTAATGGTACTGACGAATACATTTATACTGGACACACTACATTAAGCTCATTAGTTACAGACATCATGACTGGTGCTGAACTAGGCGACGCTGGCGAAGGCGACGCAACATCAGCAATCCCAGGTGTTACTGCTGCAATTATTAACAACCGTTTAGAATTATATTCAACTGGTGTAAGTATTGTACTGTCAGGTTCTGCGTTAGTTAAAGTAGGCATGGCGTCTGGCACATACAGAGCTCCATCATTACAAATCAGTACTCATACTGTAGTACCAAACTTTAAACGTCTAATTAGTCCAAGCACTTATAATGACGGCAATCCGACTGGTTCTTTATGGATTAAAACAACTGAGCCTAACTTAGGTTCGCGTTGGAGAGTTAAAGTATACAGCGAAGCAACTGGTGCGTGGATTGAAAAAACAGCCCCAATTTATCAAGATTCGGCTTACGCTTTAAAAGGTTTAGATTCATCAGGCGGCGGTATCAATTTAGCACAGGGCGCATTGTACATCAAGTCAAATATCGAAGAATTAACTGCTTCTGAAGCAACATTCAAAGTTTACGCTCGTAGATCTGCCGGCTCGACAACAATTACATCTGATGTAATTACATCGTTCACAACATCTACAAGTAATGTATTCACAATTCAAGAAACTGTAAAAGGCAAAGATACATTGTCCGACGCACTAAGCGTATCATTTACAGGTTCAACTGGAGTTGACGGCTTTATTGCCGCACTAACAGCAAAACTAGCTGATGCTACATGGGACGGCTTGCCGATTACTTCTAGAATTACAGTATCTAAGACTACAACCGGCGCAGTGGTAATTACTCACAATGACGGCGGCGAAATATTATTTGACGATACAACTGGTACTGCTATTACTGATTTGTTTACCGTGTTTAATGTTAATAACAGCTCAACAACTGTAAACTTTTACGCAGGCGCAACAGCAGGCGAGTACGTTGCTAGTTTATGGAGCCCATACGCAGATATTACAACTTCAGCAATTGCTCCGGTAACAGAAGCCGCTGACGGCCAGTTATGGTACAGCAGTTTAGTCGACGAAGTTGATGTCATGATTAACAACGGTACAACATGGGTTGGCTATCAAAATTATACATGGAACAGTGGTCAAGAGCCTTGGGCAGGTGGCCCGATGGTAGCGGCTACTAAGCCAAAACTAAATCCAGATGGCGGAACATTACGTCAAGGCGACTTGTGGATTGACACAAGTGACATTGAAAACTATCCATCAATTTACAAATTTAATGTAAGTTTACAAAAATGGGTTTCTGTAGACACTACTGACCAAACAACAGAAGACGGCATTTTATTTGCTGATGCTCGTTGGGCAATAAACGGTGGTACTGCTACTGCTCAAACATCTAGCACTATTGTTGAACTACTAGACAGTAATTTCTTAGACTTTGACGCTCCAGATCCAGCACTATATCCAACAGGTATGTTGTTATGGAACTTGCGTAGAAGCGGATTTAACGTTAAGAAATTTGTACGTGATTACGTTGATGTTAACGGCGAAAACGCTCGTTTTAACAACGGCGAATTGATGACTGACTACTATCCACATCGTTGGGTTACAGAGTCTGGCAACCAAGAAAATGGCGTTGGAACATTTGGACGTAAAGCACAACGTAAAGTTGTTGTACAAGCTCTACAAGCACTTGTTAATGCCAATCAAGAAATTCGTGACGAAGAATCTCGTGTGTTTAACTTGATTGCTTGCCCAGGATATCCTGAATTAATTGGTGAGTTAGTAAGTCTAAACTACGATAGAGGCTTAACAGCATTCGTAGTTGGCGATACACCAGCACGTTTAACTAGTGATGCTACTAGCTTGAACAACTGGGGCAAGAACACAGCTGGCGCAGTAGAAGATAATGATACTGGCTTAGTAAGCTCAGACGAATACTTAGGTATTTTCTATCCATGGGGCTACACTAGTGACAACTTTGGTAACAACATTGTTGTTCCTCCAAGTCACATGATGTTACGTACTATTGCTTTAAGTGACCAAGTTTCTTATCCATGGTTTGCTCCAGCAGGAACACGCCGCGGTGGTATTACTAACGCAACAGCAGTTGGTTATATTACAGCAGAAGGTGAATTCCAGTCAGTAGCATTGAACACTGGACAACGTGATACACTTGCTGATAGCAAAATTAACCCATTAACATTTATTACAGGCACAGGGCTTGTTAACTACGGACAGTATACTCGTGCTAGAAACGCAAGTAGCTTAGATCGTATTAACGTAGCTCGCTTGGTAATTTATCTACGTCGTCAGTTCTCACTATTGGCCAAGCCATATGTGTTTGAACCAAACGATAAGATTACACGAGACGAACTAAAAGGTGCGGCAGAAAGTCTATTACTAGAATTAGTAGGACAACGTGCTCTATATGACTACATTGTAGTTTGCGACACAAGCAACAACACACCAGCACGTATTGATCGTAACGAACTATATTTAGACGTTGCTATTGAACCAGTAAAAGCAGTGGAGTTTATTTACATTCCATTACGCTTGAAAAATACTGGCGAAATTGCTGGCCTAACACAATAACGGAGCATATAACATGGCAATCGCAAGTTTATCAAAATTTACCGTACCGCTAGCATCGGATCAATCAGCTAGTGCACAAGGTATGTTAATGCCAAAGTTAAAATATCGCTTTAGAGTGATGTTTGAAAACTTTGGCGTATCGACACCAACAACAGAATTAACAAAACAAGTTCAAGACGCGGCCCGACCAAGTGTTAGCTTTGATAACCAGAAAATTATGGTTTACAATTCAACTATCAACTACGCTGGCCGTCCAACATGGGCTGAGATGACTGTAAAGTTACGTGATGATGTAACCGGTTCAGTGTCCAAGCTAGTTGGCGAACAAATGCAAAAACAATACGACTTCTTTGAACAAGCAAGTGCAGCTTCAGGCGGCGACTACAAGTTCTTAATGCGTGTTGAAATGTTAGACGGTGGTAACGGAGCACAAACTCCTAACGTTCTTGAAACATGGGAATGTTATGGTTGCTATATTCGTCAAGCACAGTATAACGCATTAGGTTACGGTGCTCAAGATGTTTTAACAATTGACTTAACAATTCAACCAGATAATTGTATCCAAACAAGCGGTGGATCGGCAGCTCCGACACAACGTCGTTTAGGTACAGCGGCAACAGCGTCAGGTTCACGTTAATAAAATTGCCCACTCAGGTGGGCTTTTTTATGGCTACTCATTAAGTACGCAGTTAATATATTGAATAAATATTAGTATGGCCTTTACACCCAATTCGTTTTTATATCGTCCTAGCAACGTTACACTTCGTGACCAACAACACGCGGCTCGTGTGTTTACAGACGACCAATTTAGACTTGCGCCCAAGCACAAGTTCTTATTTCACGTGGCATTTAATATTAATCCTGCGGCGTTACGAGATATTAGTCTAGTTCAACGTCATAGAAACGAAATCAATGTAATGGTTAAAGATACAGATTTACCTAACTATACGGTTGCTGTTGAAACATTAAATCAATACAATAGAAAGAAAAACGTACAAACTACGCACAAATATAACGCTATTAACATGACGTTCCATGATGATAACATGGGTTTGGTCAATCAACTATGGCAAAATTATTATAGCTACTATTATGCTGATCCATCCAGTAGCGGTAATCCAGGCGCCTATAAAAGAACTGCGATGAAAAACTCCAACTACGTCAATAACCCTTACGGTTTAGACAACGGTAGTACAACGCCCTTCTTTAATTATATTACAATATACCAAATGGCCCGGCACGAATTTGTCAGCTATACATTAATTAATCCAATTATTTCTTCATGGAATCACAATAAAGTTAGTTACAGCCAAAACACTACACACGATAATACTATTTCTATTCAATACGAAGCAGTAAACTATGGTAGCGGTTTAGTAACTGCCGGCGATCCGGAAGGGTTTGGTTTAGAGCATTATGATCAAACACCTAGTTCAATAATTGGTAATGTTGACGCTGCGCCAGTTAGTCCGTCATTTGCTGAACAAACAGCACCGTCAGGCAACGCATTGACGTTGAATACATTAGTAGAACAAACTAACACATACTTAAATACTCGTCAGAAAGAAGATGTTAATACAAGTTCAAATATTTTATCTAAAGTAACCGGTAGCCCAAGTCCAGCACCACTTAACGGTTTACAAGGCTTTCAGTTTCCAGAAACTCAAACAATATCAACTGTAACACCAGCAAAGCAAGTTACATTTACAAACACAGCGAGATAACAATATGTCTTCTAATTTACCATTATCAACAGTAGTAGGGTCCACCGTCGAAGTCAAAGAATTCTTTGACAAATATTATACTACTAAGGTTAGTTTTCCCAGCAATCAAATTGATGCGGTTATCGGTTTTTTTACAAAACACGGCTTTGACAAACAAAGCGCAAGAAGTACAGGCATTGTATTATTAAACCAAGCTAGAATCGATGGTGTTAATGTATTTGAATTGCTTGACAGTCTTACCGCCTTAACACAAGTTCAACTAAGTCAAGTAGTAGCACAGATTTTAAATAGCTACAGAGAAAAAACTAGTTTATTAGGTTATCGCATCGCACAAACTACGGATACATACGAAAGTAGAAATATTTTAGTATAATATATGGCTAGCAAATTTGCTCGTGGAAAATTTCAAATGACTCAACCAGAAAAGTATATAGGAACAAAAGTTCCTACATACCGCTCAAGCTGGGAATTTAGTTTTATGAAATTTTGCGATACAAATATCAGCGTTCAAAAATGGGCAAGTGAGGCTGTACAAATTCCTTATCGCGACCCGCTAACTGGTAGACAAACAGTCTATGTGCCGGATTTCTTTATACAATATGTAGATAAGCTAGGAAAAATGCATGTTGAACTAATAGAAATAAAACCAGCAAGTCAATCAATACTAGAACGTGTGGGCAAAAACAAATATAATCAAGCACAGTTTGTTAAGAATCAAGCCAAGTGGGCCAGTGCTAATTTATGGTGTAAACAGCAAGGCATTAAGTTTCGTGTTGTTAACGAAAATGATTTATTCCATAATGGTGGAGGATAAGTAAAGTATGACTAAAAAACTTGAAGAACTCCTAAATCTTCCCGAGAGTAAAAAAATTATCAAAGAGGAAGAAAAGAAACAAGCTAAGGCTGAGATTTCTAAACCTGAACCATTCTTACGTAGTATGGACGAATTTGATAAAATCTCAGCCGCATTGCCAGCAGTTAAAGGCTTAGGCGATGCTACGGACGCAGAGTTTGATTCTCTCGCGCAACGTGCTACAGATGCTTATGATGACTTAATTGACTTAGGCATGAATGTAGAAGCACGTTATTCAGCACGTATTTTTGAAGTTGCTGGTACTATGCTCAAGAACGCAATTGATGCAAAATCAGCTAAAGTTGACAAAAAATTGAAGATGATTGAGCTACAGCTTAAGAAACAAAAGATGGATCAAGATGCGCAAATCGGTGACGATAAAGGCATTAACTTAAACGGCGACGGTGTAATCATTACAGATCGCAATAGTTTAATTGAAAAACTACGCAATATGAAATAAATATAGTTAACGGGATTACACAATGAAATCATTTAAAGAGTACTTAACAGAGAGCAAACAAACCTACGATTTTAAGGTTAAAATTGCCGGCGACTGTCCAAAAGACTGCGCTAAAAAAATTAAAGAAGCTTTGTCTATGTACAAAGTAGAATCATGCTCAGCGGGCAAAAGTATGCCAATCGCCGAAACTTATGTAGATTTTCCAACACAACGCAACATTGGTATTACTGTATTTGACGTGTGTCTAGCATATCCAAGTACAACAGATCAAGTACGTAGTGCGCTAGGCGGAGCATTAGGAGTACCAGTTACTAACGTTAAAGTTCGTAATATGAGAGAAGAAGCAGAGTTTGATCTTAATCATGCTAATGATGGAAAATCAGGCGAATCTCTTTTAAATAAAGATCACGAAGTTAGTTCTGAAGCACAAGATTTAGTTGGTGACAAGCACACTATGAGTTTGCTAAAAGAATTAGGTAAGCGTAAAAAGACAACTGAACAGTATACTGGAGTTAACGATGCTATCCTAGCAAAGAAATCCCCAAGTGAAAAATCAGCCAAAGCAAATACAACAATTAATACAAAGAGTCCTGTTGGAAGTCGTACAGTAAAAGTACCAACAGCTAAAACTGTAGGAGAAAAACAATGAACCAATATAGAGACTTAGTAGCAAAATTAGAAGCTATTCAAAATAGAGTAGACGAAACTTCCAAAGACGACGTAGAGTTAGTCAGCAAAGATCAATTGTTAGTTGGTGAGGAAAATGTAGAAGAATGCGGATTACCTGGCATGTCTAATATGCCGGGCGGTATGATGGGCACTCCAAAACAAGCAGACAACGTCACCATGAACATAAGTATGAATGGTACCGGCGCAGGCGGCATCCGTGATTTAATGGGCATACTCAAGAATATTGAAAACGGTGGCGAAGAGCCAGCTCAACATGCACATAACGATGATGAAATTGTTGTTGGAGTAGGCGAAGAACAAAGTGATGGCGGATTTGGTTCTACTACAACAGAACCGGAAACAACAACACAACCGATCTCAGCTATGCTTAAGAAAGGTCCAGACTTACACGGTAATATGGGTGACCATAGACCACGTCAAGCAGGCTTACCACATGCTCAAATGGAAAATTTAGTATCACATTTAAGCACGTTATACCAAGAAGTTAAGGGACGATAATTATGAACGCCGAACAATACCGCGCATTAGTAAACAAATTAGAAGCAATCCAAGAAGCTGAAGTTCTAGATCCTAACGCTGACCCAGCTCAAAGTGCAATGAATGTTGCAAGTAATAACGTTCCTCAACCCGCAACAGCGACAGATCCAAATCAGATTCCAACAATTGAAGCTGCAACATTTAACCAAGCATACGCTCAGGCTGTTAAACAGGGTTTAAGGAAATTTAAATGGTGCGGTGTTTATGCAGTAAAATCTAAACCACAACCAGTAAGACCACAACCAGCAACCGATACATTACCAAATACTCGAACAGCACCGGCGGAATTAAACGTTCCAAATAACACTTCTGGCAGATTCCAGGCAGGCGTTTCTAATTTAATTTAAATTCGGCAGCATTACTCAAAAGCACCCTCCGGGGTGCTTTTTTTATGTAAATAAAGTTATGGCAAAAAGTTTAGAAGGCGTCCTTGTTAAAAAGGCGCACAAGCAGGAATCATTTACAGAAGAGCAAATTAACGATTTGTTAAAGTGTTCTGACCCCGTCGACGGGTATATGTATTTTGTAAAGAATTTCTTTTACATCCAACATCCAGTCCGCGGCAAGGTAAAGTTTGAACCTTACGACTACCAGGACAGGCTGTTACATAGCTACCACGATTTCCGATTTAACATTAATATGATGCCACGGCAAAGTGGCAAAACAACCTGCGCGGCGGGCTACTTGCTATGGTACGCTATGTTCCATCCAGATCAAACTATTCTAGTCGCCGCACACAAGTACACAGGCGCACAAGAAATCATGCAACGTATACGTTACGGATATGAGCTGTGCCCAGATTATATACGCTCAGGCGTTATAAACTACAACAAAGGTTCAATGGAGTTTGATAATGGTTCAAGAATTGTATCAGCAACTACTACTGGCAACACTGGTCGCGGTATGTCAATATCCTTACTATACTGTGATGAGTTTGCTTTCGTTCAACCAAACATTGCGGAAGAGTTTTGGACTTCCATATCACCAACACTAGCAACTGGTGGTAGAGCAATTTTAACTTCAACGCCCAACAGCGATGAAGATACGTTTGCTACTATCTGGAAGGAAAGTCAAGATTTATTTGATAGTTTTGGTAATGAGAAGACAGACGGGTTAGGACGTAATGGATTTCACGGCTTCCGAGCAGAGTGGCACGAGCATCCTGATAGAGATGAAAAGTGGAAGGAAGTTGAGCTTGGACGTATCGGTGAAGAACGTTTCCGTCGCGAGTACGGTTGCGAATTCCTAGTATTTGACGAAACACTAGTCAGCAGTTTAAAATTAGCTGAAATGTTAGGACGCGAACCAATACTTAAGATGGGACAGGTCCGTTGGTTTAAAAAGCCAGTTCCGGGTTCATTATTTTTAATAGCATTAGATCCTTGCTTAGGCACCGGCGGCGACTATGCTGGCATACAAGTATTTGAATTGCCTAGCTTTACACAAATAGCGGAATGGCAACATAACCTTACACCAGTTCAAGGACAAGTTAAAATATTTAGAGATGTATTAAAATACATTCAAGACGAAGTAGGCCCTGACTACAACAATAACATTTATTGGAGTGTGGAAAACAACACAGTTGGCGAAGCGGCTCTAGTTGTTATTGCTGACCTAGGCGAAGAAACATTTCCAGGCCTATTTGTTTCAGAACCCGCACGTAAAGGGCATGTTAAGAAATTCCGTAAAGGATTTAACACTACGTTTGCTAACAAGATTTCAGCGTGTAGTCGTTTAAAGTATCTTGTCGAAGAAGACAAGATGAAAATTTATAGCAAGACACTTATTAGTGAACTTAAATCTTATATTGCTTCGGGTGTAACATTCAAAGCTAAACAAGGACAGCACGACGACTTAGTAGCGGCTTTACTGCTTATTATACGCATGAGTGTTATACTGGCAGAGTGGGATCCAGCAGTTTTTGATACAATAAGTGTAGATGATGACGGGTTCAATGATGACTGGGAACCCCCGTTACCTATATTCATTTCAAGTAATTAGTGATAAATACAACATGAATGCAAATTTAGATAAAATCGCCAAAGATTTATATGGCAAGATACAAACCCGCTTTTCTGACATCCAAATGGGTGATGAAAATGCTGAGGTATTGAGTAAAAAGGAAGACATTCCTAAGGCTCGCTTCTTTGAGTTCGAATACACAGAAGACGGCGAACCGTTAGGAACTATTGCTATTACATTAGATGCTCAAGATGGTGTAGTGCTACAAGTAAGTGGCGACTTAGTTGACGACAAAGAAAATACTACTCGACATGGCGCTTTTAAGTTTATTCGTGGTTTTAGACAATTTGCTAAAGATAGATTATTAAATTTTGATGTACAAAACATCGGTAAGAGTAACTTAGATAAACGAGACTACGAGTTTCAAGCGAAACGTAAGGAACAACAAGCTATGCCAGCTATAATGGAAAACAAAATGTACGGCAATGCCCGTATGAGCTATCAAGATTTAGGCGAAAATACAAGACTAGTAGTCAAGCACAGTCAACCTATTAACTTAGAGTTAGCCGCAGGCCGTACAATGCACATCGAAAGCATTTACATTGAAAATGCTCAAGGCGAGCGTTTTAAATATGGTTCACGTCACCTTAACGGTGCTCGTGCATTAGCAGAACACATTAAACACGGCGGAACACCTTACGATGCTATTGGTAAACACATTAGTAAACTAAGTGAAGAATTATCTAGCCTACGTAAATTTAAAGGATTTGTCAGCCGCCAAGAACAAGTTAGCGAAGCAATGGGTAGCGTAACTGATCGCGTACTAGAACGCATCGACCAAATTAAAGAAACAATTCATAAGTTACAACGTCCAGCATACTATGAGTCATTTGTAGAAGCATTTGAAGAACAAGAAGAACAAATGATTCCTGAAGAAATTCAAAATGATTTAATTGATAGATTAACTATACGTACATTTAACGAAGAATTAAAAGCAGTATTTCCTTACATTTATAAATTTGTCGACGAGTCAGAGTTACCAATATTAGAATTAGGTGCTGATGATTTACTAGGTGAAGTATTTGATGGTGATAAAGAAGAAGGCACTACACATAAGGGCGGCAAGGTTACTAAGACTGCTACTGGCACCAAGCATGAAAAACGTTATCCTGATTCGTTTGATAACACAGACGATCATGACGATCATCCAGGTGCCGATCGCTACGCAAGTGATGGACCAAAGAAACATCATTTTAAGAAAGAGTCTGTAGAAGATCAGTATGAATCATTCTTAAACGACATTGTGCGTGAAGACAAAAATGAAATTCTAAGTCCTAATCCAGAAGCAAGAAAAGTTGCTATCGATAAGTTAAATGAACTGCTAGCACTAAACACTCAAGTTGGCCCTAACGGTGACAACGGTATTAATTCCATTAAGGGATTGATTGACGATCCTGAATTTATCGATTTAGTAAGAGAAGCTCCTGCTGAGACTGACCTAAACGATTTAATTAAAGGCTGGATCGAAACTAATCACGAAGATTTAATGGGCGAATTACAATTCCCTGATGGTGATGAAACTACAATTGAGCCTGCTCCAGAAGCACCGGCAGAACCTGCTCCTGAGGCACCAGTAGAGCCAACGGCTGCTCCGGCAGAACCTGCTCCTGAGGCACCAGTAGAGCCAGCGCCAGTAGCTGAAGCATCTGACACAGTTGAAAAAGATGCTGACGGTAATGTTAAGAGTTGGAAACACGAAGGCGATTGGAAGAAAGCAGACAACAAAAATCCACGCGGCAAAGTAACTAATGCTAGTGGACAAGCCCTAAAGAAAACTCTTGCAATGGCTAAGAAAGCTGGCGCAACATTAGAAACACAATTAGATTTTGGAAATAGCGTAAAGACTATTGCCGAAATTATTGATGAATGCGGAATGACTCCTCAGGATGTTGGCTTTGAACAACCAATGGAAATGGGCTTACCAGCAATGTTAAAATTCATTAGTGGATTCTATAACAAAGACGAAGGCAACTTTCCTTTAGGCGGCCAACGCATTAAAATTAAAGTTAAGAAAGCATTTGAAGATGGCGAGTTTGGCCAATCTAATCCAGAAGATTTAATAAAGGTCATTAAGTTCATAGATATGAAAGATCCAAGCGGTGACGAACAGCAACACATGTTACGTATGGCAGGAATTTCTCAAGAACAATCCGCACCAAAAGAAAGAACAAATTTTGATATCGGCCATTTAGAAGGCAAGTTAAAAGAAATTGGCTCGCCAATTACATATAATGAAGATCAAAGTTTGGCTAGGATTATCAGTCTAGCAGGTAGATAATCGAGTAAAATACTCACATTTAAAGCAAGATTTCTCTTGCTTTACTAAATAAAAGCGTATACAATAACATGTATGCGCTTTTTGTTTATGTAGATCATAAACAAATATTAGGCAAACAAAAGCACATAAAGGCATATTAAAGGAGAACTATTATGGCAACTTTAGCAGAAATTAGAGCAAAACTTAAGGCATCCGAATCAAAAGGATCAGACGGTAACAGAACAGGTGGAGACAAATCCATTTATCCATTCTGGAACCTAAAAGAAGGCGGCGAATCCGTATTGCGATTCCTCCCTGATGGAAACACCGACAACACATTTTTCTGGGTAGAACGAGCAATGATCAAATTGCCATTCGCTGGAATCAAAGGTGAATCCGAAAGTAAACCAGTAATCGTACAAGTACCATGCGTAGAAATGTATGGCGATGCTTGCCCAATCTTGGCAGAAGTACGTGCTTGGTTTAAAGACCCAGCATTAGAAGATATGGGTCGTAAGTACTGGAAAAAGCGTAGTTACATTTTCCAAGGTTTTGTCGCAGAAGACGGCCTAGGCGAAAAGAGTGATGAGCAACCAGAAAATCCAATTCGTAGATTTATTATTGGTCCACAGATCTTTACAAGTATCCGTGCGGCACTTGTTGATCCAGAGTTGGAAGACTTGCCAACTGACTTTACAAACGGTATTGACTATCGTATGAAGAAAGGTAGCAAGGGCGGTTACGCCGACTACTCTACTAGTACTTGGTCACGTCGTTCACGTCCACTAAACGATGTCGAACAAGCGGCTATCAAACAACATGGCTTGTTTAACTTGAATGACTTCTTACCTAAGAAGCCTAGCGAAGTTGAATTGAAAGTTATGAAAGAAATGTTTGAAGCATCAGTCGACGGCGAGCCATACGACATGGAACGTTGGGGACAGTATTTTAAACCAGCTGGCATGAGCCAGAACACAGGTGACCCACAAAAGGCATCTGCTCCAAAAGCCGCACCTGCTCCAGCGGCATCACATGATGAAGATGACACACCTACTCCAGTGGCTAAGGCAGCTCCGGCTCCTACAGCGGCACCTGCGGCAGAAGGTGGCGACTCACGTGCCCAAGACATCTTGGCAATGATTCGCAATCGTCAGAAGTAAAAACGGCATTGGGCCTCTGCGACTTAGTCGTACGCCCGTGTTATCATCATTAGGAGAATAACTATGAGTAAATTAGCAAAATTAGCAAAAGTGAATGAAAGCATCACCATCAATCGTTATGACAATGGTTGGATGGTTGAGATCGGTGGCCGAAGTAAAAAAGAAGACTGGTCTAATACAAAGACACTGTGTAACACAGAAGAAGAAGTACTCGCTCTAGTTAAAGAGTGGAATACATTACCATTGGATCAATAATTATGGCTACTAAAGCATTCGACTTATCAAAATTTAGAAAAACATTAACTAAGTCTATCGACGGACTTGGTGTAGGATTTAACGATCCTACAGATTGGGTTAGTACAGGCAACTTTACGCTTAACTACCTAATCAGCGGTGATTTTAACAAAGGTATTCCTTTGGGTAAGGTTACTGTATTTGCTGGAGAGTCTGGCGCAGGTAAGTCATTTATCTGTTCAGGTAATCTAGTACGCAACGCACAAGCACAGGGCATTTATGTTATCTTGATTGATACAGAAAATGCGCTAGATGAAAAATGGCTACACGCACTTGGTGTAGACACTAGCGAAGACAAACTTCTTAAACTCAACATGGCCATGATTGATGATGTGGCTAAAACCATTCATGAATTCATGAAAGAGTACAAAGAAATGGCAGAGCGTCCTAAAGTCTTATTTGTCATAGACTCATTGGGTATGTTGCTTACCCCTACTGACATTAACCAGTTTCAAGCTGGTGACATGAAGGGAGACATGGGCCGTAAACCTAAAGCACTTACAAGTTTAGTGCGTAACTGTGTTAACATGTTTGGTAGTTATAACGTAGGTATGGTTTGTACAAATCACACGTATGCGTCACAAGACATGTTTGACCCAGACGATAAGATTAGTGGCGGACAAGGGTTTGTTTACGCTTCTAGTATTGTTGTTGCTATGAAAAAACTCAAACTTAAAGAGGATGAGGACGGCAATAAAGTATCAGACGTTATGGGTATTCGTGCTAGTTGTAAAATTATGAAAACTCGTTACAGTAAGCCTTTTGAAACTGTACAAATTAAAATTCCATATGAAACAGGTATGAATCCTTATTCAGGAATGGTCGATATGTGCGAGAAAGCTGGCTTGTTAAAACAAGAAGGTAATAGACTTAAATGGGTCGATCCAGAGACCGGTGAGGAATTCAAATTCTACCGAAAAGAATGGAAAGATGATAAATTAGATATGATAATGGCAAAATTCCATATCAAGACTGAAAAAACAACTACCATTCCTGAGGAGATAGACGAGAATGTTGAATGAAACACAAATCGGTGACATTTGGTTACTGTTCGCTGACTATATTGAAAAGAAACAACAAGAGCTGGTAGCAGAACGCTATGTTGAATTATTGGCAGACTTAGGTGTCTCCGATAAAACAATGCAAGCATCAACCGGTGTGGATAGTATATTAGACTCTGCTATTGAATATTATCTTGACGACGAAGATACAGATGACGACGTAAAAGAATTGGATTTCTAATGTGGTATAACAAGGTTTCCAAAGATATTTCCTATATCCCAGATGCGGTGGATCATTTCAATGCGGAATTAATTGAAGCAAAGATTGATGCTCGCATCTCGGGTAATTTAGAGAAAACGGCCGCTAACATGCCTGGCATTGTCGAGCACCGATTTGGACAACTTCAAGAAATTGAAGCAATCTTAGAATACTTGAACATTGAACTTCGCCGTCTAAAGAGCCAACACTTTCGCAAATACTTAGAAAGCTATCAACGTGCCCTGAGTAGTCGTGATTGTGAAAAATTTGTTGAAGGTGAAGCAGATGTAGTCGATTTTGAAAAGATTATCAACGAGTTTGCTTTACTTCGCAACAAGTGGTTAGGCATTACAAAAGCATTAGACCAGAAGCAGTGGCAAATTACTAACATTGTGAAACTTCGTGTTGCTGGTATGGAAGACGCATCACTATAACCAATTCGCCCAAAAGCGAGACCATAGGCCTTAAATAATATTGAGGCCTATTTTTTTCACTAAAGGTTGACCTTTGCTAATAACCTATGTATAATAATACTATGATGACTGTAGATAAACTTCTAATAAAATTACTAACTGAAAATACTTCAGAATTAGAGACTTTAGAAAAACGCGATGTTAAGGTGTTAAAGAGCCTGGCCAAGATTGTTACTATGCCAAATTTTATCACGGAAAATCAAGGCAGACTGTTAGTAAAGATTTTACGAGATAATTCTAATAAATTTTTATCAGCCCAAACTGAAATTTCAATATCGTTAGATGTGCCAACTTGGTCTAAATCCTTTAGAACTATTGACAAGACCAAGGTGTTATTCTTATCAGCAGAAGAACCACAGCTGGTTGTAGAATTTGCGTTTTCGTCGACCATACGTACAGCAGTAAACGGTCTCAGTAAGAAAATCACTGGATTTTTTCAACAGGCTAACGGCAAGCAGTACCGAGCCGACCTTACTGAAAAGAACATTATTACACTAGTCAATGAGTTAGAACCACTTGGGTTTGATGTCGACGAAAAAATCACTAATTTCTACAAAATTATCAAATCTTGGGAAGAAAGCGAAATTCGTAGTCAGTTTTTACTAACCAACATTGTACACGCTAACTTTCAAAAACACATAACTGCGGACCTTGGTATTGACTCACCCATCGATGATAACATCATAAATGACCGAAGTATACGGTACCAATATTTTGTCAAAAAACCTGAAAAAATCTCGGAAAATTTGACCGAAAAAATTGCCAACAGAACCGGCAGTAAAATCTGGGTTGATAAAAAAGAAACAAGTCTTGACGAAGTTATCGCAAGTTTGCTAAAATTGCAAAGGTTACCGGCATTGGTAGTATTCGACAGTAACGACCACAAAAAATGTGCCGAAGAATTGGAAATTTTAGGTGAAGGTTTGCGAAATAACAGAATTTATGATCAGGTAGGAATATATTTTAGACTACCAAATACCGAACACGGTGTGCTGTTTAATAAATTTATCGCAGACAATGGATACAACTATAACTTAGATAACACAACAAAAGTTGTTGGAGTACAAAATGGAAAAATACCGAAATTTTTCCTAAAAAGCGATTGGAAGCCAATGAGTGTCATTGCCATCGGCAGTAGTTTAAAACAGACAAAGACCGCAGTATACGCAAGTTATTGTGACCTTATAATTTCTTATACAGACACACAACCAATTATTGAGACAAGGGCATTATGGGAGTAAAACTAGTCATTCGAGACGAGGTTAACATTAAACTTGAAGGGTTAGCGTTAGATGCCCGTAAAAAGTTAACTAACGCCTTTAAGTACGAAATACCTTACGCACGATATCATCCAGCTTTTAAATTAGGCCGTTGGGATGGAATGGTAAGTTTATTTGGACTCGGCGGCAATGGATATTTGAGCCAGCTAGAACAAATTTTAAGCATACTGGCTAAACTAAACATTGATATAGAAGAAGTAGAAGACTTACGAGTTACGCCAAAGATTAACTTTACACCTGTGACAGAAACTTACTGGGCTGACTTAGGCAAAGTATGGCCTAAAGGACATCAGCAAGTAGGCCAGCCTATTATGTTGCGTGATTATCAAGTTGATGCGGTTAACACATTTTTACTCAATACGCAGAGCTTACAAGAGATTGCCACAGGTGCTGGCAAAACAATTACAACTGCGACATTAAGTCATCTTTCTGAAAAATATGGCCGAAGTATTGTTATTGTGCCGAACAAAAGTTTAGTAGAACAAACTGAAGAAGATTTTATTAACGTAGGATTAGACGTAGGTGTTTATTATGGTGATCGCAAAGATTTACACAAGACACATACCATATGTACTTGGCAGTCGTTGAACATATTAGATAAGAAAAGTAAAAATCACGAACAAGATATTCTTACACTTGCTGAATTTCTTGACGGGGTTAAAACAGTAATTGTCGATGAAGTACATATGGCAAAAGCAGAAGTATTGAAGAATTTACTTACACAAAACTTATGTAATGCTCCAATTAGATGGGGATTAACTGGTACTGTACCTAAAGAAAAATTCGAATACGAACAAATCTTTGCCAGCATCGGGCCAGTGGTCGGCGGAATTAAAGCACACGAGTTACAAGAAATTGGTGTGCTAAGTTCGTGTCACGTTAATGTAGTACAGTTGATTGATTTACCAGAATTTAAGGCTTATAGCGATGAATTAAAATATCTTGTTACAGATGAAGATAGAATGATTTATATTAGTAAGCTAGTTAAAAAAATATCAGAAACAGGCAATACATTAGTTCTAGTTAATAGAATTGACTCAGGCAAATTTTTAATTAATGAAATCGAAGATAGCGTTTTCATATCAGGCGAAGTAAAGACTAAAGATAGAAAAGAAGAATATGACGAAATTAAAACGAGCACTAACAAGATTATTGTGGCGACTTATGGTGTGGCCGCTGTGGGTATTAATATCCCTAGGATTTTTAATCTGGTTCTTCTGGAGTCCGGAAAGAGCTTTACGAGGGTTATACAATCAATTGGTCGTGGTATTCGAAAAGCCGAAGACAAAGACTTTGTACAAATCTGGGACATCACCTCCACATGTAAGTACGCCAAGCGGCACCTTACAGAAAGAAAGAAATTTTATAAGGATGCCAAGTATCCGTTCACTATTGAAAAGATAGATTGGCACAAATAAGGAATTATGCAAATATTAACATTAGATAACAAGACGTTTTCATTAAACAATTTACCCGACGAGGTAGACGATAGTACTAGATTTGCTGTCCTGGATAACTCAGATCCAAAAGAACCAGATTTCTTTTTTATGCCGTTAATATTTCTGGAAAGTTTTAATAGTCCAGCAATGGTACTTAGAATAGGTAATGACGAAGTTACTATGCCCATAGATTGGTCAATAGCAGTTGGAGATAGCAGTTGTGCTACTGATATAGAAATATTGCCGTTGACTAGTTTAAACGATAGGGGATTCGAAGCATTAATTTTTAACCCGCTAAGTAGCTTTAGAGTTGAATTTAAAAAGATAGAAATTGTAAATTTTTATAATGATGTGAAATGGTATTTCCCAAAGATGAAAAATGGCCAGCTACTAGCAGTACCAACTAGATTCCAAGAAAAACCAGATTGCGCTTACTTTGTTAAAGAAATCAGCAGACAAAGCGAAATAATTCAATTGGATAAAATATTATGACCGACAAAGATTTTTTAGAAAGATTAAAAATCGGAATGGATACGTATGTCAAAAACGAAATATTTGAAGATGATAAAATAGAAACACTTGAAGAATTTGTCAAGTGGCTGTATAAAGAATATGGAATAATATATCATGGGAACACTTAAAGAAGGCGCAAAATATATATACGAACGAGATAACGGCGTAGTATATGCTAGAGAATTTGGAGCAGATCCAAGTACTAGACAAGTCCACGGCTGGGATTATCGTCCAGAAGATCCAAGATTTGATCCTAGGACAGGCGATGGTAGACCATTACATGACCATTTAATGGAGAGTAAAATGTGGGGCGAAATTCGGAGAATGGCTCCTACCCATCCTGCTTTACAAAAGGCCTTGGATCGTGTTATAATGATATACAGACTAAGCAAGGACAAAGTATAATGGCGTTAAAAGTTGCATATTTCCAACCTACGGTACTAGCTATCGATAATGTTCCACCTGTAGAATTTAGTAAAATTTACAGTTTGGCCGAGACATTACACAACAGACCAGAACTAAATGATGCCAATAATCCAGCTATTAGTATCAGAGGCGGCCAACAAATACAAGTATATCCAAACGCAATAGGCATGGATGTTGCTTGGTTAGTCAGTTGGCTTGAAAACATCTGTATTGGATATATGGAATTGATATCTCAGCAATCCGGCACTGAGGAATTAAAGTATTGTAAACCTATAGTAACTAGTATTTGGACTATAAGACAACACTCGGGAGATTATCAAGAGATGCATACTCACCCAGGCGGTAATTTAAGCGGCAACATTTACATTAGCGCACCTGAGTTAAGCGACATCCGCAATCCTAGTGATAGCCAAATTTTATTTAGATTACCGCAAACAAAAGATGTTACTAAATTTATTATGAACGATACGTGGAAATATGACCCGGCACCTGGAACAATTATAGTATTTCCAAGCCATTTACCGCACACTGTTTATCCGTGGCAAGGTATTGGACACAGGACTGTCATGGCATTCGATGCTATACTGAGACCAAAAGATGAGTGAGAAAATCGAATTAAAAGAAAAGATATCCGCAGTTGACGAGAATGTTCGTGAACTGTGGGATGCCATGGACGCTGAACAACAAAAGAGTCTTAAGAGCGAATTTTTTATTTTAAATAGATATATTAGTAATGCTAAGACTAGCGATAGAGATGTACAACGGCACTTTGTATTAACTGTAAATGAGTATTTCAATAAGAATTGGAATATTTTACAAAAGCACCCTAAGCTCATGTGGCTATTGCTATGCTTGTGTAGTTACGATAACAAAACACATTTTTATCACGAATGGATTGGGCATAAGAAAAAAACAGGTAGCGATAGTAAAAAAGTAAAATTTTTAACAGAAATCTACCCTAATCGTAAAATTGATGAGATCGAACTCTTAGCAAAGATGGTTACTGACAAAGAACTAAAAGAGCTAGCCAAACGATATGGCATGGAAGATTCTGTAATTACAAAGAAATTTAAATGATGGCGCTAGTCGAAGGTGTGTTTACTTGTCAATACTGTAAAAGTACTTTTTCTAAGGAAAAGACTTTGGCAGTGCACGTGTGCGAGCAAAAGCGTAGAGCATTAGCAAAAACAGAAAGACATGTAGTATTAGGCTATGACACATATAATAAATTTTATAGAATGAGTCAAAATGCCAAACAGGATAAGACTTACGATGAGTTTGCTCGTAGTCCGTATTACAACGCATTTGTAAAATTTGGTAGTTTTGTTAGCAATGTAAATCCTTTATATCCAGATAAGTTTATACACTATGTAGTTACATCTGGTGTAAGATTAGATCATTGGTGCCGTGAAGAATTGTACGACAAGTATGTTATAGATCTGATTAAAACTGAAGGTGTGGAAACAGCACTAGAGCGTAGTATAAGTCATATGATGTCGTGGGGAGAAACAAATAATGCTTCGTGGAATCATTACTTTTTGTATGTAAGTTTAAGTCGTGCTACATACGACATTAAAGATGGAAAGATTAGTCCGTGGTTATTATTGAATTCATCGAACGGAAAAGAAATGCTAAAGAAATTAGGTGATGACCAATTAATGGCTATCAATAGTGTAATGGATATTCCATTCTGGATGAACAAATTTAAAAAGCGGCAAGCTGATACTGAACTAGTAAAACAAGTTGTTAAGGAATCAAATATATGACAGACCCTAATCACGTAAGCGGTAATCCAGATGCGGTACAACTAGATTTACAAGTACTTGTATGCGAGGAAGATAACTCAGTATACGTAAAATTTAATGGATTTGAAACTATCGAAGAAGCAGACGAATATGCCGAGTACTTAGTTGAGACTCTTCCACTTTTACTATTTGAATCAGGAACACAACACTAATGCCAGATATCGATATAGACTTCGCAGACCGTACACTAGCACTTGATAAATTCAAGCATGTTGTTGCGGCTATCGAAGACAATGGAACTTTTAAAAAGCACAATACTGGAGTGTTCTGTACTTCTATCCCGTACAATCCGCTTACTGGACTTAGTACAATAGATTATAAGCAAGCAGAAGATAGAGGTTATTTTAAGATAGATTTCTTAAATGTTGGTGTGTACGATGGTGTAAAAAGTAAAGAGCATCTGTTAAAACTAATGGAGACTGAACCACTATGGGACTTACTAGAGCAAGACGACTTTACCCAACTCCTATTCCATGTGAATGGTCATGGGTCTATTCTGAGGCAAAGCAAGCCAAGATCTATAGAGCAATTGGCCGCAGTACTGGCAATGATTCGACCAGCGAAACGTTATCTGATTGGGAAAGATTGGACTACGGTGATGACGGAAGTTTGGACGAAACCTGAAAATGATGAATACTACTTTAAGAAAGCACATGCTGTTGCGTATGCGCATGTGGTAGTAGTGCAGATGAATTTAATTTGCGAAGGTATTAGTTACGGGTACAGTTAACGGGTTTTACGAACTAGTTGTACACTTTTACGTTTAACACGTTTAAGTGTTAAATTCATCAAGTTTACTACAGGTCCTAAAATTACCCTAACGTCTTTACTATTAAATGTTTTAATAGCATAAGCAAATGGGGTTATTTGATCCCTACAAATGATACTTATTGGAAATTGACGGTTACTTTCCCACCACCAAGTTTCACCTATTTCTAAAAATAGTGTTTTTTCCTCAGGAGTTTTTATTGCTTCCAAGTCGTAAAAACTTGTAACATATTGATCCTGATTTATAATGATACCTACGTATTCCAATTCACCGTAGTTTAGTACGCTTACAAAGGGTAAGTTTTGTTCTATATTGTCTCTTAATTTTGCCATAAATACTTTATAAAGGATCCTTGCCAGATGCAAAAAATTTCAAGTTATTTATATCCAAATAGGATTGAGCTATTAGCCAATGTGGCAGGATTTACTACGGAGTATACAAACGTGTATCAGAAAACTGTAAAAATATATAATGGGATCGATAATACGATTCAGTTTGACGTTAAGAACGCTGATCAGAAGCGCATTGACTTGGCAATCTTATCAAACATCTTACTTAACGTGATGGACTCACAAGGCGCTGAGTTAGCTAATAGCCCTTACACTGTAACTCCGTTAAATCAAACAACATACAAAGGTATTGGTACTGTTACAATCCCCCAGGAAGACTTAGTAGAATTAGAAGACCAATATCTACGTTATAGCGTTACAGCAGTTCAAGGCGGCAACGATATTATGCTTTACGGAGACACTAGATTTGGTGCTACTGGTACAATACAGTTAATAGGTAACGCAATGCCTACCTTTAGAAACGACAGAGTATTCAAAGATTTTACAGCTGAAATTAATTTAGACGGCTTGCCGGTTAGTAAATCTTCAGCAATTCCAGCAACGTTCTACGAAGCCGAAAAAACAACAGAGCTAACATTTGAAATTGGTTATACCGGATTCAAAGGAATTATTTGGATCGAAGGTACTGCACAATCGACTATTACTACAGAAGCTTTCAAACCTGAAGTAAGACTACATGAATTTCCAGAATTAACTTCAGCAACATCTGGAACTTTTACTGTAACTATGGCTGTTGGTGATTACAAGTATTTTAGAGTTAGATTCCAAAACTCTAAGAAAGAAGATGTAACAACAGAAAATCCTATGGGATTAACCGGAAAGGTTGACAGTATCACCGTAAGTTAAGTATAATAGTGCTATGAGTCTCATAGCCGATACATTACTACAATATCTTCCGTCTAAGCGGAAACAAACTCCAAGTGGTTGGATCAGCTTTAATGCGCCCTGTTGTGATGACAAAAGACAACGTGGCGGCTTTATTTTGAACGGTGGCGATGCCGTAAGCTATCATTGTTTTAATTGCGGATTCAAGGCAAGTTGGCAACCTGGTAGAACTATCAGCCAAAAAATGAATAAACTCATGCGGGATTTAAACATGCCCGACGATGTTATATCTCAATTACGTTTAGAAGCACTTAGACTAAACGAAAACTCAACAGCAACAGTAAGACAAGTTATACCTACATTTGAAGTCAGAGCATTGCCAATAGATGCTATTAGTTTTGAAGAGTTGAGTACATTCTTGAAACTCCCAGATGGAGATTATGCTGTTCCAACAAAATTTGCCGAGTCGGTCAAATACTTAGTTGATCGCGGAATCGATCCGTTTGCCTATCCGTTCTATTGGACTAATAAAATAGGATTCAATAGTAGGATTATTATTCCATTTTTGTATAAAAACGAAATAGTAGGTTGGACTGCCCGGGCAATTAACGATGCCAAACCTAAGTATCTAAGCGAACAGCAACCGGGGTATGTGTTTAATTTAGATGCGCAAGCTGATAAACGAGAATTCGTAATTGTTAGCGAAGGCCCGTTTGATGCGCTAAGTATTGACGGATGTGCTTTACTAGGCGCTGAAATTAAAGATAGTCAAAACTGGTTACTAAAACAGTTAAGTAAAGAACTTGTGTTAGTTCCTGATAAAGACGAAGCAGGAAAATTAACGCTAGAACAAGCAATAGAATATGGTTGGAGTGTCAGTATGCCAAACTGGCCTGAAGGTGTAAAGGATGTTAATGATGCTGTAATCAAGCTAGGGCGGCTAGCAACATTATATCTTATAACACAAGCTAAAGAATCCAACAGTCTCAAGATACAATTGAGAGCAAAGAAATGGTTTAAGGAAGAAAATGAAAACACTAATTGATTTTTTATCAAAACCTGTTACTTGGTGGAGACAACGCCAATCATTTAAAAAACGTTTAGCAGAACTGCGGAAACGAGATCCGTTTATATACAAATGATTAGCTGGGGAATAAGCGCAAATAGTCACGACGCGGCGTTGGCTGTGTTTGCTGACGAAAAATTAGTATTTGCTAGTCATAGTGAACGATATAGCGGCGTAAAAAATGATAGAGATTTGTGTAAAGAATTAGTGGCGGCCGCAAAGCAATTTGGTTATCCTGATAAAATTTACTGGTATGAAAAGCCATTTAAGAAAACACTAAGACAATTATTTGCAGGACAAGGATGGAAACGCCGTGATAACGATATTGACATTTATATGGCCCGGCATGAAATAAGTGCGCCTATAGTCTATACAGATCATCATTTAAGTCATGCCGCGGCAGGCTATTATACAAGTGGATTCGATGATGCTTGTGTGTTAGTTATAGATGCTATTGGCGAATTTGAAACCTTTACAATATGGCACGGCCAAGGTGATAATCTCAAAAAACTATACAGCCGAAGTTATCCACATAGTATCGGATTGTTTTATAGTGCTATGACACAACGCATCGGGCTTAAACCCAACGAAGATGAGTATATTACTATGGGTATGAGTGCGTATGGCAATAGAGATTTATTTCATAGTATGCTTACAGACTTTGTTGGAAGTTTTGAAAAATTTACGTTTAAGAAAAATCTCCACAGAGGATGCCAATCTTGGCGCCCGGATTTAACTGTTAAGGATAGTTTTGAAATTGCGGCTAGTACACAATATGTTTACGAACATTATTTTATAGAAGCATTACGTAAAGCAGAAAAACTTACTAAAAGTAAAAACCTAGTACTTATGGGAGGGTGTGCGTTAAACTGTCTTGCTAATAGACACACCGGAGAATTTTTTGATAACACATGGATAATGCCCAACCCAGGAGATGCTGGCAGTGCTATAGGCGCTGTACTGGCAAATAATCCAACTTGGCGTATTAGCCCGGAAAACTTTACACCATTCTTAGGCTATGATATGGGATATCGATTTACTAACGAAGAAATTGTAAAGTATATTATACAAAATAAAATATGTGGATTGGCCCGAGGACGAGCAGAATTTGGGCCCAGAGCATTGGGAAATAGAAGTTTGCTAGCGGATCCCCGCGGCATCGATATAAAGGATCAAGTAAATGCAATTAAACAACGGCAAGAATTTAGACCTTTTGCTCCAGCAATACTCGAAGAGCATGTTGATATGTATTTTGATATGCCTCGCACTTGGAATAACAGTAGGTATATGCAAGTGGTCGCTCGTTGTAGGCATCCTCAGCTTTATCCTGCTATCATTCATCGTGATGGAACTTCACGTGTACAAACTGTACCGGACGATGGAAGCCCGTTTAGAAAGCTCTTAGAATTATGGTATAAAGAAACAGGGTGTCCAATGTTACTCAATACAAGTTTAAATATCAAAGGCAAACCTATGGTGAATAATCATGCCGATGCTAAAAACTTTGAACGGCAATATAAAATTAGGGTTTTTAACTAAAAGAGTGTATAATTAAAAGATGAAACAAAATACAGATTACGGATACGACATACAGAAAGTTTATTTGGAAATGATGCTGAGCGATGCAGCAACGTTTGCCCGATGCCAAGCCATCTTTGACCATACACTTTTTGATAGAAAACTACAGCAAGGTGCTGAGTTTATTAATCAATATGTCAAGGATCATAACATAGTACCCACACAAGATATTGTTAATGCTGCCACTGGGTCCACATTTAAAGTTCCCGAGAACTTACAAGAAGAACACTTTGATTGGTTGCTCAACGACTTTGAAACATTTACCAGACATAAAGGACTTGAGAAAGCTATCCTTGAATCGGCAGACATGTTGGAAAAAGGCGAGTATGGTAGCGTAGAAGAAAAGATCAAAGCGGCAGTACAAATTGGTCTACAACGTGACATGGGTACTGATTACTTTGAAGATCCTAGAGCACGTCTGATGCGTATTAAAGAGAAGAACGGACAGATTAGCACTGGCTGGAAAGCTGTGGATGACAAATTGTTTGGTGGTATGAACCGCGGAGAGTTGAACATCTTTGCTGGCGGATCAGGCGCAGGCAAGAGTTTGTTCTTGGCTAACTTAGGTGTTAACTGGGCACTGGCAGGACTTAATGTAGTGTATCTAACACTAGAACTTAGTGAAGAATTAGTATCAATGCGTGTGGACGCAATGATTACAGGATTGCCAACAAGAGATATTTTCAAGAACATCGATGACGTTGAAATGAAAGTAAAAATGATTGGCAAGAAGAGTGGACAGTTCCAAGTGAAGTATATGCCGTCTGGGAAGACCGCAAATGACATTCGTGCTTATCTTAAGGAATATGAAATTAAGTTAGGACGAAAGGTAGATGTACTATTAGTAGACTATCTAGACTTGCTCATGCCAATTGGTAAGAAGATCAGCGCAGAAAACTTGTTTGTCAAAGACAAGTATGTAAGTGAAGAACTGCGTAACTTAGCAATGGAAAAAGGCTGTTTGTTTGTCACAGCGGCACAGTTAAATCGTGGTGCTGTTGAAGAAGTAGAGTTTGACCATAGTCATATTTCAGGCGGCTTGTCAAAGATTCAGACTGCGGATAACGTGTTTGGTATCTTTACAAGTCGGGCTATGCGTGAACGTGGACGTTATCAAATCCAACTAATGAAAACACGTAGTTCGAGTGGTGTCGGCCAAAAGATTGATTTGGAATTTAATATTGACAGTTTGCGTATTAGTGACTGTGAACAAGAAGATACTTATGGAAATAGCCATAGTCAATCAGCTGGATCTAGTTTGTTAGCCAGCATTAAGAATCGTGCTACAGTAGATGCTACAACTGGAGAAATTGATCCTAACAGTTTAACTCCAGTACCTAAGGTCAAAGCGCAAGTTGAGTCCAGTAAACTAAGAGAGTTGTTGAATAACCTTCCCGGGGATGATCTAGTGTAATCTTACTATAACACTAATTTTCTCCGGAAGAGATAAGTACGTATATAATAAACACGGAGAGAATAAGAAATGGAACTGTATCACTTGCGCGAACTAACTGACCCGTTGGTTAGTCTAATAAAAGATGACCCTGTGCGTCCGCACATTCCTCTTGAACAGCGCATTAATGATGCAGCTGAAATACTAATTCTACGTGCCGGCGATGAGATACTAGCGGCCACTTGTATGCAGTGGTTGAAGGATATTCCTCAAGACGAGCAGGACTTAATAGACATGCCCAAGGATCACAATGTAGCAGTATTCTACACCATTTGGAGTTATAGTCCTGGGGCCGGACAAGCTCTAATCAAAGCAGCCGCTGAATGGTTATTAGGTGAATACAAAGACATTACTAATATTGTTACACTAAGTCCCCAAACAGAAATGGCCCGCAAGTTCCACCACAAGAACGGAGCCAAAACCTTGCGTGAAAACAAAACCAGCGTTAACTACGAATATTACTCTAAGAAGTAATAGTGGTCAACCCCGCAAGGGGTTTTCTTTTGGGTCGATAAATACAATACCTGATCAAGGATTATGACCCGATGAAACATGTAAGATTACCTGCGTATGATGCATCAGATTTAGATAGTCTGAGTTATACTAACGGAGAACTAGTTAACGATACGACCAACATAACTGTCCGTTATATGGACGGGGAAACTCCCGGCGGTTTTAAATTAGCCACGCAAGATTATGTACAGACTAATGCTATTACCAGCGCAAACTTAGAATCAAACTTAGAAACCGCATTAGAGCCTTACGCTCTTACAGCAGATTTAGTACCCTACGCTCTTACAGCAGATGTAAACTCAGCAATATCAGCAATACCAATTTACTCACTGCCCACTGCAACAACTAGTGTATTGGGCGGTGTTAAAGTTGACGGTACTAGTATTACAATTAACAACGGTGTTATCAGCGGTAGCAATCAGTATTCATTGCCTATAGCAACGACTAGTGTAATAGGCGGAGTTCGTCCTGACGGAACTACGATTACTATCAATCCAACAACTGGTATTATTAGTGGAGCAAACACTTATACATTACCAGCCGCAACTACCACCGTTAGAGGCGGCGTTATTATACCAGCAGTTAGTACTAGCGGTATTAACAATACTAGTGGAACTATTGGATTAGCCACAGCAAGTACAACACAGTTAGGAGGTGTTAAAGTCGATGGTACTAGTATTACTATCAGCGGCACTGGCGTAATTAGCGGTAGCAATCAATATGTATTACCGGCTGCTACTACAAGTGTATTAGGTGGTGTTACTGTTCCAGCAGTTGCTAACTCAGGGCTGACAAATACAGCAGGTGCTATTCGTTTAGCCACTGCAACTACCAACCAGTTAGGTGGTGTTAAAGTTGACGGTGTTACTATTACTATTAACGGTTCAGGAGTTATTGCAGCCAACATTACTGGAGCTATTGTGTTCCAAGGCGGTTGGTCTGCAGCAACTAATACTCCAACATTAAGTAATGCTTCAAGTGCTTACAATACAAACGGTTTTGAATTTGTTACTACAGACGCAGGTACAGTTAACTTTGGTGCAGGTAACGTTACATTTGCTGTAGGCGATAACGTAATTTATGACGGTGTTAAATGGGTTAAAATTCCTATTGGCTCAAGTTCAGGTACAGTTAACAGTCTACTAACTGTTGATAATAGTGGTACGGGTGCGGTTAGCGGCACTACATTTAATGGTTCGGAACCAATAACAATCAGTTATAACTCAATTGGTGCAAGCCCAACAGTAGGTTCATCCAGCATAGTCACAGTTGGAACTATTGCCGCAGGTACGTGGAACGGCAGCGTCATTGACTCAACATATGGTGGCACTGGTGTTAATAATAGTGGCCTAACATTAACTATAACTGGTGCTGATCGTACACTAGATCAAAACGTAAACAGCGGTGCAACACCAACTTTTGGCGGCACAAACTTTACAGGAACCGCGTCGAATCTAAGTGTAGGATCAGCAAGTTCAGCAACTACTGCCACTAGATCAGTTAACATAATAGGCGGTATTGCTAATCAAATTCCATATCAAACAGCCGCTGATACTACAAGTTTTGTTGCTGCCGCAAGTGGAACCAACACATTCTTACAGTGGACTGGTTCAGCATTTCAATGGGGCTCTACCGCGCCAACAGCCACTAACATTGCAGGCGGCGTTGTAAGACAACTACTTGTACAAACAGCTGCAGGCACAACTGGATTTGTTGTGGCACCGACCACAGCCAGCACTTACTTGCAATGGAACGGCTCATCATTTGTGTTTTCGGGTGTTAGTGGTGCTACTGGCGGTACTGTAACGTCTGTTAGTGGTACCGGCACAGTCAGCGGTATTAGTTTATCAGGTACAGTAACTGGTACAGGTAACATAACATTAGGCGGTACATTAAGTTTAGTAAGTCCCGGTGCTATCGGAGGCACTACTGCTAACACCGGACGATTTACCACTTTACAAACAACAGGTACAGGTAACGCCACAGCGGCTACAGGTCAACTTTATTTAAACGGTTCTACTAGCAACCGTATTGATTTTAACACTAACGGTGTTGCAGCACCCACTGTTAACGGTATTAGTGCTGGTACTAAGATTATTTTATACCCAGGTAACTCAGCTTCAGCTGCAGACTTTGCCATTGGTATTGAAGGTAGTACAACTTGGTTTAGCGTTCCAAGTGCTACTGAGCAATTCAAATGGTACGGTGGCGTAACCAACATCATGACCTTGAGTGGTGCAGGTATATTAACAGTAAGTCTTAATGGAGCACATAATGGTACAGTTGGAGCTACAACTCCTAATACAGGTGCGTTTACCACACTATCAGCAAGTTCAACTGTAAGTGGAACTGGCTTTTCTACATACCTAGCAAGTCCTCCAGCTATTGGCGGAACTACGGCAGGTACCGGACGTTTTACCACAATGACTGCCAACGATGCTCGTGATGTAGTTTTTTCCGGCGGTACAACTACAGGTACTATAACGCCAAATGCGGCCAACGGCAACGTACAGACTATTACCCTGTCAGGTAGCATTACACTCAACGCATTGAACACTCCAGTAAGCGGACAATCTTTGACATTGATCATTACACAGCCAGCAACTGGCGGACCGTTTACACTAACTAGTACAATGAGGTTTGCAGGCGGATTTAAAACTTTAAGCACAGCGGCCAACGCTGTTGACATGTTGACTATCAGTTATATAGGTACAACTTACTACGCCAGCTTAGTGACAGGATTTGCCTAATGCGTCCAGCTCTTTGGCATAGAAACAATTTTGCTGTAGTACCAACAGGAGTAACCACAGCAGCAGCTCCTATACTGTCTCAGTTTACCGGTACTGCTGACGGATGGGTTCCTACTAACGCAACAATAACCCAGGGCGCAAATACCATATCACTGACGTCAACCGGCGTTGATCCTATACTATCAAAGAACGTTAGTTTTAGTGGTAGACAGTATCCTTATATTCAAATTTTTATTTTTAGAACTGCTGGATCATTATGGGACGGTAAAGTCTATTACTCAACAGCTGGGCATACAGCCAGCGCATCATTCTATAAACAAATTCCTGAACCCGCTTGGGACGGTATAAACTATCAGTTGATTACTCTGGACATGCGAACATTAACTGCGGGCGGAACAGACTGGACTGACAACACCATAACCAACGTTAGATTTGATTTTGGTTCCAGTAGCTTGGATCAATTTCAAATAGATTTTATACAGTTTAGGGGAACAATTTATCCAACTGCTGGTCTAGTTCAGTACACACAATCTGGTTACTATAATGATAATGTCAACTTCTTTACCCTTGCAGGTTCAACTAACACCGGAGTAACAAATAACATAAACACCACCCTGGCTGCTCTTTCAACAAGCTATCAGTATATAGGTTATTTCCTAGCTACAGCAACAGGTGTGTATGGATTTGGCATAGCGTCAGATGATGCTGGTTATTTGTGGATTGGTGCTACAGCCCTTACTGGTTATTCTACCAGCAATGCTGCCATAGCACAGCCCGGACTGCGCGGCGCGGCATACACATATAGCCGCAACTTTTTGCTGACAGCTGGCACTTATTATCCTGTTAGATTTATAACGGGCAACAGCGGCGGCGCCGGCGGACAATTCTTACAATGGAACTACAGTGGCGGCGCATTTACCAATGACGGCACTGGCGAATACTTCTACAACAGTGATGTAGGATTGTCTTTAGACGAATTGTTTACAATTAATGTAACAAACGTTGGCAGTACAGCTTATGCTCTAAGCGGCACCGACCGTAACGGAGCAGTAAGTGGTAACGATCCTGCGCTGACATTTAGAACAGGCGATGTTGTGGACTTTGTGGTAAATGCCCCAACGCATCCATTCTGGGTTAAAACTTCAGCAGTCACAGGTACAGTTAATGGAGTTTCAACTGCAGAAAATAACGGAGTAGCTGTTGGCACTGTAAGATGGCGTGTGACCAATACTGGAACGTTCTACTATATCTGTCAAATTCACCTTGCCATGGTAGGTACCATAACAGTAGCAACTTAACCCTGGTTGATGTATGCTAGACTCAGTAGAGCCCCAACAGTCAGACTATACCAATATACAAGGACTTGACTATTGCTGTTGCCAACATGACGATACACGTTGGGACACTTGGATTGGTGGCCCTAGAGGTGTTTATCTAGCTGTAGACATTGGTGAAAGCCCCGCAGAGTACTACCAACAATATCCTGATAGACTATGGGAAATGTACCAGGTGATGACCCTGGTAGCAGATGGATTATATCACTGTTGTTTAACTGGACGTCTATATTTGGCCAACGTTCGTTGATCCCACCAAACAAACCAGCTGGGCAAGTGCGCCACAGCCATAATAGCCCACATGGCGGGCATACTCCAGGTGTTGCCACACATGTTAGACGTGTGCGTTACTTCCCAAATAAATCCTAGTATAAACAAAGGAGTGGGCAATAAACTGATAAGTACATTAAATATACGCATTGTGTATTTACCAAGCAGAGGAAACAATAATGGCAACTAGATATAGAGTCCTGGCTTCAAGCCAACAAACAGGGCAAAAACAACAAAGCATGGATCTAGTAGGTGATCCCATGTTAGGCGACCCTACTTACGCCAAACGTTGTGCCGACAGTTACGCAATGAAATTAAACAGTGATTTTAAATTACATGTGTGTGATTGGGTTGGTGTTATAGAGCCATATGAGCATGTGGATTAATACCCGCTCATATAGCCCGAGACTCCGCGAAGCGCGGAGCCGCATAAGCCAAATAGCTACGAAGTAGCAAGCGGTAAAACGCAATTTATAAGTTACAGCTTGCGTGCCTCAACTATAAATAAATGTATGCCCAGCATGTACTTACCAGACTTACATCCTTTTGAGCATATAGCTACCGCCCCTTGGCCTGTTGTCATTAACGATGGACAATGGGATTGGGTCAATGCTACAGAGTGTATGGAAGTATGGCTTAACCGCTATGTGGGCAGTCACTATAGTCACTGGGCGTATCACAATGGAACGAGTCATGACTATTGGCAAGCCTGCGTAGCGTTCAAGCTAGCCAAACACAAAACCCTATTCTTACTACAGTGGGCGTAGTCCTGTAGCCAAATCCGCACAGGTATCTACATACGGACAGCAATCACTAAAGCGTAATAAGAACTCTGTAAGCACACTAGTATCTTCAGCTATCCAAAAGCGTGTACGATTCAAGTGTACATCCACTGTTAGCTTATGGTCACGAATAAAGTTAAACACTTCACCTGCACGTGGATCAAGCGTTAGTATGTAGTATTGACGCATCATCGCACATACTCAACATAGTAAGCAATGGCAGACAAGAATAAAACAACGTAGATCCAGCTGTACTTGTCCCAATGGGGAAATTCATTATATTCATCACGTGTGTATACACGGTAGAAACAGTCGTAATCTGAGTCGTAACGATAGTACTTACCGTCCTTTTGTACAGTGTGATTATCCTGTTGGTTCATGCTAATACTTATGCGAAAGGCATCAGGGCGGGGAATATTTTTCTAGCGCAAAAAAAATTGAGCCAGTACTTACAGTGAGGGTGGGGTTGTTTTTACTATAAGCTACAGTGAAGTCGTGTGCTTGGCAGCACCCGAACAAGCGGGCCGCAGGCTTGCCCGATTGGGTCTTTGCTATTTGCGCAGGATGCTCGCGAAAAAAATAAAGATAGTACTTAAACTTTTGGTGGGGTGATTTGGCACCTATGGGGTGGGAAAAAGGCATGCGCTGTTGTAAAAAAGCAACAAAGAATAATATGTATAGTCGGACCCCCTCACCATTTCGATAATATAATTACCGACCCCGGGGCCAAAAAAAAGCACTAGGAACCGGGAGCGAATCGGATTTATCCTAGTGCTTACCAGACGTTGCCTTGTTGGCGTCATCTGTACTACGTTGACACGTTACCGGGAGCGAATCGTTGGCGTGTCTACTACTCGCTAGCGTACAGCTCTTGTAGGCTGCTTGGCTAGCTATGCTGTATACGCTTAGTGGCGCATACAAGTCATCTCTGCTACGCTCTTCCACTTGTCTGGGAAGCTAACGTGTAAGTCTGCTACCTTAAGTACTGTACGCAAGCTCAGCTCACGCATACGGTTCTTGTTAGCGTCTACGAACTCTACTACCTCTAGCTTGTGCGCATCAGTAAGCTCATAGTCATCCAGCATGCCACACTCAGTAACCACTTGCTTAATGCGCAGTACCTTCTCACGCTGGGTGTCAATAGTCAAGTCCAAGTAGTGGCAACGGCTTTCCAATGCTTCCAAGTGATCCTGAAGCTTCTTGCTCTTCACGTGGTCAAACTTGATGTTGGTAATAAAGATAGCGCCGCCTTTGAATTCAAAGCTGTTTGGGACACCTTCACTACGCAAGAGTCTGCTGTCAGTGTTCCAATGGATCATACGCTTCTTACTAGTGTCCAGAGCAGCCTTAAGAATGTTCAAGCTCAAGTCGTCTAACAGTACTGAGTCGCAGTCATCAAACACTAGGATAGACTTCTTGTCACTGTACTCATAGAGCTTGCTGTACAAGCCAATGGCACTCATTGCGCCCTTGACTACTTCGTACTTCTTCAGCTTGCTGTCGTTAGCAATGTCTGCGAATGTATCATGCTTGCTCAGGACCTTCTCTACACCAAAGCTCTTGCCAACACCTGGAGGGCCTGTGACAATCATAGCGCGAACTGCGCCCTTCTTAACGGCACGTGTCATGTCGTCGAGGATTTCAAAGCGTTCGCGCAGGCGATTCAAAATCTCTTCGTCTGTTTCCGTAAGCACTTTCTCTACTGGCTCCATAGCCAAACTTTTGGATTCTGCCGATGCCTTTGCTAGGCTAATTGCTGTATGTACTTTTGCCATCTTCGCTCCTTTGTTACGCTGTTAAAGAATTAATTATATACTCGAACACGCTGTTTGTCAACGTGTTCTGATATAGCATTAATCCAATCTGCTACCTGAGTACGCTTGGAGTCCCAGTGCCCTGAGGTACTCTGCCATAGCGTCCGCACCTGCTTCTTTGATGTCGATGTTTTGGACTGGCAGGTCGCCTGGATTCCACATTGACAAGCACTTGGGCTTATAGTCCTTTTTGAAGCCTGCTTTGATAAGCTCTTTGGCTTGGGCTGAGTTAGTACGGTCCACGTAGACGTCTACCCACGCAAAGCCACATGCAAATGCGTCCTTGCGGCCCATCTTGTTGTACATGTCCACTGACGCTGTATAAGCAATGCCTTTGGCTTCTAGTACTTGTTCTGCTGTAATCATAATGTTGCGCTCCATTGTGTTTGTGTAAGTAGTTATTATACTGCCTTTTGGGCAGTGTGTCAACTAGCAGTCTGCGTCAAAGTCCGCCCATTCTTGCTGTTCGTCGGGCTGGCCGTCATCTTCTTCGTCCAGGATGTCGTTGCTACGCATCATGTCTGCCACGTCATCTTCTGACATGTAAGACAGTGCCATCTCTGCAATGGCCTGTGCTGAGATAAGTCCTTCGTCCATCATCTCTAGCAGTTTGTTTGTTTGTGTACGCATTGGGTTCGCTCCTGTTTGCTGTTTAAGTAGTTATTATACTATCGGAGCGCAGGATTGTCAACCGTTTTGCGCTTGCCGTATGCTATGACGCCTTCTTCAACGAACAGGGCCAGCATGAGGATCGCCAGGAAGATCCACAGTTCCATAGTCATATAAAAGAAGTAAAGGATATCGTTCATTGTGCGAACACCTCTTTAGACAGGATCTTTGTTTCCACCAAGTGGTTACACAAGTTGAATGTCATCATTGCGATTTGGAATGCCAGTGCCTTCTCAGCACCTGATAGCTGTTCAATGCGATTGAACAGGTCCTGCTCTGTAGCTGGAGTGGCAAACAGTTTGCTCTTTGGGATTGGGTTTGTTACAATATCATACATAAGTTTCGCTCCTTATTGTGTTTAAGTGTTTATTATACTATCAAACTGGCTGGGCGTCAACCACAAAGTAGCGGTAGGGCAATCCTAGCAAGAAGCAAAGGTACTCGTCATCACCATTGCTACCTTCAGCTTCATGGAACCAACGGATAGCAGTTGCGCGATCCTTAGCACCCGACTCAATGAAGCTCTGGACCTGTGCTTCGAAACGCTCTACAGCCTTGGCTTCGGACTCCAGCTGTTCCTTGTAGTTGGCTTCAATGGTCTTGGCCAACTGAACAAACTCAGCTTCGAACTCAGCTTCAGTCCAGGAGCTGGTATCAATACCGCGGGGACGAACATTGTAGGCATCCTTATACATGTCCCAGAACTGGCAAGCATACTGCTCTAGTGTGCTCATCTCTTCCCAACTTTTGAATGCTTCCATGTTTCGCTCCTTGCTGTGTTTATGTGTTAATTATACACGGTTTGGGCAGAGTCGTCAACCGCTAGTGGTCCGGCGTGAGGGAATCGAACCCCCATTAAGGCTTTAGAAGAGCCTTGTCCTATCCGTTGAACGAACGCCAGAATATGGTGGGCCCCCGGAGAGTCGAACTCCGCACCAATGGATTATGAGTCCACTGCTCTAACCAAGCATGAGCTAGAGGCCCGGTAATCTTATTTAATGCGTTCTAATTCAACCAATTCGCCTTCTGGATCTTCGGCATAGATCACGCACTCGACGCAATCCTCACCCAAGTTCCATGTAGCCATTTCCTTGGCTTCTTTAAGACTCTTTGTGGTATCGATAAGATCCTCGTTGCCGTCAGTGTCGACAGCCCAGACCTCGTATAGTTCCCAGTTCATGTTGTTTGTGGTAGTTGTTTGTTTAGTAAGTCGCAGATAGATTGTGCTATCTGTTCAGCTTCGTGTTGGTTGTCACGAGCAATAATACATAGAACGCGGCCTGCGGGTGAACTCTCGAAGTCGCGTACAACGACTCTGTAGGGTTCATAGTCACGACTTAGAGAGCACCCGTACCGCATTGATTAGAACGGAGCGTCTTCGTTCTCAACAACCTTAGCAGTTGCCTTCTTGGCAGGAGCCTTAGTTGCTTTAGCCTTAGGAGCAGGAGCTGCCTTGGCTTTTGGAGCCTTAGGGCTCTTGTCTTCGATATACTCAGCAATGGTAGACTGAGCTGCCGCATCTTGGAACTCGTCCATCAAAGCAATCTGCTTTGCGGCTTCCAACTTAGTTACAGGCTTATCAAGCTCTGCCAAGCGGATGTCTTCATGACCTGACTTAGCCAGGACCTTGATACGCATGATATCAGTTGCGAAGCGAACTTTATACTCGCCATTGAGTTTAGATACGCCAACGATGTTAAACAATTTATCTGTAGCCATTTGAATTACCTCTTCTGTGTGTGTTAAAAAATATGAACTTCTTGTCCATGTTCTAATTATATTACCTTTTGGGTTGCTTGTCAACCATTTTCTTTTGAATCTTTAGCCCATTTTGCCAAAATAGCGTCCAATTGATCCATTGCTTCTTTACTTGGTTTCATTTTCTTCTTCCTCTTCTTTGTTATCTTCTTCCCACTCACGCAGGTTCTCTACGATGCACATACACTCGTCCACTTCGGAATTGATATTGGCTTCTACGTCATCGGCACTCATATCACTGTAGTCCAAGTAGTCATCACCGTTCTCATCAAACAAGCCAGCAAAGCACATGCCCGATTCCCAATAGATGAGCTTGACCTTAAAGCCCAAGTCCTGGAACTTCTCCATTGCGGCAATGGGTGGTGCCCAAGCACTGTCGAATCCCATAGAAGTTGCGTTAGGGCTGTCTTCACCAGCAGTCATACCATCCCCGCCCACATCCCACTTGGTGCCCCACTCGTTGACGCAGTAGTCATACCAGTTGCCATATCCATGGACCTCTAGGTTACGGGCTGTGTCTTCTTCCAACTTCTTCTGTTCGTCTGGATCACCTACAGAGCCTGCTACGATGTGTAGGCTTGCTGGCACTGGGCAGAACTCTTCCAAGAGCTTACCTTCGTTGAACGCTTTGCGGGCCCGCTCAATCATAGCAGGATCTTCGTGTTCTAGTTCGAGATAGTTGTTACACCAATTAGGCATCTTAGACTCCCATTTCGTAAAAAGTTACTGAAGGATCAATGCTGAGAAGTTCTTCAGCACAACGAGTAAGGTAACGGAACTTCTGCTGAACCTGTGAGCCACGCAACTCGCCGTCACATGTAAGGTTCTCTGGACTCAGTTCGCTGTCAATGCTGTTAGCAATGCTCTGGCGATCCTTACCATTCAACAAGCTCAGTGGCTTTTGGTTGAAGATAGAACGCCATTTGTTCTTCTGCTCCACATACTGCTCTAGTGTGCTAATGTTCATAAGTTTCGCTCCTTATTTGTTTGTGTAAGTGTATATTATAGCAAACAACGTCTACTTCGTCAACCGAAACTTATCAATAACCATGTTGGCTTCAGGGTATTTGCTAGTGGCCAGCATGGCTTCAAACTCTTCAAGGATCACTAGGCGCTGTAGGAGTTCTGCTTCAGCCTTATCTTCTTTGCTTAGAGTCTCCATCCAAGCCTCTAAATCTGTGAACTCGTCGATGGACCACATGGTGTCCAGGAGCTCTACTTGGTGCTCTGTAAGTCCGTCTAGTTTCATTGTTCGCGTCCTTTGTGCTTAGGGTTGCGTTTAAATTTGACCTTGCTGGCCACTACCTTCTGCTTGAAGGGAGTGTTTTGGGCAAAGAGAACAAAGTGTTCTCTGTGCTTTTTGGATACTTTGATTGTAATCTTCACTGTGTGCTCCTGTCTGTATAAGTGTATTATACAACCAAAAGCTCAAAGTGTCAAGCGCCCTGATAGTCGCCAAAGTCCTCTGCGATATCCCTAGTGTCCACACCAAATGACTCTAGTGTGCTCTTAACCAAGCTAAGTGGGATATCCAGCTGTAGAGCAATCTCACTGGGAGTCTCGCCCTCAATGAACATAGCTTCAATATCGTACGTCAAGTCTTTCATCTTACTCATCAAAACACTCCTCTCCCATTTGGGTTACTTTTTCAATCATTACGCCTACATCGAGGATGCGGGCTGTTTGGTCCTCATTGCTTACACCTTGGAACGCTGTACGGAACGATTGGTTCTCAGCAAGGAAGTCAAACACATCTTCACGCCCCCAGTTCTCTGGAACTTCAAGCTCTTGCATCAATACAGTCTCAACGTACACTTTCTTCATACCGTACTCCGTAAGTTTATCAAGGGCCGAAGCCCTCTTTGATTGGAACCCTGTCATGCGCAGTCCTCTGCTTTGAGTTTAGCAAGTGCTGGGGCAAGCTTCTTCCAACGCTCACCCATCTTTTTAAAGTGCCACTCGCCGCTTTGGTAGTCGTCGGACTTTTTGTATTTGAAGACATACAAGTACTCGCACCAGCTGCCTTCAAAGTAGCTCTCTGCCTTTTTAAGCGTAGGGAACACTTTGAACGGAGCGTCCTCGCCTCTGTCGCGTGTGTAAAATGTACAGGAGTTGCCGTGCTCTTTATCGTATGCCTCTTGCTCCGCTTTGGGCACGTCCAACGAACTAAATGCGTGTTGAATGCCAATCTCAGGACGCAAGCTGGACAAGTCGCCTAGTGCTACGAGGTTGTTGACTTTAGAGCTTGCTGAATAGTGTTTGTTGAGGATAGAGCCGTTGTGCTCCAAGTAGCCGTCCCAGTGGCAGTAGACTGCGCGGACGTCTTTGCTATACGGGTTTTGAATAGCAATCATTGAACGTGTACCCATTTGTTTCGCTCCTGTGTGTGTTTAAGTGTTTATTATAACGTCTTTTGGACAAAGCGTCAACCGATGACGACTACTTTGCGGACATCCGTCTTGTAGTCGCCCGTTTCTTCGTCGTAGCAGTCCTCTTCGTCTGTAACCAGCTTGTCCATGCGGTGGTAGTCACTGTACTCCACAACGCCTTCGGTGACTTGACTAACCTTTGGAGCTACCTCTGTGCGCCAGTGGTCGCCATAGTTGTAAGCAAAGTGGACCTCTGCGTCCTGATCCATGTACTTGAGGGATTCAATAAGTTCTTTGACTAGCATTGTTTTCGCTCCAATGTTTGTTTGTATGTAAGTATTATAACAGCTTTTGGGTTAGGCGTCAACCTCGTCAAGCAGGCCCTCTTCATCAAGCGCATCCTCCATACCTGCTTGCCAATCTGTGTTGCGCAATGCCCACTCGCTGATAAACTGGAACAGGCCTTCTACAGCACCCGGGTTGTCTGTAAGGAACTCCTCAATGGCACGGTTACGCATAAAGCCTTGGCCGTAGCCCAGGACCTCGCATACATTCTCTAGGTTGCGGACACCTGTCTCGCCCTCTGTGCTACGCATAAAGTTAGATTCAAACAGTTCCACAATTTCGTATTTGTCCATTTGGTTCGCTCCAATGTTTGTTTGTATGTAAGTATTATAGCAGGGTTAGCTCAAACTGTCAACCCCAGGCTTTGTATAACCCTGCTAGCCCAATGGTTATTGCTACAGCGTTAACTATTAGCTGTGGTCTATTGCGCACACGCAGGGTCCACACCAAGTAACATGCTCCCCCAAGTACACCCGCCGCAATATTGTAGGGGTGTAGCTGTGGAAAGAAAGACATTAGCACGTACATTGTAAGCAGGCACACAGTGCCCGCCCACTGTAGTATGTTATTAAACATTAACCGTCTCTATCTCTGTAAGTGTATTAATAATGTCTGCACTCAAAATGTCCATGCTCACGTAGTTGTCGCCCTGCATACCCTGCTCGCTGTAGCAAAGTTTATTAAGCTGTTTATCTGTAAAGCCCAGCTTCGTAGCAAGTACTGCCTTAAACTCTCGCATAAACTGTTTGTCTGTGTAAATCAGACCCAGCTTGTCTGTGTCCCAGTTATTAAAGTACACACGCAACTCTCCAAAGTCGCCTTCGTCATTAACATAAGCAACAGTTGCCCCTGTAACGTTAACTGCCTTAGCAGTTGCGCTCCAGTAGCCCTTGCCGTTTGTGCTACACACAACGTCTTTAAATGCAATCATACACGCTCCTAAAAAAACAATTATAACATTAATCCACGTAGTAGTCAATCGTTTGCACTAGTGTGCTAAACGCTGTAGTCACTTCCTCAAAGCATTGCATCTCTGCTAGTTGCCTGCCGTCACATGTTGTCTCCTCTAGCAGTGTCTCCACCTGTGCTAGCAAGTCCAAAATTTGTTCACGTGTTGTCATCTACTTCCTTTGTTGCTAAGTGTTAATTATACACTCAAAACGCTTCTAAGTCAAATTCCGCATCGCTAGCAATTTCCTCTAGCATGTCAGCCATTTTTGTTTTGTCTGCTTTGCTAAGTGTCTCTACAGTGTCATTGTAAAAATATTCCATTAACGCTTCGTCTAATGCGCAATGCTTGTCCATGTAGTCCAGCCCGCTGTCTCCCATGTCGTATATTTTGCCAAATGCTTCGCTAATGCGTTTGTTTAGTGCTTTTGTCATCTTCGCTCTCTTTCTTTATTTGCTATGTTGTTATTATAGCGCACTCTGTCCAAAATGTCAAGTGCGCTATGTATAACCCTACAGCCTACTCGGTTATTTGCATCTCTACTAGTTGCTCTGCGTACTCCGCAATGTCGTCCGCAACGCTTTCTATCGCACAATGTAAGTCAAAGCACTCTTCGCTTGCCCCTAATGCTTCCTGCATCAGCGCATCCGCTTCGTGTAGTTTGTCAATTGCCTCTTGTAGTTTAATTGCCTTGCTAATGTTACTCATTTAGTTCGCTCCTTCTGTGTAAGTATAACCCTCTTCACCTGCTAGTGCGCAGTCCATCCATTCGTCAAAGCAGTCCTCAGCGTACTCCTCGTCCCAAATAAGTATTTGTTCGCAACTAGCAATCGCCTTGCCGCGTTGCAGTGTAACCTTTACGCAGTTGCCGCTAACATAAGCGTCTTTGTAAAAGCCACCGTCCTCTATGTTTATTACTTTTACTTTCATTAACGCTCCTTTTTTTATTCTACAAATACAATGTTACTTGTGCGCAGTGTTTTTTCTGCTGTAAGCAATACACGTTGCAAATCTGCTGTAATAGTATCTGCACACAAATCTCCGCTAACAAATGCGCTGTTGCGTTGTGTAATGCTGTCGCCTTCGTTAACAAATGCAACTAGCAGTTTGTAGCATTTTAATTTTTTGTTGTAGTTTAACTTAGCACGTGCAATACAGTTTGTAAACATTTTGGATCCTTTTTAGTGTGTATGCTTGTATTATAGCGCACATCGTCCAAAACGTCAACTCAAAATAAAAGACCCTGCCGGCCTCATGGGTATTGACAGGGTCTCAAAAACGTGCTATAATAAAAGTCTCTATAGGATTGGACTTACATCAGGGTCTACCTGAATGCCTTATAGTAGAGAGGAACCATTGTGCATCTGTCTCTACCTACGCAAACGTCTCACGTAGGCCTGCACGGTCATTACTCCTAGATTGTCCACCGCAACTCCGGGTTGCCCCTGCTTCATGCTCCTGGACTTGACCAGCGCCCGTCGGTACTGTCATCATCCCAGTCGCCTAGTGGTCTAGGTAACCTCAATTTGGGAGGCAGAGTCTCCAAACTCTCTTCGTATCCTTTGGCTACGACCCTTTTTGCTTTCGCGTGGGTCCTTGCATTTGAGGATCGCCTTTATCTTCTAACTTAACTCAATTATAGCTTCAAGCCAGCTCTTTGTCAACCACTGTCAGCATGTTAGCTGGAACTCTCCACAAGCCCGAGCCCGTGTCCACTGTGACATACTTAATGGCTACCTTCTTGACAAAGCCGCGGGTCAAGCGCCCTGTCTTAGAGCTAGTGAACTCCACATTGTCGCCTACACCGATCGAACGTTTGATGCGCTTGCTCAGTTGCTCTCTGTTCCACTTGACAGCATCAATCATAGAGCTGAGCTCTGTGTTGGTCCAAGTCTGTAGCATGATTGCCTTGTTGACGTCTTGTATGGTTAACATGTCTGCTCCTGTGTGTGTTTAAGTGTTTATTATACTGCCTTTTGAGCAGAGCGTCAACCTTCAATCCAACAATCACTGGCTAGCTCTGTGGTTATTGTTTGCCCACCAATGTAGTCACCATGGAACCCATTCTCGTTCTCTAGCACAAGACTGTGGCCCATGTAGCTCTTCTTAATGTCCACGATCTTGCCTGACTGCTCTATGTCAGCTTTAAAGCAAACCCAGTCACCAATTTTAACTGTCTGTCCGTCTACTTGTGCCATTACATACTCCAATAAGATTCAGAAGAGGGTGAGCAATAGTTAGGAGTATCAAAGCGTTCCTGATACTTGCCGCCACCCATCATGTTAGTACGCTCTACCATAGTCTGGTGTATCTCATAACGGAAGCCCTGTGAGCTTCGCCAGGTGTTCTTGACTGTATGCTCCAGCATTGACTTATTGTCAGTGTCATAGTCCTTGTACAGTACTTCGCGCTCACCTGTCTTCTTGCGCTTGTCTGCTTTGAAAACAATTACCGTATACATAAGTTTCGCTCCTTATTGTGTGTTGATGTTAGTATTATAAAGCCTTAAGCCACTTCTGTCAAACGGATTACGAATCCACTGTAGTCCTTCTTAGCACGGCCTTTGGCCTTAAGTCCAGCAATCACGCCCTTAGCATCTAAGAAGCGCAAATCGTGCTCGTCAGCATTAATAACAGGACGGCCCATATGCTCTTCAGGCACCGCATCAAAGACAGCGGCTACATTCATACCTTGTAGGATAGCTTCTGCAACATCGCTGTCATTGCCATCAGCCTTGCTGAAGATTAGGAAATAGTTCTTGTACTGTGATACCTTACGACCCAGAACCTTTGTATAATCATAGAACTGTACTGTAGGGAACAATTCAAACAAGTTCTTGTCGTTGATGGTGTACTTCTCCCAGCTCAAGTCACTAGTGCCGTTCAAACGAAACACTGGAGTAAGGCCCAACTTGGTAGCCAGCTTGATGCCCTTTTGGATGTCAGCATATAAGTCAGCCATAAAGTAGTCACGGGCTTCGTAGAAGTACTGAGTCTTACGAATGCGAGCCTTTTGGATCATGTTAGTGTTCTCGCCCTTTTTGAACATACCACCGCGTCCTGCAGTGTTGAGGCAAGCTGCCTTACAACCAGCCGTTGCCTTAGGGCAGGTATTGCGCCCGCTCAAGTCAGCTGGTGCCAAGTGTAGGATGAAGGACAAGTAGCCCAGCTTGGTACCCTTTTGGATTTTGGGATTAGCGGTGCTAAGAAGTTTAAAAGTCATACAGTTCGCTCCTGTGTGTGTTTAAGTGTTTATTATAACGCCTTTTGGGGAAAGCGTCAACCGATGTATTGATCGTTCAGTTCGGGCTGCATCTGCTTGACCAGCTCACGCTCGTATGCATAAGCTTCAGCTCGCCCTCTAATCACGTCTATGACTGTATGCTCCCAGTCAGTCCATGCTCCGCCTTTGATATACTGATACAAGACCCAAGCCCTATCCTCGTGCTTTGCACGTGATATATGCTTGCGCCAGCGTTCCTTAACGGCTTTGGCTATGCTGACTGTACCTTTGCGGGTCAGTCCAATATAGCTCTGCCCATTATGGGTAGCGGCATATATGATATAGTTTGAGTCTGAACGTGCAGTTCGCTTTTTCTTTTCCATGTCATAATTATAGCACTTTGAGCAGGGGCAGTCAACCAAAATAATACCCACACGATCGGCAGGGTCTCTCTAGAGGATTTGACAGAATGCCCAAAATGCGTTATAATTGCAGCATAGAAAGACAAAGAGTGTTCGAACTGCTTAAGGGGATGGACGGCGAGGGTGGGCGTCGGGTTCTATGTTAGTAAGCGCCAACTAACTGTGGCGCGAAAACAACGACCTGGTTGACAAAAGGGTTATAGAAATCCGGTTGACAAAACGGATTTGGGCTGAAGGTCTCGGCCCCGAATTCTAGCATTTACTTTGGTTCGAACCCTCTACTTACCTTTCAGCAATAATTCTAAATAATCCGCGGCATCAAAATGATTATTGAACAGTTCATATTCACATATAGTATGGCGTTCATCATACTTGAATATATGTATAGCACGAGTAAGATCATTAATGCTGACATGAACATTATACTGTCTGTCACGTACATATACATTAGCTATAGTAGTAAAGGTCATACAGTATTTAACGGTTCGGGCTCCTTATATAGGTTAATAGGATTAGGTCCGTACTATATGCATGCAAGAATGTGTGAACTAGATCACCCCACCTTGCGCATAGAGTCATATACAGAGGGGCAGAGTTGACAAAAGTGTCTAAAAGTGTTGAATTGTGTGATAAAGTGTGATGGATTCTGGATAATGACTCATAATCGGGCCATGGTGGGGCTAGGCATGGTAGAAAATTTTTCAGAACCGTGAGGTCGAGACTGGCATAGTTAAAATGGTTACTCTAATGCCCCAAATCCGCCCTCCCTACGCACATGTGCAGCGGGGTCTCCTGTGTTACTGTAGTTCTACCCTAGTATATGCTGGTGCGTGCAGCGGGGTCTTTACTATAACCGCCTCTACACCCTGCGCTATGGTGCCCAATAACAATCTTATTAGCTCGAACCATTTGAGTACTGTCAGTGTACATGCTACTATAGCTGTTATACATATATAGGTTCCGCCCGCAGAGCTCGCGCAAGCGACGATGCTTTGAACTGTGTACACTGTCATAGCACTATATAAACTCTAGCTTCCATTGTGGATACAAGCAGTAGTCATAAGCTATATACTGTATACACGGAGAGGAAGCGCAAGCTTCTTCCTTGCAGCGGGGTCTATGTCATATGCGTTTATATTGTTATCGTACATCAGCTGAGTATTCAGTACAAGAGCAACTATGGTTATGTGCTGAGTATGTATCAGCTGTAAGTGTTGAGCCATATGCTGAGTTCTATATACGTGAGGATAGACTGTCATTGGCTTTACTCATAGATCCATTAATGGTACATGTATATAAAAAGGACTTGATACTGTGATTACTCGTGAACAGGTTGAATTCATAGTAGAGGATACGGTTGTGTATTCAGCTGTTGTCATCGGGCTTTGTATCTTGGCATTTGGCTTGGGCATAGTCATTGGTGTCATTTGGTCCTTAACACTATAAGTTAATATCAATACCCAGAGTTTGGCGAGACGTGTGTCTTGGCAAACGAATGGCTAACCAGTGAATGGAATGAACTGGGACTGAGCTATAGACTTCCGATGCTCAAAATTTTTTTCGCGCTACCGCTTCGCGGCTATTGGTATATAGTGAGGTTGACATTAGCTCAAAACCTGCTATAATTACTGCTATGACTACACAATTACACACATCATTTAAAGCGATACTAGCTATGCCACACTATGCTAATGCCGCATCAAGTGGACGCAAACGCTATGATAGTCACGAAGAGGCGCTATG